>Ga0206911_1074_pt1 | contig 23870 bp, 25 predicted proteins | sample Alteio_BWOrgHeat_74_FD_152956 | JGI IMG/M metagenome (GOLD analysis project Ga0206911, IMG submission 152956) | Enriched cells from forest soil in Barre Woods Harvard Forest LTER site, Petersham, Massachusetts, United States -... | ecosystem: Environmental > Terrestrial > Soil > Temperate forest >...
TTCATTCCATGTTTTTACTTTTTTAATGTGCATTGCGTATATCGCACAAAATGACACTTTTGGCTTTCCTTGCCTCCATTCCAATTTGTCCATTTTGTTATGTAGCTCATCCGCATCCTTGAACACCTTTGCTTGCCAGCTCTCGGGCACAATTGTATGTCCATGGGAATAGCCCACATCAACAACTTCGAATTGACCCAATAATGGTGAATATGGTGCTGAATTTATCCAGTCCAACATTTTTTGTGATTTAATGGGTATGGCTTGTTTCATATATTCGTTTGGTACAGGAATTTCATTATCTTCCAACCACATTTTTAATACACCATATAATAAGCCCAATCCTTGTTCTCTTACCTCGTGAACTATTTGCAATGTTGCAATGGCACTTTGCAAATCACCTTCTGACATAAATTTTACTGCTCGTGATACCCTTGCATCTGTTAATAATGGTTTGATAAACTCAACTGCTTTTATAGAAAATCCTGTATATTCCCCACCACCTCTTACTGCAATTTCACCTTCATTTAGACCATTATTTGTTATATTATTAATTAATTTCCCATTATCATCATAATCAGCTTGATATGATGGTTTTGCATTTTTTTTAATATATTTCCATAATTTTTTCTCATCCATTTATATTTGTTAATAAAAAAATCAGATCCTTAAATATTTTATGATATATCAATTTTACTCTCTTGATTGTCAGTTTCCTTTCTTTCATTATTAGGTTTTTCTTCTTTATAAAACAATAGATCGATTCCACAAGTTAATATTAAATATGATGGAGGATATATTACAAGATATCCTAAATTCCACGGATTAAATTTCGATTCATTGCTATTTATAATTCCTATAATCAATAAAATCATAACAATGAGCATACCTAATGCAATCAATATTAATATTGTTCCATATATTTTCCTTTTGACAAATGATAAACTTTTAATATATGTTGTGTATTTATCTTGATCCTCATGCATATTTGTCATAATATAATTTAACCAATGATTATCAACTTGTATTAATCTATGATTTTTTCAAATTTTTTAATACATATAATTACATATTTCTTTAATAACATTAATATCAAACATTTTTAAAAAAGAAATACTTAATGAATTGTCTTTGTCATCAATTATTTTGACTATTTCATCTTGATAAAATATTTTGAGCTTATGTAATAGTTTTTTATCTACGAGAAATTTGATTACTTTTTCATTCAGCAACTCACTACTTTTATCTTGAAATAATTTATCTAATAAAATATACATATGGTATGAATTGTTATATTCAATTTCCAATGCCAATGATACAGCAGTATCTCCATTATTTGCAATCTTATAAATGTCACATGATGCAACACGAATTAAATAACAAGTGGCAGCCATATTATCAGTCATAATTGAATGCATTAAAGCGGTTATTCCATTATTATTTTGTATGTTTACATTGCATTTATTCTCAACCAGTTTTTTAATTGTTGATAAACCATAATTTTTTAAATAATTATGCAAAACTGTATTTCCATTTTCGTCTTGTAAGTCCAAATCATACATACCACTATCAATTAATTTTTGTGTTTCCTTGTAAACTGGATTCATATGGAATAGATCTCGACGTTTATGTTTATCCACGTCTACATCTTTATATTTTTCTATTATTGTATCAACAATTGGTGTTAATTTACCATGTTCTAATGCATATAAAATTACTGAACGATAATTACTATTGTCCCACCATAATGTACATCCTTTATTAATCATTTTTAATGCAATATCTTTATGTGAATATACTGCTGCACGAATGGCACTGTCACTATATTGTGATACAGAATTTAATTCACAATCAAAATCCAATATTTTATCCACAACATCGGGTAAACTATATTGAAATGCTGCCATTAACATCGATTGATAATTACACATTATTATAGATAGATCACATTTACCAGTATTTAATAATTTTAGTGCAACACCAGTCATTTTGTATTTAATGGCAAAATATAATGCGGGTCGGTGTTCGCGATTTCGTACATTAATATATAGTTCTTTACATTCGGGAACTATTTTAAATAATATTGATTCATCATTTATAATTTTATATATTGTTTTTATATCATTGCGCTGAATTGCTATCATTAATTCAGTTTGCATTCGGTCGGTCGCCCGACCATCCTGATAATAACTCATTTTATTATGCTTTATTTTCACTGGAAATACTTTAACAAAATATTTTCAATTTTTGCAATAAAACAATTATATATTATAATATTATAGCAAAAATGGTATTTTTAATTCTAATTACTAATAATTATGGAAGTGACATATCATACCAAGTTAATTTACAATCAATTGGACTTACGCCCGTGATGCCAATTGTTGTTCATGATAACACAACAGTTTCTTTCAATGATTCAGCATTGCCACTATCTCTAAAAATTACATTTATTGACACTGGCCGTGTATATACATACGGGCAATTAGTATTCGATAGTAATAATGAAGCAAGTATTACAATATTAAATACAACAGAAATAAGATCTGATCCAGAAGGTCCCACAGTGACTCTTGTTGGTTTTTCTTTAACATATAGGGTAGTTAATCTAAAAAACCGACCATTTAATTTTTCTTTTACTCGTTCACCACAATGTCCTATTGGTTCACTTCCGATGAGTCCAATAACAATACCTGCTAATACAGTAAATCCGATTGTAGTTACAGTCTTTAATACTGCTGTTCCTGGAAATTGTACTTTTGATAAATTAACTTTTGATAGTTTGTTTCAATTTACTTTATTCGATGGTTTACCAGGTGAGGACGTTACTAGATCATTTGTAGCATTAGCAGTAAAAACTATTGTTATCCCAGTAAATCCTCTTGTGCCATTTAGATTTGAGCCAGGACCAGTAATTCCACCAATAGTTATTCCACAAATATGTTGTTTGAGGCAAAGATTTAATTTAGGCTAATAGTTTAACAATTGCAAATGACCATCCATGTGCTAAACTACAATCGTCTAATACCCTTTCTTGAATTGTTCCATGTTTCTCTACCATTTTCCAATAATAATTTTCAATAAAAGTATGTGATCCATAACTTGTCTCTGAACGTATTGCTAATGCATTTGCAACGAAAAATGCAAAATATGGAGTTACATGTTCTTGTATATATTTATTATCTATCAATGTTTGTACATAATGGTACGCTTGTATCTTTTGTTTATCGGTTAACAAAAGGGATGGGCTACCGAGTACCGCTACTGTAGCATGTATATTTTCATCAGTTGTAATTACTTTTTTTCCATCTTTATTTTTCTTACTGTATTTCTTTTCATGTTTTCCTTTTTTGATTTCAAGTGGTAGTGTCACAGCGCCACTACCACTTTCTGCGATTAAACGATATCCTTTTCCAGTCCAAAACAACTCATTAAATTTTGTGATATTGATTTCTGATGGAATTTTGAGTTTGTCACACAATTCTTGCCACCAGGAATGACAAACGGAATTTGGTTGATTAATACCTCCTTCTTGTTTTCCAATTACATCTTGATTATCAAAATCCCAATCTACAAAATTCCATCCTGGAAGTCCTTGTAAAATCCCTTCCTGCAAATAATTATTCTTCCAAAATTCAATAGATTGATTAACAACATCTATTGCTTTTTCATTTGTACATCTCAATTCAATAACAGACAAACAAAATGCAAGGTGAAATGTAGCCATCGGGTTATGATAATCTATTGTCTTGACGGGCCATACTCCACTAACCATTCCAATTTTTGGATTATATGATGTTGCTATTTGTGAGAGTACAAAATTAACAATTTCTTTATTATTTGTTAAACTCATTAATGCCATTAGACTCATTCGTGCATCTCCAGTCCATTGTGCCCTCTCACGCCAACATGTATCGACCACACCACCATCTACTACAGCTATTAGATTTTTAATGGATGCTTGTAATATTGCTTCTAAATGAGGATTTTTTAATGGTTTGCGCACTTTAAAATCAAAAGGATATTCTCGTCGCCATACTTTTATTTCGATATTTGTATCACCTGTTGGTGTTACAACATGCAAATATCGACAACCTCGCTGGCCGAATGGAATTGCTATATCATTTCCTTTAATCAAACCATCTACTAATTGTACTTTTCGTCGATTACCAGTGTCCCATGCTTTTTGAAATTCAGCAATTTCACTATAGCAAAGAATAACAAAATCACTTTTAGCTCTATTAATGATCTCAAATCGATGTAATGCTATCATTCCTAAATCAAATGTTGTACATTCCATTGGAATTGGTCGATGGTTATTGACAAATGCATGTAAGTTCTTAATTGCATCAATTTTATATTCACTTTCATCCTTTTTTTGTTTGGGCAATTTTCGTTGTGTAATTATATTTGATTTCATCTCAATTGGAATATATTTGCACCTTTGAATTGGTAAAGGTATTAATGACCAGGATGAACGATCCACTAATTCCAATGGTAATGTTTCGTCGGTTTTTTCATCAAATATTATATTCTGACATGGTAACTGACTACATACCTTTGTACCAAATTTCATAGATGGATCAAATCGACAAGTCCAATTTATTTCAGTTTCATTAGTAGCAATAGCTAAAAATGGGTCTGTGAATAAACATCGATGGTATACACTGGACAATTTGGCATTCATCCAATGAAGACGAATTCTAATATGTGCTATGTCTCCTGTTGGGACAAACTTATCGATATCCCATGTATCAATATATGCCTCACGTGGTGGACATCGATGACCACCATCATTGATGAATTTATTATTAACATATAATTCATATGGATAATTACTTGCAATATTTACTGTTCCAAATTTTCCTTCCTTTTTGGTATAATTATGTTCAAACAATAATATTTTCTCAGTTTCTATATCATATATTGTTTTTGGCAAACGTGGCCACATAAATTGAAATTCCATTATTGATATAATGTAAGAATGCATAAAAGATTGCCTTAATAAACGGATATTTCATGTTTATATAATTTCAACTTTTAATTTCATTTGTATGATATATGACATATATTTTGTAGGAGGTGGATATGTTTGAATTATTTGATAATTGATCACTTTATATTTTTTACTTAATATTTCCATATCTTTTTTAATAATATCAGTACAACAACCAATATAAATAATTTCAGAAAAATTATTGATTATGTTTGCTAAATGACCCAAACCATTTCGACTAATGTTAATCAATAACATTGTCTCCCTATCTCCATTCAAATTAGTTAATTTTTGATAATCAACTAATTTGTTGTCTACTAACTTATTCAAACGTGTTGTATTATATAAATTCAACTCGTATATTCCTTTACAATTTGTCACCACCGTAACATTTTTGAATTCGTTTTCTTGTGAAAAATAAAGTGCTTCGCCTCCCAATCCAAAATATTTTACACAATTAGTTTTTTTTATCCACTCACTCACATTTCTTTTAATATAATCATTTGCTTCCTTGTGTATTTGAACGAATGATTCCATATTATAACACCATAATATTGAATCAACAAACATATGGCAATCAGATAGATATAATATTTTTGATGTTCTTGTTTTTACTCCAAATATTTTATTATTCATTTCCTTATTGATTTCCTTATTCATTTCCTTATTCATTTCCTCATACAATAATTTTATTTTCTGTAAATTATCTATTTGGTTACATGTCGCAATTATACCTACATCAGAATTATCAAATGACTTTTGAAATTGTGCATAAATGATATCCATTATTTCGTATTTGTGACATAGTTTAATAAACTGATTTATTGTTGAAAGTAATTCATGAATAGTTATTTTATCTGTATAACTATCAATTAGTTTTTCGTTTGCAAATAAATTGACAGTGATCTTGTATCTGTAATTTTCTTTGATGTCCAAACTTATGGCCTTACTTTCAAAATTCATTAGAATTCATAAAAATTTATTCAGTAAATTATTCCATTTGGAATATTTAATAAATGTATGATTCAATTTTTTAAACTGAAAAAATTGACATATGATGTACATGATCTTACTGGATGATTTAGTTGTTTACCATTATGACAAATCCTATCATTCCGTTAGGTAGTACATGTGGAATTGCATATTTATTACAAACAAATAAATTAAGAACATGTGCATATCCATTTGATTGGATAAGAACAGATTCATTACAAGATATTATATCATGTTTGGAAAATGATTTTATTGATTTTCTCAAAGTAACTAAGGTCAGTGAATCTGATAAGTTTCCATTTTTGCAATCAGATGAATTTCCAACCGTAAATGATAATACTGATAATACCGACATTATGGTAAACAAATATGGTATGAAATTTTATCATGATTTTAAAAAAGATAATATTGCTGATGTTGCAGAAAAGTATGCAAGACGAATAGAAAAATTTATTAGGACAATATGTGAGTCAAAAGAAATAATATTCATTCGTGATGAATTAAAAATGAAATCACTGTCTATACCACTTATTGAAAAATTTATATCGTTAATAAAATCTAAATATAATTCTGGTATAATTATTAAATTTTATGTAATTTACCATAATCCAAAAAATAAAAAGATAGATGTTCCTGAAAATGATAACATTATAATCATAAATGATGTTTTACCATTTGTTGATTGGAAAAGGCCAAATATTGATTTGAGTTTTTTAAATTGTTCAATAAAGAAATGATATGACGATAGAAATGATATTGATATCTCCGTAATTACCATTAAAACAATTTCCAATAATATTATCATTTTGTTTAATAATTTTTTTAATCCGTGTTTTATATAACCTTTTAACTTTTTCTATTGTTTTCTTTTCATACATTCTGTTGAAATAAACTGTATCACTTATTTTATCGAGAAAACTTGTGTCGTAACAAGCAATGTATAATTCAATGAGATAATCGAAAAAATCAAATATATGGTTATTATCCTTAAAAAAAAGTAGATTTCTTTTCCATTGGTATGGAAATCCATCATTTAATCTATTTAATATATCTACTATTGAATCCAATATAGTTGTGTTATAATATGAACATTCTATTGTTGCATTCAAATCATGTATTTTTTCAATAACTTTAAATGCATATTTATAATCACAATGATTATACAAAATATATATTAATAATTTTCCAGCATCATAACCAAAATCAATCATTTTAAATAATAAACGAGTTGTCATTTTTGTTGAAAAGCTATCATGAAAACCATATATTAACATTTCTGCTGGTGTTGATCTATTATAACAAGAATAATCGGTGGAAAAAGGTCTGATATTCAAATTGCATCCTTTGTCAACCAACTTTTCCACAAGATTATAATCTCTCAATGTTATTGCTAGATGAATTGGTAGAAATTTATGTTCTGTGCCAAGGTTAATATCACAACCACTATCAATCAATTTATCCGCAAGAGTCATAATACCATATTTTTGGCTTGCTCTGATTGCATGCATTAAAGCAGTTTCGTGTTGAAGTGGATATATTGTGTAGTTATATAACATCATATTGATATTACAATTCATGTCAATCAATTTAAATATAAATGGATTAATAATATCACTTTCGTATGCATCAAGAGAATTCATTGATAATTCAAATAACATGTCAATATATCCATCCGGATATATTTCTGAATTGTCAATGTTAATGTTAATAATTGCATAATCCAATGCAGATTTATTGTCATTATCATATTTATGTGCATGTGAATTTACAGTTGTTTTTTTTAACATATATTTAAAAATTAATACTGCCAGTTCAAATTGATTTTCTTTTATTGATGCTATGAATGGTGTAACCATATTAAATTTATTTGATTGATAATATAAACCGGTTCCATTAGCAATCAATTGTTTGGCAATATCTATTTTTTTATTTAAAATCGCACGTACTAATTTTGACATGATATGTTTCAATAAATAAATAATAATTGATTGAATGAATTACAAATTCAACTTTATCAATTCTTTTTATTGGTTATGGTGACTGGTTTTTCCAATAATTTTCCTACTTCAAGTGCTATCGCGCGAATATAATCTAGACCCCTAGTTTGTTCATCCAATTTATATTTTTCTGAATATTCGTCAAATGCTTTTTTAAATTTTGAATCAGAAAAACTAATTACACAATCTGGATCATATTTTCGTAACCACATCTGCATATTTACCATTGTTCTTAAATCTGCTTCAAATATCTGTTTTTTTTTTATTTCTAATAATTTTTCCTCCCGATATTTTAAATATTTTTCCTTTAATTCATCATCTAAAAGACTCAAAACATCCTTATTACATACTTCAATGTGCCAATTATCAAATGAATGATTTAACAAATTGATACGTTCAAGTTGTTCTTCAATAGTATATATACGGTGTATTATTGTAGCCTCTTTTTCTAATTTCATTTTTAATAAAAATTCCTTATGCTCTATTTCTTTTTGTATTTTATAATCAGTTACAAATTGAGCTGATTCATTCTTAAATTCTTCATCAGATTGTAAATATTTTGGTAATAAACGTTTATTCAATTGTTCTGTTGTATCACTTGTATTCAAATAGTTTTCCCGAATCATAGTATAAGTTTTTCCATTTAATACTTCAGTTACGAGATTAACATCATTATGGGTAATATTACTTTCATGATTTTTAATATCCTTAATATCTTTTGGAAATGTAATTTTCATGTCACAAACAAATATTTTATTCATAACCTTACTTCCAATATGTTTTTTTGTTAAAAACCATGAATCAATTACATCATAATCTAAATGACTATGGCAACACCAACTATCTTCATGTGTTATGACATCCAAAAACAATATGTCAGTATCGAAATAAACTTCAAACTTTTCCATTTTTAAGTGTACTTTATAATCTATTCCACTTGGATATTTATCCATATATTCATATTCAAAAGTTTCCAATGATTTATATTTAAATATGTCATCTTCCTTTCTTTCTATTGTTTTTTCTTCATCATCCTCATATTCTACCATATTATCAGTCGGTTCCACTTTATTAGTTAATAATTCTACTGGTACATTTTTATAAACACCCAATAGTTTGAAATTGTCTCGGTAATTATAACTATCAGAATGTGATGTACATGAGAATATTGCATATAAAATGGTCATCTTAAAAGTCATAATTTAATAACTTTATAAAACCATACAAACAATTACAATCATCAATTTTTTTTAACTTGGTTTTCGGATTTTGGGAACCAATGTACTGCAATGTGATATGAAATCAAGCCCGACATTAAATATTGTTATGTATCAGGATCAACTATCATCCGAATAGGTGATAACATGCTCAATTGCCTAGGCTTTAGGAGCCATTATGTGATCTACTGCCAGATAAATTTTATGGATTCAATAAACCAATGTATTTCATTGATCTAAACTTTTCATTTGCGTCCAACCCATAACCAATTACAAAATCAACTGTGGCAATTTCAAAACCAAAATATTTTGGAATATAGGCTGGTTTATCTGCTTTTCTTATTAATAGTGAACATACTTCTATCGATGCCGGTTTTCTCTCTTTTAATACACTCATTAAATGTGCTATTGTGGCGCCACTATCTATTATATCTTCTATAATCAACACATGTTTATCCTTAATATCAACCTTTAAATCCAATATAATTTTAACATTTCCAGACGAAACAGTTTTAGATCCATAACTTGAAACAACCATAAATTCACATGATGTGTCTAAGTTAATTTCTCTGATAAGATCGGCCATAAAAATAAATGACCCTTTTAAAATACTAATACAAATTATTTCTTTATTATCATAATCTGATGTTATTTTTTTACCTAATTCTACAATTCTATTTTTAATTTGCAATTCACTAAATAATTCAACTGGTTTGCTCATTTATATTTTATTAATAAATGATTTACATTATATTATATAATTTATTGTCAATTTTTTGATTAATCAGTTAGCCCCAGCCGAATATAAACATATGGTATAATAGATTTGTAACAAGTAAAACTTGATGTTAATCTATTGTACAATATGTAGAACACTGGGCAATATATTATTAGATGACCCCGGCCCGAATATAAACATATGATATAATAGATTTGTAACAAGTGAAACTTGATGTTAATCTGTCGTACAACATGTAGGACACTGGGCGATATATTATTAGATTATGTTCGCCCGGACACACACATATAGAACAATAGAATGTTACCTAATTCTATTTGTTACCATTCTATTGTAAAATATGTTTATATCCGGGCTGGGGTTTAATCAAAAAGCTGTCTCTAGTTAATATTAATCACTGAAAACTAAAGAAAAATTGAAATTAAAATGATTTATAATGCACATTTAAAAAAAGGAAAAGTAAACAAAATGAAAAGATTTTTTAATAATCTTATTCAAAAAATCGAAAGGCCAAGTCCTAATATAATTGATTTGGTTAAAAATGATAAATTCGAATTAGTGGAACCTTTAATTAATAATATTGATTATAATTTAAATTATAAATATCCAGAACATGAAAATATGACAGCATTATCATATTTAATATGCATACGGCAATATACTCTAGCAATTAAAATATTAGAAACAGGGCGATGTGATATTAATATACAAAATGACAATGGTATGACTGCTCTAATGCATGCAGTATATGATGATTATGGAGAAAATGATGAATTAATTAAAAAATTAATAAATGATCCATGTTGTGATTTCAATTTAAAATCAAGACATGGATTTACTGCTTTAATGATTTTAATGATGCAAAATCATAGCAGTGATAAATGTGAAAATATAATTAAACAAATAATTAGTAGTGGAAGATGTAATTTAGATATTTTATCGCACGGAAAACATTTTAAAGGATATAATGTTTTAATGATAGTATTACAAAACAACTTATATCCATCAATAGCCAATTTATTGATTGAAAGTAAATGTGATATAAATATTATATCGGAAGATGAATCAACTGCATTTTCAATAGCTGTATTAACTAATAATGTTGATATGGTTAAAAAATTAATTAATAATAAATGTAATATTTATTTAAAAAATTGTTTGGGTCAATCCGTTTTGGAACTTGCAGTTGATCGATTATCTGTTACGATGAAAAAAAGAAATAAAATGTGTGATGATGATCTAATCAAATTTTCGTACAATTACACTATAAATTGTGCAATTAAAATTGTAAGGATGATAATAAACAAATATATTACTGATGGTAATGAAAAATTACTTGATCGTATGACAATTAATATATCTGATGATAGTAAATGTATCGTTACTGACTTTTTATTAACAAATAAAATTATTAATAGGTTACATATTGATACAGAAAATCCCGTTGGAACAATTGTAGATTATGTTTAATAAATAAATTGTGTAATTAATGTAATAACGTTAAGGTCACCAATTCCTTTCTGAAAGCATGATGCTAGAATATTATTGTTTGAAATTGAATTATCTATTATTTTCATGAATTCTTTTTGATATATCGACCATATTTTATTAATATGTTTATTATCATACATATATTTTCTAATTCTATTGTTTAATTCGTTTATTGTATAAATATCCAAGCCTTTATAAAAATTACATTTATTTGTCATTTCTAATGTATTTAAAAAATCAATATCTTTCTCTTGAAGATATTTATTAATTATTTTATTTGCATATTCATATCTCCCTATTAGAATTGATAAACATATTGTATTCTGATTATCATTACAATTTTGAATCAAATGATTACAGTTATTATCTTCTAATATTTTATCAAATATATTCGAATCGTCACCCCATATACAAAATGAAATAACATTTTCTCCCGCATAATCACATAAATTCAAATTACATTTTCCACTATCAATTAACAAATTTGCTATCTCAAATCTTTTTTTTTTCTATTGCAGACATTAATGGAGTTCTACCAAAATCATTTCTGAAATTTAAATTTTCTCTTTCATTAATGAATTTATTAATAATTATTGTATCGTCACTTGTTATTGCTTGAAATAATTCTATATCTGATAAATCCATTTATTTTAATTTGACTTTAATTGAATAAATAAAATATTCAATCAAAATTATTCAATTTTTTATAAGAGAGAATAAACACGATTAGTTAAAATTTGTAATTCTTTTATTTGTTTATCCAATTCATCCAAATATTTTTGGAAATCATCCATTTTATTATTTAATTTATTCATACGAAAATCATTATCCTTTAACATTTTTTCAGTATCATCCATTTGTTTATTTAATTTATAATATTCAACATTGACATTTTTAAAAAATTTATCTTTAATAGATGCCATCAGAATTTTATAATTTAAAAATATATATGAATATATTATTTAATTATTAATTCAATTTTTTCTCAGACTGATTTACAAATTTTAATGTGATATTATTGGTCTATTATTTTTGGGTGGTAAATATCTTTCCAAACAAATTTGTTTTAACATTTCACCTTTATACAAGCTACCTTCTTTTGACACTCCTAAAAGTGAATATACTCGTATATTTGATTTATCAATATCAATAGATTCTGGAACAGATGATGCAATATCCATATAATATATTTGATCATCATTACAATATTCTTTTCCTGCACACCATGAGCTCATCCAATATTTAATTGTAAATTTTCCAGTTTCCTTAACCAAAAAAGAAAATGTAGAATCTTTTTTCCTATGATTTATTACACGACCATTTGGCGCTAATACAATTAATTTAATTATGTTAATACAATTATATTTAGACCTGAAACTAACTGATAAAAGTGATGCCTTTGTCACTTCTATATCAAATAAATACGTTAAACCCCTTTGCACACCTTTCCAATTATTTTGATAGTAATCATTGGTACATAATTTTTTGGTTGTTACAACCTTAACCTCCATAGATATATTATTATAATATTTACATTTCTTTATATTATATTCAATCATTTTAACGTTCAATTTTAATTGCCATAGAAAGTTTTATTTTTATCAGCAAGTTCAATATATCCACCATTTCCTGGTTTAAACCAAAATATATCGATATGTTGTTGTAATTCTTTCATAAATAACAATCGTTTTAACCGACGTTTTGCTCTCCATATTCTTTGAATATGTATTGCTTTTTTAATATAGTTGGATGTTTCCACTAAATTGAACCTTTTCGCATTTTCTTTTGAAATATATAAATATTTGTTATTATCACACGTCACTTTTTCTAAAGTATAAATTAAATTTAATTCAATTAATTTATTATTTGAACAATTTATTATTTTTAATGAATCTGGTAATAGAGGCAATTGCATTAATTCATTGTAACTACAATCTAATACTTGTAATGATTTTGGCAGAACGGAGGGCAAATGTTTTAATTTATTATGGTGACAATACAATTTTAATAAGCAAATGGGTAATTTTGTTGGCAATTCTTTAAGTTGATTATAGGAACATGATAAAAGTTGTAATGAATCAGGAAGGTCGAAATGAACTCCATCAAGACTTAATTCTTTTAAATAGTTATTATGACATGATAATATTTTTAATCCATATAGATTGGATGGAAGTTCTGTTATCTGATTGTTGTAACAATATATTTTCTGAATAGAATGAGGTATATTGTTTATTTTTTTTAATTGATTATTATTACACGATAATATTAATAGATCATCAGGAAGATCATTCGGTAATTCTTTTAAATTGGATGATGAAATGTCCAAATTATATTGATCGTCCATATTATAAATATATGATTTATAATAATTGGTTATATCATAAATAAATTTTTATTTTTATTAGCAATTTCAACATATCCCCCGTTTCCTGGTTTAAATCTAAATGCATCTATATGTTGTTGTAATTCACGTAAAAAATATAATCTTTTAACACGTAACCTTGCTTTCCAAATTTGTTGAATGTGTTTTATTTTTTCATTATAATTTGGTGTTACAGATAGGCCAAATCGTATTGCATTTTCATTGGTAATATGTAAATATTTATTATTTGAACATAGAAAGTTTTCGAGTGAAAGCGGTAATACTGTTGGTAATTCTAACAGTTGATTATTTTTACAATACAATGTTTGTAATGAATCTGGTAAAGTTTCAGGCAATTTAATTATTTGATTATTATCCATCCATAATTCAGTAATTGAGTTTGGCCAAATCGATGGCAATTCTTTAATTTGATTATTAGAACAAATTAATGTTTTTAGTGAAGCCGGGAGTCGATGACTTAATTTTCCAGGTAATTCTTCTATTTGATTAAATGAACAAAATAATATTTTAATTGAGTCAGGCAGTGAGGTTGGCAATTTTTTAATTTGATTGCGATAACAATATAATTTTTTAAGTGTATTTGATTCCCATACAGGCAATTCTTTGATTTGATTAAATGAACAATTTAATGTTTTCAGTGATTCAGGTAATATGTTGGGCAATTCAATCAACTGATTTTTTTTACAATACAAAGTTTGTAATGAATTTGGCAAATTATTTGGCAACCTGATCAGCTGATTATTATTACACCACAATAATTGTAATGTATCCGGCAAATTATCAGGCAATTCCTTTAATTGATTGTATGAACATGTCAATCTTTCGATTGAATTTGGTATATTGGGTAATTTTTTAAGTTGATTATTATCACAATGTAATATCCTTAAAGAATTTGGTAAAGTTGGAAGTTCAATTAATTTATTGTTATTACATTTTAGAATTTCGACAGAATCTGGTATTGTTGGCAATTCATGTAATTGGTTCATATGACAATGTAATTCTTTGACTGAATTTGGTAAATATTCTGGTAATTGAACTAAATGATTGTAATTACAGTTTAAATATACAAGTGAATTTGGTAATATTAGTATTTCCTCCAATTCATTATGCGAGCAATCTAATGTCCGAAGTGAATTGGGTAATGATATTGGAATTTCTTTTAATTTATTATTCATGCAAAATAATGTTATGAGAGATTTTGGTAAATTTACGGGCAATTCATCTAATTCATTATTATTACAATATATCCTCTCTATGCAATCTGGTAAATTTATTGGTAACTTTTTTAATTTATTATTATTACAAAATATAGCTTTGATAGAAGCAGGAAAATCATTTGGTAAAATTAATTCTGTTAGATTCAATGATGATAAATTTAAACTTGTTAAATTGGATTCAATACATCTTTTAATTCTATTTTCTATTTCATCCATTAACAATGATTCAGAATAATTCATACTTATATTAACATATTATAGTAATATTTTAAAAGTTCAACTTTTTATTACAATAGTTAGACGTTGCGGAAAGTTTAACTTTTGAATCAATAAAATTGAAATAAAATAATGTGATAATAAATAAATTATACTTCATAACTTGTTAGAATATGGTATATTATGATTATTGGAATGAAATTAATATAATGGAACAACAAAACACAATATTATTGTGGATGCAAAAACAACCTTTAACCCCAAAAAGAATTAAAAGAATTCACCAATTTTTATCTTGTCACGAGTTAAAAGTTTATATGGATCGTAAGATTATTAAATTTAAATGTCCACCTGATTTTATAAGGTACGCTGATTATCATGGAGATAATTTGTATGAAAATAATGTTAATTCAATTATTAAAAACAAGAAAGCTATTGAAGAAATATATTTGACACAAATCAAAAACGATCCATTTCCTGGATTTTGTGATAGAAAATTTATTATGTCGACAGCAAACAGAATGATAATTGTAAATGTACGAAATGGTTCAACTGAAACAATAAATCAACGATATTGTACAAATTCATGGAATTTAGAAACTTATAAAATAAAAGATAATTACCTACAAAAAATAAACAATATAATTTTTACACCATTAAAATTTTCTGATGGATCAACTTTAGATGACAGAGCTAATGGAATACCCATTCCCCATCCAGAAAAACATAAAAAATATCCACATTATGACAAATATATGCTAAATCGTCATAATCAGAGTAAGAGGATCCGCCTTTTAGGATTCAACAAAAGATCGCACACAGATTATGATTATCTTAATAAAAGTAAATTTTATAATAACACAGTGCGAACTTTAAAAATTCCTATACCTCTTAGACTCAACAATTGGCGCGATGGAAATACAATAATTAAAATGATATCTATAGGAAATTCACATGTCTATATTTTAATAAAAGAATTTGTGTCCTATTGGGTGACTGATAAGGATGGAGATAAAGATATATCAAATTATTCCATAGGGTATGCATTTTTATTAAATTTCAATACTGGCTATTCTGAAAATATTTCAAAAATACCAACACCATTGACCAATTTAATTGAAAGTAGCGAATTTGATTCAACAACTATAATCAGGGAAATACCATTTACAAAAGAGGATAGGCTTGACGCTGTTAAATTTCTTGATTTTACACCTTTACCAACAGTCTTAAATAATATAATTGTTGATTATTGTATTTTATAAATTATTTTAATATATCATCAACATTAATTGATTGTATCTTTTCCATTTCTTTATCTAAATTTTGTCTATCCATATCCAATTTAATTTTAACTAATTTTAATTTATTCCTCTCATCATCTAATTCAGTTTTTAATTTTTTTAATTTTTCTTTTTCAAGAATCAAATCAATATATGGTTTATTTTCAACTTCAAACTTCATTTTTCCTTTTTCAAATTCTATCATATTTGTTTGATACTCGTCATATTGTACTTTTAACTTTTTATTTTCATCAAGTGCATCTTTAATGTATAATGGTATAAATTTTCTATCGTACAAAATTCGTTTAATATTTTTCAATAATTCACTAACCATCAATGGTTTTATTAACTTAATAATTTTAATATAATCAATAGGAATCCAAAATTCATTTTCTTCATAATTGCATTTGTCGAAACTAGCAGATTTTTTTATTTTGTGATTTTCAATACCTGTGAATTGAATTAATTTTCCATAGTTGGTTACAAAAATATAATCAATTTTATATAGTCCCTCCTTTCGTTCTTTAGAATCATAATCAAATTCTGTTGTAACTGTATAATGTAGAATAACCTTTTCATCTTTTATCATAATTAAAAATTTATCTGTTTGAGTTGTGTTGAACTTTTCAACATCCTCATTTATATTTTTACAAAAGTAATTCAAAAAATCTTTTAAAGTCATAATTTCAAATTCACGATAATTTATTGAATTAATATGTAATTTGTTGTATGGCAAACGATATACTGGTTCTGAAATACCAGAATAATCATATAGATCAATACCACCAATATTTTTCATAATACCATTTTTAATATTTGAGTCAATTTTGTGATATATATTTTTAATATGTGACCCATCTAAATTATTATATACATCGTAACATTTATCTTTTAATTTACCGATTGTTTGCATGCCGGCCTGTGCACCATTGTTAATAAATGATAAATCAATATTCATATAATATACTATATTTATTAATAACATTGTGATGAATTATTAATATTGAAAGTTCAACTTTTTGAAATCAATTCAAGAATTGATTTCAAAAAGATCAAAAATGTGTTATACTTATTGAATAAATTTCGACCATTCCACCATTACCAGCTTTAAAATAAAATTTCTATTGTGTATCTCTTTTCTCATTCAATAGAAAGGAATTAGCAACATATACAACCACAAGGTTCTTCTTTATAAAAATCATCTGAATCATCATCTGAAGCAGATTCATCATGTTCACTATCATCGTCATTATCATTAGCAATATAATTGATAGGATGATCGGTTGTTGGCTGAACAACTTTTTTCTCTATTGAAGCCATAACAGTTATGAATAATACAAATCATAATAGATAAAACATTTAGTTATAATTTCAATTTTTATCAAGTATAATTATATATGACAACTATAGATCCTAATATATTAGATCCCCGTTCATTAGATAAATATATACAAGAAATTCAAAAACCAGAAGTTTTAATTCCAACAGGAAAAAAATGTGGTGTTGATTTTTATGAAGTATCGCTCGATGAAATTTCAGTAAAATTACATCCGCAAGTACCTCTTACAAAAATATGGACTTTTTCACAAATATATCCACCACCAATGTTCGAAGTCAAACGTAACAATCCTATATATGTTAAATGGGATAATAGATTACCCCTCCGTCATTTATTAGAAGAGTGTGTCGATGATACATTAATGGGTGCTCAACCACCAACTCCTGCTGTTCGTACTATTATTCATTTACATGGTGGGGAAGATGAACCAAGTAGTGATGGATTTCCGAATGATTGGTATACCCCAGGATATAGTTTGACAGATTATTATCCAAATGAACAATTGCCAACTATGTTATGGTTCCATGATCATGCGATATCTACAACACGATTAAATGCATATGCTGGATTGGCGGGAGGATTGTATTTTATACGTGATCCAAAAATAGATGCTCCATTGAATTTACCTAGTGGTAAATATGAAATGCCATTAGTTATACAAGATCGAACATTATATACAAATGGAAATTTATTTTATCCAATAATTGGTAGTTATCCTGGTATTCATCCACATTGGATACAATTTTTTAGTGGAAATCTTATTTTAGTTAATGGTATTATATGGCCTTTTATGAATGTTGAACCAAGGAAATATCGTTTTAGAATTTTAAATGCATCCAATTCCAGAGGATATTCATTAACTTTCAAAATAATTAATGTTGATACTTCAACAACTATATTACCATTTTATCAAATTGGAAGTGATGGTGGATATTTACCAAAACCAATTTTAATAAATGGTGATCTTGTTGTAGCAAATGCTGAAAGAATGGATATTGTTATTGATTTTGCTGGCCTTGCTGTTGGTACAAAAATAAATTTAGAAAATTCGTTAGACGTGCTACCAGAAGATGAAGATACTGTTGGTAAAGTAATGCGATTTAATGTAATAAATTTAACAAAACTGGATATTAGTCGAATTGATACACCTCGAAATTTCATTTCAATTCCGTTATCAAATAATATCAAAAGGCGACAATTATTAATTGATTTAGTATCTATGGATTCACAAACTGCATTTTATTTGCAAAATACAGATTTTGATGAACCTGTCACAGAAAATCCTGAATTAGGATCAACTGAAATTTGGGAAATTATTAATGCGTATACTTATCCAGGATCATTTCATCCAATCCATTTGCATCTTATTCAATTCCAATTATTAAATCGTCAACCTATTGATAGTGTCCGATATTCCAATGATTTTGCACAACAAAATCCAAATCTAATGCCGGGCATGGGTATACCAAATCCACTTGATGTTACACCGTATTTAACTGGTCCTCCAGTTTCATCAATTGGAACAAATGAATATGCTTGGAAGGATACAATTCAGGCATATACTAACAATGTTACCCGCATATTGGTTAAATTTGCACCACAGGCACAAGCGGAATTTAGTTTCGATGCTACTAAAGGTTTATATGTATGGCATTGTCATATTGTTGAACATGAAGATAATGATATGATGCGACCACTACAAATGATAAGTCATAAAAAAAAAGAAAAAGTTTGTAGGCCTAAAACAAAATTAATTAATCCCTGTTGTAAGTAAATTAGGAATAAATGTAACATTTTTTCTGTATTTCGCAGATTTTTTAAGTTCAAAATCTTCGAATTCAATTCCTTCTTTTTTTAAAAGTTTAATTTTATTTTGTATATTTGTCGATGATATATCTTTCGTTCCAAAATACCCACCAATTGAATAATTACTCGAAATCACTCGATGACAAGGAATTTTGGGTGCGAATGGATTGTTAGCAAGAGCAGTTCCAACAGCCACTGATGCTCCAGGCTTTCCAATAGCAATTGCTATTAATTTATACGTTGTTATTTTTCCTTTTGGTATTTGTTTGGTTACATCATATACTTTTTGAGCGAAGGGTGATATTTTATTTTTATTTGACATTATGATATTTTTTATATAATATTTATTGATGTTTTCATTTTTATAATCAAATTTATTAATAAATAAAGTTAATCCACTAATGGAGTTTCTAGTATTGGTGTAGCAGGTGCAGATTGTTCACTGACTGGCGTTGATGTACCAAGTTTATCTTCTGAATCACCACAAAATGTTGCAACAATACCGCCACAAGTTGGTGGGATTATAATGCGAGTAGCCAAAGATGGATATTTTGTTTTAGCAAGTTCTTGTGCTTTTTCAAATGATTCAGCAGAATCGAGAATGATACCGCCAAAACAAATGCAACATTTTCCTTGGTGTTCAGGTGGAATATGCATTTTTATTTTCATTGTTGCTTGTAATCGTTGCACTGTGAGCTCATCATAAAATTTTTTTCCTAATGAACTCTCAAGTGGAATTGGAATTTGAATTTTACAATCTGCTGTAGCAATGTATGGTACTCCTTTAATAACACTTAACATTGTGAATATCGATTTTATTTGAGCAATTGTAGCATATGATATACCAATATCTTCTCCTTTCTTAAGATTTAATGCAACAAAATCATCTTTCTTTTCTAAAATTTCAGGATCAGGACCAACATCTGGATGATTTAGGATCCACGATGGCATGTCAGCAACTAAACACATACTCTGGACGAAAGGCAATAATTCTTTCAAGTCTGCAATATAATTTTTATTTTTATTATTTTTAATACGTTCAATATCAATAGCAGTGTATAACTTTTTACCCAGATCATTTTCCATTGGAATTCGAAATGAAAACTTTTTATCTGCTGTAACCACACGCTCTTCACCATCAACAATGGAAAATAAAGTTTTGAATTGTTCATATGGAACATACATTATACCATCTTTGTTGTCATTTTCTACAATGTAAAAGAAAACAGTATTATTCTTATCATGTTTTTCTTTTCCTGGGCTTGGTTCAATTCCATGCTTAGCCTCAATTTCATCGAGTTCGGAAACTAAACCAATACGTTGGGCCAGTGGTAACATTTTTAAAATAGTAGCATCCGCATGTACAAATTTTGTTGCCATTGTGTAAATTTCAATATATTATGATAAAAATATATTATACCATTCAAGATAAACAAATGTCAATTTTTTCAGTGAAAACACTTTTTAGTACATATATTTGGTTATTAAATGTACATTAAAATTGTTTTTGTAATTGTATCATTGTATAATTTCCATATTTTATCTACTAAATTATTTTTACATAAAAATGTCATTATTGAAGTTTTATCCTCATGATTTTCTAAAAAACTAACATCTTTATTTTCAATATATTTATTTATAATAATATTCATTGCATAATTATTAATATATGCATAATTTATCGCAATGTCTCCATAATTATTTTTAATATTTAAATCACAATTTGAATCTACTAATTTTTTTATTAATGCATGCACATTATGAACAACTGCATACATCAATGCTGTCATTCCATTTTTATCCTGTAAATTTAAATCACATTTATCATCGATTAGTTTTATAGCAACATGTTCGTTTTTTTGTGTAATAGCAATCATTAATGGACTGCATCCGTTTTCATTCTGATATGTCATTTGTTAATTTGTCTCTAACTAATAAGGATATTATTAAATTATAATAATCAATTTTTTTTTAAATTATTACTACCATTTTTTTAACAATTCAAAATAGCATTGAGCAGTATGAATAACATCATATTTTGCATTGTGTTGCATAATGGGAACTTTTTTAAATAAAAAATAATACAATTCTCTCATTTTTGGCAATTTATATGATGTTCCGGTATAATTAATAATTTGAACAATATTTTTTGTTCCAAACATTGTACATATTTTTTTAATTTGAGATATTTTATGTATCATATTATTATTTTCTTTTCTATGTAATTCGCTCAATAAAACATTAATATCGAATCTGATATTGTGACCAACAATTTTTATTACATTTTTATTTAATGTTTTATCTAAAATACATAATGCATCTTGTAGGTCAATTCCCGTGGCATTTGCTATCTCATTTGTAATTTTATGAAATTTAATTGAACTTTGTGGTATTATAAAATTATTTGGTTTGATTATTAAATCATGAAAATCTAATTCTTGACCATCTGTATCATAAACACCAAATGACATTTGCACAATTCGAGCGCTATCGTACATCTTTGTATCAGAATATGGATGATAATCATTAAATCCTTTCATTTTTGGTAATCCTGTTGTTTCCAAATCCAATACAACTATTTTTTTAATGATTGTATCATTTTCCATTATCTTTTTATATTTATTATTGGTAGCCTCTATTTCTTGATCAAACGATAATGCTATCAAATTTATTTAATTGTTAATATTCAATAAATTTGATATAATTAATTAACTATTCAATTTTTCTCTGTCTAATCATCAACCAAATTATCCCCTGTCGAACATAACTTGATAATTTCATTTTTAAATGTATCACTGCGATCATCCAAAAAATTATCCAATTTATTTATTTTACACTGTGCGTGATATTTATCATCATTTAATTTTTGAATTATAACCATCTTAACTGGTAAACAATTATTATCATATATATAAATGTAATTAACATGAGGCAATAATGTTATAATATTGGTTTGTGCTTTATCCACAATTAATTTTACAACATCTAATTCAGGATATCTTCCTTCAACACGAGCTCGTGATAAAAGTCGATGAGCCATTATATTTATATTTGCGATTGGATAAACTACATATATTGTGAATCCATTTTTTTTGGCATCACTTATTAGATTATCGATGACCCATGTTACATTTCCACCTGTTGTTTCAAATATAATATTTAATTTTTTTTCAATACCATATTTTAACAATTTTTCGACTATTATATCTGCTGATTCACATCTATATTTTTTATAGATTGAATTACATTTTGATGACCATGTTTTATCTACATCTTTATTTAATAATATATTCGAAAAATAAACTTTACACTGTTCGATTTCATTCTGATAACCTTTAATTTTTGCGACAATCTCATCAACGTTCGCTCTTATTATTGATGTTTGTGGTATATTTAATTCCTTAATGACAAAATCATCAATAATATACCCTTTTCCACTTGAAGGAGGACCATACGTTATTATTAATTTTGGATCCGGTATGGCTATTTTATTTTTAATAGCATCATGGTAAATACAATCAAATTCCTCAGATGTTATCATATTATAAGGCTATAAATTTATTAAACTAATAATTAACCATTATCTTTATTAAATAAATTCAATTTCTTTTTATATTAATATATGTAACCAACCACAAGTTTAATAATATTTATATCACCATATTTTCTAAAACATTTAGTCATAACATGTTCATTGCTTTTGATATAATATTTCTTTTTCTTTGTGTAATGTGGATAAGCTATTTCTTTTAATTTATTTTCATATAGTTCCTGAATCATATACATCATCTGATGATCATACAAATATGCAATAAGTTTTTCATTTTGCAAAAAATTAATATTTTCATTTTTAATATATTTTTTAATCGCAAGTTTAACAGTCACATGTGAACATTTATATGATAACAATAATGATAAAATGTCTTGGTTTCCATTATAAATTATGTTGATATCACAATCCATACTTAATAATTTTTCAATCACATTAGCTCTCTTATTTATTATTGCAAACATAATGGCTGTGTTTCCTAAATTATCTTTTATATTTATATCACATTTACTATCAAGTAATTTATTTATAATCGTTATTTTACTTAATAGTATTGAATATATTAATGGTGTCCTTCCATTTATATCTCGGTGATTCAAATTACTCCCTCGGATTAATTTATCTAAAATAGAAATCATACCATTTT
>Ga0206911_1075_pt1 | contig 23745 bp, 23 predicted proteins | sample Alteio_BWOrgHeat_74_FD_152956 | JGI IMG/M metagenome (GOLD analysis project Ga0206911, IMG submission 152956) | Enriched cells from forest soil in Barre Woods Harvard Forest LTER site, Petersham, Massachusetts, United States -... | ecosystem: Environmental > Terrestrial > Soil > Temperate forest >...
TTCCATTGGGCTTCGATTTGTTTGCCGGCCGCGGTGTCGACGGTGATCTTGTCGATGCAGGCGGTGCCGGTGGCGCTGAGGGCGAGATGGTTGTCCTGGCCGGCGATGAGGGTATCACCACTGGCGATCTTCCAGTCCTTGCCGGGTGTGTCCTGCAGACTGAGGACAGGACCGGTGAAGGGATCGAAGCCCCAATAGCCTTTGATGATGCCCGTGATGGCGTTGGTGGATGAAGGCGACGAGGCTGGGGCCGGGGTGGAGACGGCGGTGGGATGAGAGTTGGCTGCGGCTGACGAATCGTCCGGAGAGGAGGTGGAGACGGAATCGAGGGACAAAGGCCGGCGCGCCGGGACATGAGCAAGGATGAGGCCGCCCTGGAAGGCGTCCGGAGTGAGGGGGACGTCAGTCCCAGGGCCCGGGCCGTCGAGGTGAAGGACGAGATCGTGGGCGTAGGTGGTGGAGAAGACCAGAGGGGCTCCCTCTACAGGAAGGACGACGGCTGGCTTGAGGAGGCAGGAGATTTCTTTAACGTCGGCAGGGCGCAGAGGCGGTGGGACCGCGGCCTGGATGGCGGGGAGGCCGATGACGATGACGGATTTGGGGTTGTTGAAGGAAGGCGGGGTGTTGAGGCGGAGGTTGAGGGCCTCGCCGCTGGGGAAGGCGATGGCGGGGATGTATTGATACTTGGCGGTGTGGAGGCCGCTCATGAGGCGGACAAGGTCGACGACTGCGCCGACGTAGGCACTGTAGACGCCAGCGCCAGCCATCTGAGTGTAGCTGGCCTGGTTGATGAAGTCGGAGCCAGATCCGTTGGTGAGGGCTTCAGCGACGGTCTGGCCGTGTCCGTCGTCGAGGAGTGACTGGTTGCCGGCCTGAGTGAGGCAGTTGGCCTGGGTGTCGAGGGGCTTCTTGAAGCAGTCGCCGTTGGGTTTGAGGTTGAGAGTGCGGGCGAGGAGGTCGGAGTGCTCGGCGAGTCCTTTGGCGTCGTAGGGTGGAACGCGGTGGATGTTGGCGAGGTAGACCTCAATTCGAGCTTGTTCGAAGCCGGCTTCGATGAGGTCCTGCGAGGCGCGGACGAAGACGCCGGGGCGGCCGCGGACGGCGGAGCGGAGGGTGGAGAAGTCGCCGCCGGTTTCCGGGGCGAGGAAGAGGATGACCTGCTGGGCCTCGGCGGGTACGGTGATGGTGACGCCTTCTTTACGAACGTTTTTGTTCCAAGTCTGGATCTCGGTGAACCAGTTGTCAGGGGGCGGGTTGGTGGTGCCTCGGAGGAAGGCGGCTACGAGAAGATAGTGGACAGACTGGGTGGGCGGGAGGTCGGGGTGCAGCCAGAGCTTGTCTCCCGGCAGGAGGTTGGGGACCTGAGCGATGGGCAGGGTTTTTCCGTCGCGGGTGACGTGGACGTCGATGCGTGGGCCAGTGAGGTCGAAGCGCGCGGAGGCGTCGGCGTGGAGGGTGGTGCAGGCGAGGAGGAGGGCAGCTAAGGTTCCGATGAACCGCGAACCGCGCAGGACAGTTGCCATCATTCCATTTTAGACGGTGGGGCGGCTACGGATGTTGGATAGGGATAGCGCTTTTGGTTACTGCTGGTTGCGAGTGCGGGACGAGGGATGGTCGCTGGCGATGACGCCGTCGCGGATGGTGACGACGCGGTGGGCGTACTCGGCGATGTCGGGCTCGTGGGTGACGACGATGATGGTGTTGCCGTTGGCGTGGAGCTCGTCGAAGAGGGCCATGATCTCGTCGCCGGTTTTGGAGTCGAGGTTTCCGGTAGGTTCGTCGGCGAGAATGATGGAGGGGCTGTTGACGAGGGCGCGTGCGATGGCGACGCGCTGACGCTGACCGCCGGAGAGTTCGTTGGGCTTGTGCATCATGCGGGAGCCGAGGTTGACGGACTCGAGGACGGCTTTGGCGCGGGCCGTACGCTCGGCTGCGGGAGTGCCGTTGTAGATGAGAGGCAGCTCGACGTTGTGGAGCGACGTGGCGCGGGCGAGGAGATTGAAGGTCTGGAAGACGAAGCCGATTTCCTTATTGCGAATGCGGGCGAGCTCGTCGTCGTTGAGTTCGGAGACGTCGTGGCCGTTGAGCCAGTAGCGGCCCTGGGAGGGAGAGTCGAGGCAGCCGATGAGGTTCATCAGCGTGGATTTTCCGGAGCCGGAGGGGCCCATGATCGCGACGTATTCGTTCTGACGAATGCGGAGGTTGACGCCGCGGAGGGCGTTGACCTGCTGGTCACCCATCTCGTAGGTCTTCCAGAGATTGTCGGTGACGATGATGTCGCCAGGGTTTGGGCCGGCGCCGTTGGTGGTCGTGAGCGGGGATTCGACTGCGGTTTCGATGGCCATCCGGTTCTCCGGTCGTGTTGCCTGTTTCAGGATAGTACGTTTGGGCCTGGGGGATGGTTCCGCAAGGGTTAATGAATCATCTTCCGGCGAACCCCTCCCCGAGGTGGCGATGGTTAGGACTTTTCGTCGGGGTTGGTTTCGACGGCGTTGTCTATTTTGACGGCTGTGCCGCTCTTGAGGGCGCGAAGAATTCGATATCGGCCGGTAACTATCTGGTCGCCCTCTTTGAGGCCAGTCAGGATTTCGATGTCGGTGGCGCCGGTAATGCCGGTGGTAACGGGAACGAATACGGCACGCTGCTTGCCGTGGTCGGCCCGAAGCACGTAGACGCCCTGGGTAAGCTGAGGCTTGGGAGACGCGCCTGCGGGGGTGGCCACGGCACTCGAAGAGGGCTTACCAGCGTTGGCGGCGAGGATCTTTTCTGCTGCGACATCCCGTTGCACGAGAGCCTGGATGGGGATAGAAAGGGCGTTGGGTTTGTGGGCGGTGGTTATCTTTGCGGTGGCGGAGAGGCCGGGACGGAGATCGTCCATGGAGACTCCGGGGGTTGGATCGAGGGTGACGACGACCTTGAAGTCCTTGGCCTCCTCAGTGCCCGTGGTGCTCTGTGTGGTGGAGAGACCGGTTGTGCGGAGTAGGGCCTGGTCGCCGACCTCAGTGACATGGCCTTTGAAGATGCGGCCGGGAAGGGCATCGACGGTGACGTCGACGGGCTGATTGAGGGAGACGTTGACGATGTCGGTCTCGTCGACCTTGACTTCGGCGGTGATGACGGACATGTCCGCGAGGGTCATGATGGTGGATCCGCCGGCGTTTTGAATGCCTACGACGACGGTCTCGCCTTCACGCACGGGGACGTTGGTGACGAGGCCATCGAATGGAGCGCGGCTGATGGTCTTGTCGAGAGCATCGTAGTTGGCGCGCTGGCTGGCGACGGCCTGGTTGGTGTGTCCGCGCTGGGAGTCGGTCTGGGCTCGGGCCTGGGCGAGGGCGGCCTGACGTTGGGCAAGAGTGGCGGCGGACATATCGTAGGCGGCTTTTTTGGCGTCGAAGTCCTGCTTGGCGATGAGCTTCTCGTTGTAGAGGGACTGGGCGCGGGTGAAGTCAAGCTTCTTCTGTTCGAGATCTGCCTGTCCCTGAAGGATGTTTGCCTCAGCGGTTTTTTCGGCGGCGAGGAAGCTGGTGATATCGGTATGGGCGGCGGCGATGCTGGCTTCCTGGGCGGCGACGGTGGCCTGGGGCTGGACGTTTTCGACTGTGGCCAGGGTGGTGCCGGCTTTGACGTGGTCGCCTTCTTTGACGTAGAGATGGGTGATGCGACCGAAGGCGGTGGCGCCGACGTTGACATAGGTCAGCGGCTTGATCTGGCCGGTGCCGTTGACGATGGAGGTCAGATCCTGGCGGACGGCTTTGCCGGTGGCTACCTTGGTGACGCTGGATTGTCCGTGGATGATGGTGCCGACGACGATACCCGCCAGGACCAGGACGACAACGACGATCAGGATAATCTTTTTAGCGCTCATTGCTGCTTTCTAGGGACCGTCCGGGAAAGCCCGAAGGGTGCCAAATGGAGAAGTTGGGCTCACTCAAAGAGATAATACGAAGACAGTCGAGTTTGCGTTCCGTATTCTTTCCAGAAACTGGACTTAGCTCCTGTGCCTAGGGAATCGGACTATGGGCCGCAACTCTCCCCTGGGCGGGACTTGGGGTTCTTTCCGATAGAGCTGATGATAACAGAGCCGCTGGTGCGTCTACCTCTTGTAACAGGGATATAACGGCTCTACAATACATGTTGGTAACAGGAGTACCACCCCTACTATGATGACTTCGCGGCGCTCTGTCTCCGGCATGGCCTTTCTCTTCCTGTTGATGATGGGAGTGCGAGTTGCAGCTGCCCAGGATACGCCTGCTACCCCTGCCCAGTCCGATGGTGTAACCCGTGGTCCAGTTACGGTAGAGAAGCCGGATCCGCTGAAGCGGCCTTTGAGCGATAAAGAGAAGATCGCCCAGCAGAAAGCTCTTAAGCAAGAGTTGAAGGGTGTGTACAAGAAGTGGGTCGATGAGGATGTGCGGTGGATCATTACCGATCAGGAGATGCAGGCGTTCAAGAGCCTGAGCAACGACGAAGAGCGCGACCAGTTCATCGAGAATTTCTGGTTGCGACGGAATCCGAATCCGGACTCGCCCGAGAATGAATACCGCGAGGAGCATTACGCGCGCATTGCGTATGCCAACGAACATTTTGCCGCGGGTAAGCCGGGATGGCGGACGGATCGCGGACATATCTATATTGCATTTGGCAAGCCGGATAATATCGACTCGCATCCGAGCGGCGGCAGCTATGAGCGTCCTATGGACGAAGGCGGCGGCAACACCTCGACGTTCCCGTTCGAGATATGGCATTACCGATACCTAGAGGGGATCGGGGACAACATCGATATCGAGTTTGTGGATACCTGCATGTGCGGGGATTACCACATGACAATCGACCGCTCGGAGAAGGACGCGCTGAAGCATACGCCAGGAGCCGGCCAGACGCTGTATGAACAGATGGGAATGGCGAAGCAGTCTGAGCGCATGAGCGGCGGCTTGGAGCAGCTTGGCGCGGGACCGATGTCGCAGCAGAACCAGAGCAAACAATTTGACCGGCTGGACCGGTATGCGAAGTTGATGGCCGCACCTGAGATCAAGTTCAAGGATATGGAGTCGTTTATGACGACTTCGAAGATCCTGACCGGGCCGCCATTCTTGTTCGACGTCCGCACGGATTACGTCAAGGTGACGAACGATACGATTCTGGTGCCCATCACACTGCAGATCAGGAACAGCGATATCACTTTCGTCACGAAGGACGGTGTCTCTAACGGAGTGGTGAATATCCTGGGACGGGTGTCGAACCTGAATCACAAGCCGATTCAAACCTTCGAAGACACGGTTTCGGTACCTGTACCGAGTGAACTGCTCGCCCGCAAGCGCAACGATCTATCGGTGTATTGGAAGTCTTTACCGCTGCGTCCCGGTCTGTACAAGATCGATATCGTGATCAAGGATGTGAACAATCCTGACCACATCGGCAGATGGCAGCGCAGCTTGAATGTTCCACGATACGACGATGACCGGCTTGCCTCTTCTTCACTGATTCTGGCCGACCATATGGAGCGCGTTCCGTCGAGGGATATTGGTTCCGGAAGCTTTGTTATTGGAGACACCCATATTGTTCCGCGGGTACCGAGCGGGATTGCAGTTCCTATAACTTTCCACCGTGCGCAGAGTTTGAACTTCTGGATGCAGGTGTATAACCTTGGTATCGACGAAAAGAGCAAACAGAACGGCGCGACCATCGAATACCAGATTCTGGACCTGGCGACGAACAAGACAATCCTGCAGGCGCAGGAGTTGACTTCGAAGACAAGTCCGAATTCGGATCAGGTCACGATCGAAAAGAGTTTGCCGCTTGCGAGCCTGACGCCGGGTAAATATCAGGTGAGCATTAAGGTGAACGACGGAGTTACAAAGCAGCAGATCGCAGAATCTGCACCTTTTATTGTAGATTAGGCAGATGCGAGCAATATCAGCGACATGGTTATGCAGATATAGATTGGCGATAACCAGTACGCACGCATTCTGTAAGAGCGCACACTATTTTCGCGGGCGCTAAACATTTGGAATAGCCATCGACGCGCAGGACGGCTTTTACTGTGCAACGACCCCAGGTGAAGATCGCGTTTGTCTCGCTGATGCTGCTGACCGTGGCTGTGCGTTTCGCTGCGGGTCAGGGGGCGGCTGTGACGGGCGTGGTACGGGATGCGCAGGGTGTGGCGCAGCTTGGCGCGCTGGTCCAGGTGATTGCGGACGATTCGGCCGTTCTGGGCACTGCATTCACGGATTTGCATGGACGCTATCTGATCCCCCGTTTACTGCCGGGAAAATATGAGGTGAGGGCAAGCGCTGCGTTGTTTGTACCTGCGCTGCGCGATAATCTACAGCTTCGCGCGGGGGCACAGGCGGTCGTCAACCTTACGTTGAATACGCTCTTTGAGTCGGCGACCTGGATTCCTGCGGAACGTCGCCGGGCAGATGAGCCCAGTGATGACTGGAAGTGGACGATGCGTTCGGCGGCAAACCGGCCGATCCTGCGGCTGTCTGACGATGATGATGCGATCATGGTCTCGTCGAGCGCGACGGAATCGTCGTCCAAGCATACTGATCGCGCACGAGCTGAGATGACGGCGGGTGATGGTGGATTTGGCAGCAGCGGCGTGCACAATGTTTTCGTTCTGGACCGGACGCTTGACGATGGCGCGGGCCTGAGGCTGCATGCAGATATTGGCAAGCAACCCGGAGCGACGACGGTTGGGCCGTCCACGGAGGTTGCGACGGGATTCGAGTCGCGGCTGGGATTTGCGGGCGCAGGCCGGGCGGTGGTGAGTTATCAATCGCATCCAGAGTTGGTGAGTTCGGGTGGAAATACCGGGTTTGACGCGATGCAGATCTCGAGCGCTCAGCAGATGCAGATTGGAGACTTCGCGGATTTGGAGGCGGGCGGGACTCTATATGTGGTTCGGTCCTCCGGATACGCCTCTGCGTCGCGGCCATTCCTGAAGATAACGGCGCACCCTGTAAAGGGATGGACGGTTGGATATCGGATGGCGACTTCGCAGAATCTGCAGTCGTTCGAGGGGCTTGATTCGGTGCAGCAGGAGTTGCCGGTCTCTGCGAAGTTCCAGGGGCGGATGCAGACGGAGCAGGGACACCATCAGGAGGTTGCGGTCAGCAAGAAGACCGGGCCGGGTGTGATCCGGGTTGCGTATTACCGCGACACTCTCGACCGTGTGGCGGTGTCGGGTGGAGGCGCGCTAACGGCGGCTGATATCAAGCAGACAGGTGAACCGGGCTCGAATGGAATCCTTGCGGATTCGAACACTGGGAATTTCCGTTTTCTTAATGCGGGGTACAAGGCCCAAGGCGTGAACGTGATGCTAAGTGAGCCGCTTACCTCAAGCATGTGGGTTGCGGTGGAGTACGCCACGGGTGCAGGGCTGGCTGCCAAGGACGGTGCGGTGCTGAGCCTGCCCACGATGGCGATGGATCTGACGCCGCAGATCGCGCAGACTGCGACGATCGCTTTGCGGGGCAGGGTGCTTCACACCGGAACGAGTGTTCGCGCATCGTATCGCTGGCAGCCGGCGCGGCTGGTGACGGCGGTCGATCCGTATGCGTCCTTTGGCGACCAGGCGTACTTCAGTTGCTATCTGCGTCAGGCGCTGAGACTGGGTAGCCTGTTGCCCGCAGGACTGGATGCGACCGTGGATGTTACAAATCTGCTGGCACAAGGGTATCGTCCGTTCCTTTCCGCGGACGGACAGACGTTGTTCCTTGCGCAGTCGCCGCGGACCGTTCAGGCCGGACTGGCCTTTACTTTCTAAAAGCTTAAATTCTGAAGTGTGAGCCGGATGTCTGAACGGCGCAGCACTGCGAAGCTCGTGGCCAGCGGTCTCCTGGGGTCTTGAATTGTTAATTTTTCATGCGCTTCTCCAACCCACGCCGAGGCATTCGACGGGCGTAGCGAATGCGCAGGATGGTTATATTATTGAATGAATCGCGCCGTTCTATTTGGTGTTCATGGCATCAAATGATTCTATCGGAAGCGGTTTCAACCATCTTTCTTTTCTTTCTGTTCGACTCGGGTGGTAGCTTTGTGTTCTCGGGTTAGTACACACCTTGAGGGATGGTGTTCGATGAAGCTCGAGAAATATCTTCTGTTGGTGCTTGTAGTTTTTGCTTTGATAGTCATCGGCACTTTCTTGCATAAAATTGCTCACTGAGGTGCAGCATGACGGCGGCCTCTCAGACCGCGCACGACCAGGATGTCTTGCTTCAACCCACGTCACACCATATTCCGGTGCTGGACGGATGGCGCGGAATAGCAATCGCGCTTGTTCTATTCGATCACGTTCAATATTCCTTGCTTCGCGGCTATGCCCGTCCGTGGTTACAGACCGGACAGCACGGTGTGACGATCTTCTTCGTGCTGAGCGGCTTCCTGATCACCACGAAGTTGCTGGAAGGTCCGATCGACCTAAAGCGGTTCTACATTCGGCGCTTCTTCCGGCTGATGCCCGTCGCCTGGATATTCCTTGCCGTGTTGCTTCTCTTCGACAGGCTTACAGGACTGAGGCTGACGACATGGCAAGAGGTTCGCTCATGTCTGTTTTTCTATCGCAATTTTGCGGGAATGGCAGGAGGGGCTGGTGGCGCGGGACACTTTTGGTCGCTGTCGCTGGAAGAGCAGTTTTATCTCGTGTGGCCCTTCACTCTTTTAGTCGCTGGGACGCTCCGCTCTCGTTGGATCGCTGCGATTGGAGCTGTGAGTTGTGCGATGTACCGGTGGTTTTCATGGGCGTACTACGATCGGAACCTTCTCGGCAATGAGACCCAGGTGCGGGCCGATGCAATTCTCATCGGGTGCCTGCTAGCCCTTTTGCTCGTAGACGAGCGAGTCGTTTCATCGGCGAAACGGTGGTCGAAATGGCTTTCACTTCCGGCGCTTGCTGTGGTGTTGTTCTGCATAGCGAGGTTTCGCTGGTTGCCGCCGCTTTACGAATCGGTGAGCATCGCTGTCCTACTTGCCGCCTCAACGATACATCCGAAGGCAGTTCCTTCTCGACTGCTGTCCGCGCGGCCGTTGATGTTTCTTGGGACCATTTCGTACAGCCTTTACATCTGGCAGGGTCCTTTTATGGCTGCAGCGACCGGACTTTCGCCTTTGGTTGTCCTCGGCATCGCGCTTCCCCTGGTCACGCTGTGCAGTTACTACTGGATCGAACGACCGAGCATCCGAATTGGGAGCCGACTTTCCGCAAGCCTAAAAAAGAAAGCAACACCCGCAGTTCCTCTAAGCGGCGAGACTACGCTGACTGGCACTTAGCGAATGGGTAGCGGGGCAGGATAGACAGAGACACTCACCGGTTTTGTATCAGGTTGCACAAGCCAGACCGAGCGGTCGCGGTAGTAATGGATGATTTCAAGATTCTCGGCGTCATCCATCTCCCTGGCCCAAATGACCTTCGAGCTGTCAATATCCGGAGCATTGTAGGTCCACTCGTTCAACGGTTCGTGATTTGGGGAATACCTGATTATGACAAGGTGTTTGCCAGACAGTTGTTCTAGTGTGGCCATAATCCGAGTTCGCTCCACTCCGAACTCGCCTGGTCCAGTCCAGTAATGCATCCATCCGGTTCCAGGCCATTGGGCGAACCTGAGATGGAGAGGCTCGGCGAATACCCGCATAGCGGCAAGTACAACGCAAAGTGAAACCGTTAGTCGAACTAAGGTCTTGCCTACTGGCTGGCCTCCCGGATTCCAAAACCGCAGATGACGCATGGCCTGCAAGCCGATTGCGTAGAAAGCTGCGGTAAATGGAGCGAGATAATGGGGGAGCAAAAATACCTCTATCAGTTGGCCAGCCGCTAGTACAAAGACGCATAAAACTAGAAAGCGAATGCGGCGATCCAACAAGACGCGCCGTAGCATGATGAGGGGTACGAGTAACACTATTCCCGCATAAAACAAAAATGCGCTTGTTGCTTTGATTAAGGTTTGAGTTATAAAGCCTGACAGGCTACGGATCTTCTTGTACTCGTCGAGTTCGTTGCGTTCGTAGAAATCGCGTATTGCCTTGTGGCGGTAGAGGGGCTCGGGGCGCGGAGATTGCCAAATAAAATAAGGGGCGACAGCATACTGGGCGCGATTAACCGTGTAGGGCAATGTAGTTGGATTCCCAAACACGCGATAGTTGTAGTAAGCCATCGACAGGCCGGCGGCTATGAACAGCGTCAACGGGATGGCAGCCCGCCGCAAGAGAACAGCGGTAGTTGGCCGATTCTTCCCACGACGCATCCACCAAGCCAAGAAACAAACGACAGGGAGGCAAAGAAGGATACCGTCATATGGGCGGCTGGTACCAACGAGGACAACCCCGACCGCCAGCAGCATGCTGTCGCGCGACCGCGCCTTGTTCATGAATCTGGGAAGAGCTCCCAGCACAAGCGCACCGCCAAGGGCAGAGAGGGAACCAGCGCCCGTGTAGGAGTCTATCCAGTAGCTGAAGAGGCCCAGCCGCAGGACGGCCAGCAATCCGCCTAACAGCGCCCAGGTTGGCGGCAGCCAAGCTTGGAGCATCCAACATATGGCACTACACATCAGTGCCGTCATGACCAGTATGCCGTACCAGGGATGTCCTAGCAGCACCTTGCCTGCGGCAAGAGCCAAACCCTGTGTCGGAAAATACATCGACATATAGGTGGGCTTCATGGTGATGTGGATGCTTTCAAAGTGGACCCACATCGGAGGGGTAGGGTTTGTCAGTCGTCCAGATGCAAAGGTATCCGCGGCCAGCAAAAAGCTAAAATCGTCCGGCACAAATGGGTGAGGAATTGGGCACAAGGGAACAATCGCCAATCGGAGCAGGATCGCCAAGGCGCCCACAACGAAGACCGATAGTTTCTTTGACCGTGCTAATTTTCCGAGGGAACGTTCGATGGGAGAGAACCAAGTGGATCCTAGTCGCGGCAGGCCGAATGCCACCGCAAGTGCTATTGCAGTGAGGCCGCCTTCGAGCAGCAATAGCGAAGTGCCATGTTCCTGGGCCGAAGACAAAACCATATTCGAGCTGTTTGCCTCACTTGGTTTGAGCTACGGCCCAGTTTAGTGATTCACGATCTCTGCGTGATCTCCGAATAGTACTTCGGCGTCACTTTTCTTGCTGTCTTATCAAATCGCTTCAATTTTGCAAATCCTGCTTTGTGTGCGACGAAGCTAGCTGTAGTTGTCAGGACTCCTAATCCGTATCGCACGCTGCGCCTGAAGTTGATGGAAGAAGCTTCCTTGAAGTAACTGGTTGGGCAGGAGATTTCGCCGATGCGAAAGCCGAACATGACCGACTGCGCGAGCACTTGATTGTCGAAAACGAAGTCGTCCGAGTTCTCCAGGAGCGGAAGGGTCTGCAAGACTTCCTTTGAAAAAGCTCGGAATCCGGTATGGTACTCGGAGAGCTTGATCCCCAGGAACAAGTTCTGAAACGCGGTCAGCAGGCGGTTGGCAACGTATTTATAAAACGGCATTCCACCTTTCAGCGCTCCTCCACCAAGAATTCGCGAACCGAGGACCACGTCATAGACGCCGCTCGCGATCATACTGGCCATAGCAGAAACAAGGGAGGGTGTGTACTGGTAGTCGGGATGAACCATGACCACGATGTCTGCGCCGGCATTGAGAGCCTCGCGGTAGCAGGTCTGCTGGTTGCGGCCATAGCCGTAGTTTTTGTCGTGGATAAAGGTCCGCACGCCGAGCTTTTCCGAAAGAGCCGCGGTGTTGTCTTTGCTCGAATCGTCTACAAGGATTCTGATGTCAACGGTGGCAGGTAGTCCGCGTACGGTCTTCTCCAGAGTTCTTTCTGCGTTATAGGCGGGCATCACAACCGCTATCCGCTTTCCGTCGACCATCGGTGCACGTCCTTATTGCGTTGTGCCTGTCACGCTCGCCGCTGAGCCGGGGATAAATCTCTTCGACGACAGGGTGAAGGCTTAATCACAAACAATGTCCTTCTCCCTAACGCGGAAGGGCATTGTCGCGCAGTTCTGACTGTCTTTCAGCGTTACTAGCTGATGGCGCTGTTGAGCGAATTGCTAATGCTAGTAAATGCGTTATTGATGCTTTGAGCCAGAGTACCCATTGTTGAAGTTGCGGCAAAGGCGATCATAGCAACTACTAACGCGTACTCGATCAGATCTTGACCCGCTTCTCCCTTTATCTTGGCAATTAGCTTCGAAAGTGCAGCTTTCATTTTGAGTTTCCTCCAATACCTAAAATATATTCCCGATAGTGGTTCGATCTTTGGGACATTGGCAGTCAAGTTGCCAAAATCCCAAAGACCAAGGGCAGAAAATCAGAACGGCCTGATGGCTCCGGCTTCTCCAGCCGAAACTAAGAGACTGCGGTGTTGAGCTTGTTGCTGATGCTAGAAAAGGCATTGTTGATGTTTCCCGCCAACGTGCCCATTGTGGATGTTGCAGCAAACGCAATCATGGCTACTACAAGCGCGTACTCAATCAGATCTTGACCGTTCTCATCCAGCAGAATCTGACACATTACTGACAGTTTCAATAATTGATCTTTCATTCGAGTCGATCTCCCTTAGGTGTTTATTTTGATCCAGCCGCAGACTGGGTTGCCCGAAGAGGTGCAAGTGGGTGGCCACTCGTGTCAGACCTGTAATTGTCACTAAATGAGGAAGTTAGGGATTGGCGCTTCGGCGGCGGTGTGAACGGCTGTATACATGCTAGTTTGCGCCGGTATTTGCTCGTTTACATCACAGAAAACGCGATGTTTGGAACGTTGTTGCAAGTTACCAAAGATGGCATTTGACAAGGTTTTCGGACACTTCTCGGGAGGTGCGCCAATCCCGTAAGCGCCTAATCAACCGTCGGTCTTTGAGGGTGGGCAGGAGCGAGATCGAAAGCACTAACCAGGAGATCGGCCGGGGAAAACTCGAGCCGATCTCCCGGCCTGGTTTGGGTCATCTCGACCGTACCGGAGGCGAGTTCGACGACAGAGTGTGCTGAGAGGCAGGCAGAGACCCGCCAGGGAGGCACGCCGCTTCTGATCTTCTTCACCCGTTTTTTACGGTCGATGTAGACGAGGTCTATGGGAAACTTCATGCCGAAGGTGTGTACCGCTTCACACGGAGTGATCCAGAGTCCTTCTCCGGCGGGGAGGCTGTTGCGTCCAAGCAGGCCCTTTCTGCGCGTTGGTCCATGGTCCGCGATCTCCACACGATGCGCGAGTGCAACCCGTCGGGTCAGGTTCCAAATCTTCAGGGGGGAGTTTGCTTTCGCGCTGCTGCTTTCGGATAAGCTACTGCTCTTCGGCCAAGTCATGGTCATGGCGTTCGCGTTCGGATCAATGTGGGCACACGGGATCGCATTGCTTATCTCTTCTATTGGGGCGGAGTCGACATCGACGTGGAACCTGTGGATGCTCCTGTACCGGAAGTACCATACCCTCCTTCGGTAGAAAGCACCTTCTCAGGTTGCATGCTCTGGATCAACTTTTCAACGGGGATCGATGGCGGTGGAGCAGGAGGAGGTGTAGCGCCCGTGACCGCCGCACCTGGATTGGCCATGGATATCTTGGAGTTGGGCGGCAGGAACTTTTCTGGATAGTTTAACTGAGGTAGCGGCTGACCAGCGGGGATGGGAGCAACAAGCTCCGGCGTGACAATCACGATTAGTTCCGTGTTTGTACGGTTCTTCGAAATCGACTTGAAGAATGTGCCTAGAATTGGAATGCTTCCAATGAAGGGGATCTTCTGGAGTGTCTGGGTTTCGCGGTTGTCGAGCAGGCCGCCGATTGCGAAGCTCTGCCCTTCGTTCAACTCGACGTCTGTCTTCACTCTACGCACGGTAATCGCGGGGATGGTGAATCCGGAGATAGTTACAGCATTTGCAAAGTCCAGCGCACTGACTTCAGGAGCGACCTGGAGACGAATGGTTCCGCGGGGAGTAATCGTGGGAATAAAGTTCAAGCGAACGCCATATTCTTTAAATGTGATTGTGACGGCACCAGAGCCCCCTCCTCCGGTGACTCCTTGAACTATCGGGTAGGGATATTCTCCTCCAGCGAGAAAACTCGCCTGCTTGCCATCCTCGGCAATGATGTTGGGTTCAGCGAGAACCTGCGCCAGCCCCTGTGACTCCAACGCTTGAATCGTGGCACCAAGGTTCAAATCCGGGCGAAAGAAGAAGAGGTTTAGCGCACTCTGTACGCTTGCTAATGGGGTGCTTCCTCCGCTAGGTAGGTTAACCGTGGGTGGACTGAACTGTCCGGTTGTAATCGCACCAATTGTATTTGCCGCGCCGGTGCTAAAAAAGTTAATGCCGAGGGATCTCGTAAGGTTCCGGTCTACGCTGGCGAAGCGCACCTTCAATAGGATCTGTTGAGGCGACGGAGGGACATTGACATACAGCAGATTGACGACCTTGCCGGCGCTCGATGCCATCTGAACTGCGCGGTCGGAGCTGGCGAGGTCGTTTACGGTGCCTCGGAGCAGGACGAGATTTCCCTCAGTAGCAACGGTAACGTTTTGTCCTGGAAGCGCGGCCTTGAGTTCTCGACGGAGTTCGGTCAGAGCGTCATCTGCTGCAGCGCGGCTGGGGTGAACGGCTATATTGAAGAATTGGCGCTCACCGTCTCGTTCCCAAACGATCAGGCTAGTACTGCCGGGCGCTTTACCGTTGACCATTACTTCGGTTGGGCTGACTGCGGTAGCTTCTGCGATATCCCCGGATGCGACCGCGACACGCACGATCGGATTTGTGAAGTCGACGAGAGCGGACTTGCCGACGATAACGGAGAGATCGTTTGACGAGTCTCTGCTCGGGCCCGCTTGAGGAGCGGCGGGAGGAACTGGAGTCTGAGCTCGAAGGACCGCGTCCCCATAGATTGCAAGAGACAACGCACAAAAAAAAGGGATAGAGATTCGGTTGCGTACTTTCACTGTTTTTCCTCGCCGGAGGCAAATTTGGTCTCGCTCTTCTTTGACCCATTGAAAACTTCAACGAGGTAAACGCGCGAAGGGGCAGGCTTAGCAGCTTGATGCGCTGCGACGGGGGCGGCCTTTGGTGGTGGTGCCCCATCGGAGAAAAGTTGTGCCACGGCAGTTCCGGGTGGCTTGTCGAGCTTATTGTCGAGAGGATTACGTAGGACGAGCTGGATATGCGTTTCATTGCTGGCCAGGCTGAGGAGTTCGGCCTGTGCCGGGGTGACCAGAAGGTTGACTACCTGAACCTGCTGAGGTTTTCCTTCAGCATCCCGTTGAATATCTGTACCTGCGGACAGCACGTCGATGTTCTGAAGGAGTGTCCGCGCCTGGGAGCCTTGACTCACGTTGACTGCTCCAGGAGGATTTCCTGTGATCAGCACATCGACGTGCATTCCTGGCGTTACGAACCCTGCCACGCCCACAACATCATTGACTTTGACGGCTGCGGCTCTCATGCCCTGCGGGATCGTCGCAGCGAGACCGCCACCAGAGCCAGGTGCTGCGAGACGGTTGTCGAGAATAGGTTCTCCCAGGTAAAGATTGGAGATTACGCCTCGTCCGATCGCGTCCTGAGCCCTTAGAATGGCTCCTTTGGGCAGAGTACCAACGACTTCGATCGTCGTTAGATCGGCGTCACGTAGAACAGTTCCCAGCTTGATATCCGTGGCGGCGGCAACTATGCGTGTTGTGGTTTGACGAGGCGCAGATAACCGGGCGCCAACCAAACGAAAGACGATGTAACTGGTACCGGCGGCGATGACGAATGCAATCAAGAGGATATTGAGCAATCTGCGGTTCATGAATGTCCCCCGGAGCCGGCGGCGCAGCCAGTCCCGTTCCCGTCACAGATGTGGCAATTGCCATGCCAAAACGAAAACTGGATTTTTATTGAAAATCAGAGGTTTAGCTATTGGCGACCTAGGCAAGTGTGAACATGTGTATACCAACCAGGGCGCCAATGTAGCTACCCAGACACGCTGTACCGTGCCAGGGTATCGATTACCAGAGATTTACAGGACGTTCGGGTTGGCCGGGGAATTGCTGTGAGAAGATGGAGCCTCCCCCACCATGGGCGCTGTCTACGGGGCTTTACAGTCACTGCGGTATTGAGGAGCGATCGTTCAATCGGTCATGAAGTCTTCTCCTATCATGTCGTTGTTTAGCACAGCCCCGCCAGTGCGGAGGAGCCCTTCCTCGTTTTTGATCTCGGTGGTTCTGCACGCGTTCGCGTTTGCCCTGTTGTTTGCCGGTTTGAACCGGCCACGCAAGGTCGACATGAAGTCCGACATCGAACGGTATGCCGTGCGAGTGATGGAGTTGCACAGAGATGAGCCGAAAGACCGGAGGCTGGCTCAGAAGACCATCGCGGCTCCTGGCCGGCAGGCTGGCGCACAGGCCCCGGTGGCTGGCGGTGGTCCGGAGGCGGCAGCCGCGGCGCAAATTCCTCTGAACTTCATAGCGAAAAAGGAGGCGGCCCAGACTTTGATTCAGCCGGAGGTTCGGCAAGAGATTGTGATTCACCATGAGGCTGCGCTTCCGCAGATTGTGCAGTGGAGTCCGCCGGACAATACGCTGAGCAAGATTGTGCCGCCACCACCGCGGCCGGTCGCCACGGTCAAAGTACCGCCTACTCTCGATCTGCCAAATCAGGAGATGCGAGTCGCCGATCTCAAGTTGTCGGCGAACCGGTTTGAAACGAAAGCTCCGTTGCCTGCACCGAGCAAGACTTCGCCAGTGAATGTACAGGCTCCGGACCAGTCCCAGCGCGTGCCGGAGACAGCGGCGAAGAGTTCTTCACGTCCAACTCCGGCGAGCATCATCTCTCTTTCGGATATCAAGCTGCAGGACGGCACCGCCACTCTACCGATGGTGAACGAGGTTGCGCCGACGCCGTTTTCGGGATCGTTGTCGCCCGGGCAAGCTAATAGCCAGTCGCCGAATGGCAGCGGGAAGGCGGATGGAAAAGTGAACGGAGCCAGCGCCGGACAGACAGCAGGGAATGTGGCTGGCAAGACCGGCGGCGCAATCGGCCCGGTAGGACAGACCGGTTCGAATGGCATTGGGCTGAGCGCTACGGGTGGCCAACAACAGGGCGAAGGCGACAACGGCATCTCTGGTGGCAGCCAACGGAGTGTGGTGCGAATCAACCAGCCTAAGGACGGAAAGTTTGGAGTCGTGGTGGTGGGTGCGTCACTGGCGGACGATTATCCGGAAACCACCAACATGTGGCGTGGACGACTGGCGTATACAGTGTATTTGCATGTTGGCGTCTCCAAGAACTGGATCCTTCAGTTCTGCCTTCCGCGTTCCCAGGCAGCCGACTCGTCTGGCAGTGTGGTGCGTCCGGAGGCACCTTGGCCGTACGATATCACTCGACCGAGCATCGACCCGGATGTGAATGCTGACGCTATCATGGTTCATGGTTTTGTTAACACGCTGGGACGGTTCGAACAACTAGCCGTCATCTTTCCAACGGAGCTGACTGAGGCGAAGTTCCTGCTTCACGCTCTCCAACAGTGGCAGTTCAGACCAGCGACGCAGAACGGACAGGCAACCCAGGTGGAAGTGTTGCTGATTATCCCGGACGAGACAGAATAAAAACCGCGATTTGGTGGCTTCCTGCGCGAAGTTCTTATATATGGGCTATTGCGCGATAATCATTGAGGACGTGCTTGACATATTAATCGTTCTGACTGAGACAAACGGAACCGCTATTGGAAAGCTGTACTGCACTTGCACGGTAACCGAATTTCCTGGACTGTTACAGGGCCCGGTGCCCGGACAAGATGAACCCGAAGCGAACGCGGACCATGACGGAGTTACGGTCATTTTTGAAGAATCGATTCCAGGAAATCCAAAATTTGTCACAAAGCTTTGAATGTCTGCAGACTGGGCTACACACGTCGGTGGGCCAGGAGCAGTGCAGGGCGTTCCCGCCGAGCCGGCCGCGGTTGATCCACGGATCATCGCATATCGAGTTCCTTCCTGCGCCAATTCGGAGACGATGTGATATGTGTAGCCAGCCAGGCTGATCTCCATAATCCCCATGAGAAAAGTTATCAGGATAAGGATAGAAACTGCAGTCTCGACAAGAGTTGAGCCGGCTTCACCATTCGCACGGCTCTCTTTTCGTGCGCGACTTACTGCGAGACCAAGGTTCCATCGGCGTGTAGTTGCGACGGTAATCATTGTTCAACCCTCATGGTCGCTTGGCCCTGCAGAGTGATTGAATTCGGGATTCCGGGAAAATGGAAGGCGGTATCCACCGGGGCGGAGGTGCTAACCGTAACCGTCTCGACGATGCGAGATGGGCTCGGACAGGTAGTCAGATTTGTTACGGTATTGGAGCAACTGCTGAACGATGTGACCGTCCCGGTTGAACTCTCGCAGGAGCAGGAATGCGATGGCGTCGCCGATAGGCTGGTGATGTCCGGGGCTTCATTTGTCGCGGCCAGCGAAATATTCGTTGTGTCAGAGGCGGTGGTGTGGTTTTGCGCCGCATAGGAAGCGCCGGCGCGTGCGGCATTACCAACCTCGATACTGGCATAGGCCAATCGGGCGACCTCGACTGCTCCGAACAGTAGCAATACGAACAACGGCAGTACGAGGGCGAGTTCCACAAGGGATTGACCGGCGTCCTCCGTTGGTCTTTGTCGAATGATGGGAGTTCTGGTTTTCGTATTCATCGGTTACTCCACGAGCGTTATTGTCGTAAGAGGCGACCCTGGAACTGTCAGGGAATAACTCGTGATGGTGATGAGGGCGGCCGTGTCGGACAATGTATTCACAATGAGATCGGTAGTAAGAATCAGACCGCCTTTCTTGCCGCTGCCACCGTGATCCTGCAAGGTCATTGCGGCTCCGGGTGCGTAGATAATCCCAGTGATGGTTCCGGTGGCATCGCCTTGAGCGAACGCGAGAGGGCCCGGGTTGGTTGGGGGCGCCATAATGGCAATTCCATTGAATGTGCCGGAAGTCGGTGCGAGCAGACTCAACACTGTACCAGTGTTTTCCTGGAGGCTGCCGCTATTCAAATCCAGCGTCGCACCGTTCGTCGTTACGCTGCTATCAAGCGTGACGTTTCCCGTAAAAACATAGGTTCCCGCATTCAGAACCGCATTGCTTACGGTGACATTTCCGCTGTAGCACACAACACCGCCCGAGGGAGTGACTGTGCCGGTCAATGTGCCGCTGGGCGGTGTAGTGCACGAAGCTTTTAATGGATTCGCAGTTGGGTCCGGCATCGACGCGATAAGATAGTTAAGCGGATCGCTTTGCGCGACGACGGGGGAGACCGGCTGGGTGCCATTTGAGGAGCCGCTAACTCCGCCTACCACGCCTATATATCCAGCGTTTATAGTGCCGGATTTTCCGGTGAAATCCAAGGCATTGGAGGCGGTCGAATCGATAACGATTCCGCAGTTTGGCGAATTTAAGTCGAATTTTCCCTGCATGTCCATTGCGTCCGGGATTGTGGGGTTGGTTATTAAACCGCAAAGGCTGGACGCTCCTCCGTTCTGGGCCACTGCTCTTGCGAGCACGGTCTGGGAGTTTCGCCCGAAGAGTCCCATGAAAATGGTCGGCTGGACCTGAGACACGATGACTTCGACATACCCCCCAAGACCAGTGTGGGGTCCAGCGAGGGGAGGAACGTTGACGGTAACAGTGGTTCCGCCTGAAGTGGTGACTCCGCTGGAAGCAGCGGTATACCCGTTTTGCCCAGCGGCAGCCAAGGCCGCCGCCGTCACGCCGCCAGGGTTGTAGTTGAGTTCCAACGCCCCTGCGACGGCCGCGCTGTCTGCGGCTGTTTGGACGAGCCTTTTCCCGCGCATCATGACGCCCATGTCAGCCGCCAGTGCCACAAACCCTAACAGGCATGTCATGCAAAGAGCTGTAATTACGAGAGCTTGTCCGCTCTCATCCTTCAGTTTCTTCATAAGGTTCTCCAGGTATTGCCGATACTGAACGCGTCGACAATCTAGTCTTCAAAACCGCTTCAAGGTTCTCAATAATTGCGTGGCCCCGGTCCGATTTGAGTTGATCCAAAAATCTGTTGATTGCTTTCCTGCCGGCAGGCGCGCTATTCGGGCCGTCAATCTCGGGTTCTTGGAAGATAAATGTAAAACCGACACCATCTTCACCAGCTCGAATGACCTTTGACCGCACTGAGATATGGTTTTCCTCGCCGGATTTCACGGGAGCCGAGCTAGTTCTCTGCAGCGTCATCGTGATGATTGTCCCCAGGTGCCAGCGCTCCTCTGTCGATAGATAGAATCCGGTCGAACTGATGTTCTGGACCTCATGGGACATCGGAGCGGCTCCGTTCCAGTAGTACGCGACGAGCAGAGGCGACTTCAGCCGTTGGGCTTTGCGGTGATCGGACAATCTTCTGAACCAGTTAGTTGCTGATTTCATCTCATTGGTCCGTAGCTTCCTGAGGTCAATGCGTCAGCTACTTCTTGAACTCGAACAGATTCGTTTCTTTCATGGCAGTCGTATAAGCGGGATCTGGGTCGACTCTTTGAGCCTGACCCTGGGGTCGAGTCACGCTGAATCGGCTTGCCATGTCCTCAACCGCGCAGATCAACAATTGATCTCCGAGTTGAGTCTGTGACGAATAAATTGTGTGAGGCGGTAGTTCCAGTACGCTTGCCGCCTCGATTCTCAACGGTGCGATCCGAAATCGAGGAAAATGCTCGAGGAAGTGAATCACTCGATGCTTCTCATCCAAGTAAATCAAGTCAAGAGGAAACATTACTCCCACGGTATGAACTCCACAAGAGGGTACAACCCAGAGACCTTCATCGACTTTTAGGCTGAGCCTACCAATCAATCCTTTCAGACGAGCAAAAGTTGTATCAGCCGCCGTAACGTTCAGGCTGAGGAAGCTTTCGCGTGTGTGATTGTATACGCAATATGTTCGCATATTCGTTGTTACCGGCGCCCTCATAAGTGGAGGGGTGAGACGTGCCTTTAGGCGTCAGTTCTTAAGTAAATTCGACGAGTCCCTGAACTTCGTTTGCTGGTCGAGAGCGCTCCTTCCTGAATAACGATGCGATACGTTGCGTCCGCAATTTCGGAAGAAGCGACCCGAGCAAAAACCTGCTCAAACTCATTCCCTGCTGGAGTTCGAGGAAATCTGATCAACGTCCTCGGTGTAAAAAGACGTTGGCGTTCCTTCCTCTTCTGCCAGAACCGCTGAGGAATTGTTCTACTGAACCCGCTTGCGACGTCGCTGGATCAGAATGACCAGCACGACGATCGCAAGGACACCAGCAATTACCCGAATGAGTGTTATATTGTCCATGTCGATTCTCCCTTTCTATTGAAATATTTTGCCGAAACTTTCCATGATGGTGATTGCCGCCGGCCCCAAGGTCACTAGAAACAGGGAGGGAAAGATAAACAACACAAGCGGGAAGACAAGTTTGACCGTTGTTTTAGCGGCCTGTTCCTCAACTTTCTGTCGACGCTGGGTTCTAAGGGTGTCCGCATGAACGCGCAGGGTCTTCGCGATGCTGGTCCCGAACTTTTCCGATTGAACAAGCACGGACACGAGATTTCGCACACTTTCAATGTTGGTCCGTTCGGCAAAATGCCGCCACGCATCGGCACGGGGACATCCGGCTCTTTGCTCAAGCACTACGATTCCCAACTCGTCGCAGATCGCCGGGTGCGCCAAATTCAGTTCGTCGGCGGTACGGGCAACCGCCTGGTCGAGACTTAGTCCAGCTTCAACGCAAATAACCACCAGATCGAGTACATCAGGTAGCCCTAGCCGGATACGTGTTTGTCGAGCAGATATCCGGTTACTGAGCCAAAAGTCGGGCAGAAGAAATCCGAGGCCCAAGGCAGTGAGATAAACAAAGAACGGGCTGTAGTTCCCAACTCCTGTCGTGAAAGCGAGCAGGCAAAGAATCAATGGAACCAAGACTTTCGCGCCATAGAACAAATTGACGGCCGAATCGCTGCGGTAGCCGGCTCGAATAAGACGTTGCTGCACAACAGAGATGTCTGCCTGGTTCTTGGGCACGACACGTTCAAACCGCTCCACCATGGAGCCCAAAGCGTACCCCGTTTGCTCCAGCGTCCCCCTCAAGGTTCCGTGTTTCGTGGTGGGCGAGATCACAGCGGAGATTCGCTGGATCATCGCTTCGCGGTAGAACAGAAGCAAGCCACCGCTGGCGACTAATGCGAAGACCGCGATAAAACTGAAGATTGCAAATCCCATATCAACCTCTAGACGTCCATGCGGACGATCTTGCGAATAATCAAAGCGCCAATGATAGTCATGGTGCCGGACAGATAGAGAAGCTTGATGCCAATCGGGCGGGTCCACAGAATGCTCATACCCGCAGGATTGATCATGTAGAGACCGACTCCAAGGAATATAGGAAGAAAAGACAAAATCCAGCCTGTGAGGCGTCCCTGAGCTGTATGGACGCGTACCTGACGCTTCAGACGAAATCTCTCGCGGATCACATAGGCTGCCTTGTCGAACACTTCTGCAAGATTTCCTCCGCTTTCCTTTTGAATCAGGATTGCGGTAATGACAATTTTCAGATCCTGGAGGGGAACGCGCGCTGCCAGATTGCTCATGGCCGTCTTTAGTTCGAGACCGTAGTTCTGTTCGTCGAAGCAGATTCGAAGCTCGGTCCCGATGGGATCTGGGGCTTCGCTGGCAGCTAGATCGAGAGCAGAGATAAGGCTATGACCCGCACGCAGAGCGCTCACCATTAGATCGAGCGTCTCCGGTAAACCTTGTTCAAATTTGTCGAAACGCTGCTTTCGCTTGTTGAGCACAAATACAAGCGGCATGGCACCTAGCAGCAACCCGAACAACAGGGAAAAAATGATTGTCCCGGTTCGCAGATAAATGAGGTAAGCAGGTATTACGAAAGAGGCAATGGACATAAGGAGCAATCCGCCAGCTGTCCAATTCAGATCGGCCTGATACAGAAGCATGCGGAGGCGCGGGGCCAACTCGAGCTTCAGCAGCCAACGATTGAGCAAGGGAAGGGAACTGAGCAATTCTTCTTTGCGGATATCGACGATTTGATCGGCCGATGTCCGTTTGCTGGTGGCCAGGGCTGCTTGAAGCACGCTCATGGTTTGCTCAGTCTGCTTGGACGCATTCGTTCTGCTCGCAGTCAGGAGCAGGGCGGAGACCGCAAATACGGCAACAAAAACGAGTACTAATAACGTCAACATGACTCTTTAGCCCTCCTTTCTCAATTTACTTCCTGGGCGCGTTCAAACATGCTGCCGGGGAGTACGACGCCAGAAACTCTTAGCTGCTCAAGGAACTTGGGCCGGATGCGGCTGGGTTGGAAGACGCCAGTTACCCTGCCGTCAGGTCCAATACCCTTCTTTTCAAAATTGAAGATCTCGTGCATGCTGATGACGTTCTCCTCCATGCCGGTGATCTCCGAAATGTTGACTACTTTACGAGTACCGTCGCTCAACCGGGAGACCTGAACGAGGATTGAAATGGCGGAGGCCATCTGTTGGCGTACGGTTCTTTCCGGCAGATTCAAATTCGTCATCGCGACCATCGATTCCAAACGGGACAGAGCATCGCGCGTAGAGTTCGCGTGAATCGTAGCCATCGAGCCTTCATGGCCTGTGTTCATTGCCTGAAGCATGTCGAAGGCTTCTTCTCCGCGCACCTCGCCGATGATGATTCGATCTGGCCGCATGCGGAGACTGTTGATGAGTAGTTGACGCTGGCGGATGGCTCCAAGGCCCTCGACGTTAGGCGGCCTAGTCTCAAGGCGGACGATATTCTCCTGCGCGAGC
>Ga0206911_1076_pt1 | contig 23642 bp, 21 predicted proteins | sample Alteio_BWOrgHeat_74_FD_152956 | JGI IMG/M metagenome (GOLD analysis project Ga0206911, IMG submission 152956) | Enriched cells from forest soil in Barre Woods Harvard Forest LTER site, Petersham, Massachusetts, United States -... | ecosystem: Environmental > Terrestrial > Soil > Temperate forest >...
TGCAACGGTGGCTACTCCAGTGTTGTGTAAATGACGATCGGAAGGACGGCAAAGACCAAAAACAAGCAACTGCAAATGCGGGGATTCTTCACTTCGTTCAGGATGACGACTTTGAGAAATTAGATGACGGCACTAAGGGAAGAGACGCTCTAGACGGTGGTGTAAAACTGCGCGATGTTGCGGAACTTGGTGTAGCGCTGCTCCAGCATGACGTCGAGGGGGAGGGCGCGAAGGGTGGCGAGGTGGTATTGAAGTTTTTCGCCGACCATCTCCATGGTGGCCTCAGGATCGTTCTGTGTTCCGCCGCGGGGTTCGCGCAGGACGTCGTCGACACAGCCGAGCATCTGGACGTCGCCGGCGGTGTATTTGAGAGCGGCGGCGGCCTGTTGTTTTTTGCTGGCGTCCTTCCACATGATGGAGGCGCAGCCCTCGGGCGAGATGACGGAGTAGATGGCGTTCTCGAGCATGAGGACCCGATCGGCGACTGCGAGGGCCAAGGCTCCGCCTGATCCGCCTTCGCCGGTGATGGTGGCGATGGTGGGGACTCGCAGACGGGACATTTCGATGAGGTTGCGGGCGATCGCTTCGCCCTGACCGCGCTCTTCGGCACCGATACCGGGATTCGCTCCGGCGAGGTCGATGAAGGTGAAGATGGGCCGGTTAAATTTTTCGGCGATCTTCATGCAGCGGAGCGCCTTGCGATAGCCTTCGGGGTCGGGGCTGCCGAACTTCCGGGCTACGCGTTCTTTTAGCGTGCGGCCTTTGAGGTTGCCGACGACCATGACGGGTTCGCCGTGGAAGAAGGCCATACCGCAGGACATCGCGGCGTCGTCGCCGAAGGCGCGGTCGCCGTGGATTTCGCTGAAATCGGTGAAGAGTGCTTCGATGAAGTCCATCGGATAGGGGCGCTGCGGGTGTCGTGCCAGCTCCGTCTTGATCCATGCTTCGGGAGCTGGTGCCGGTACCGGATGAGGATGCGCTGATCTGCCTGCTTCGTGTTCGGCCATCATACTCATTGTATAGAAGAGGCGGCGAAGAGGGTTCTCGGTTGTCAGGTTTCAGGTATTGGGTTTTCGTTATGACAGAGGCAGGTAGGGGTGGTGAAGGGCCATGAGCATGAGGAGGTAGCCGGGGCGCTTCATGTGAACGCCGTCGTCGGAGTAGCCGGGATGATCGGCCAGCGGCGTGTAGTAGTCGACCAGTTTCCAGTGATGGTTGACGGCTAGACGAGTGATCCGGCGATTGAGTTCGATGACCTGTGGTTTGTAATCCTTCTTATCGCTTTGTATCCAGCTGTGAAAGATGGGTGGGATCTTGCAGAGAATCGGTTCGGCGTGTTGCTGGACGGTGAGCTGGGCGATTTGTTCGATGTTTCGAAGAGTGATGTCGGGATCGAGGTTGAGGATGACGTCGTTGGTTCCTCCAAGGAGAACGACGGTGGTATAGCCGTGGCCGGGAATCTGCTGGGGAAAGCGGGAGAGCATGCGTTCGGTGGTGTCGCCGTGGAAGACGAGGTTGGTGCTGGGGTACCACCACAGCTGAGTGATGGAGTCTCCGAGGAAGGCGATGTGTGGGTCGGCTTTGAGCAGACGGCAGCTTGAGAGGAAGTGGAGGCCGATAGTGAGGATGAGGGCTGGAATGAGACGAAGCTTCACTAGACTCCTTCTTTGCGCAGAATGGCGAGTTGAAACATGTGGCGGTCGACGTAGCCGAGGCGGCGGTAGAGATCGATGGCGTGGCTGTTCAGCGCGCGAACGTGGAGGAAGGGTGTCTCGTTGCGTGCGAGAATGCGCTGCATGATCTCAACCATGAGTCCGCGGGCGTAACCGTGGCCGAGATGGTCCGGGTGAGTACATACGGCGCTGACTTCTGTGTAACCGGGAGCACGCATGCGTTCGCCGGTCATGGCGACGAGCTTCCCTTCCCTGCGGATGCCGATGTAATCGCCGAGTTCGCGCGTGCGGATAGCAAAGGGACCGGGCTTGGTGAGGGTCGCGAGCTCGAGCATCTCTGGAGCGTCTGCGGCGGTGAGTGTGATGTAGTCGCGCCATGGCTGGGGCAGTTGGCATTCGGTGTAGATCATCTGCAGCATCGGGGCTAGTTCTACGATGCTCCATGTGGGCGGGAGCTCTGGAGGGATGTCAGGGTCTGCATCGAGGGCCAGGCCGACGACTCCGCCCGCGGGAAAAAGTTCGGCGAGTGATTCGTAGGCCTCGCGCGTGGGCGCCTCGAATCCTGCGAGCGGACCGATCTCAGGCGGGAACCTTCGCGCGAGTGAGGATACCTGCGCGAGGTGTTGTTGCGTGGTCGTCAGTGCGGTCCAAACTGGATTGTCGAGGGGATGAGCGGCCATAAGGCAACTCTACCGTAGCGAGAGGGGCGGAACTATCCGGATCGTGCGGGTCAAACTTTGCGCTCGATTGAGAGGAGAAAAAATCTGCCAGCCGGAGGTCCGACTGGCAGAGAGTGAATCTCAACGTGCGTGTGTTGCGATCAGGCGCGTCCGACGACTGCGGTTTCGGGGCTTCTGGGCACGGGGGTTTCGGTGATGTTGGTAAAGCCTGCCTCGGTGTACATGGCGGCGAGTTCTTTGAAGGTGTAGGCATCGCCGGCGGGGGTGGTGGTGAGCATGACCATGCTGAAGCCTGCGGACATGGGTGGGGAGACGCGGTCCTCGTTGGGCACGAACTCGAGGGTGACGGCGCGGCCGCCGGGCTTGAGAGCAGCGCGGACTTTCTTCAACAGGGCGACGTTAGTGGGGTGGTCGAAGTGGTGGAGGAAGTTGGTGAGGAGCACGGTGTCGTAGGGACCGCCGAAGTCGACGTCGAAGGCAGAGCCGGGAAGGGTGCTGTACCGATCTTGAACGCCGGCCTGGCGGGCATTTTCGAGTGCGACCTCGAGGACTGGCGCCCAATCGAGACCAGTAATGCGGGCCTGCGGGTTTTGTTTAGCGATGGCGATTCCGAAGAGGCCGTGGCCGGCTGCGATATCGAGCACGTGTGCGGGACCATTGTGTCCATCGAGCGCGATGACAGCGAGCGGACCAGCAACGGGAGCCATCATGGGCACCATTGTCTTGGCGAACTGAACCCAGATGGGATTGTCGGGCTCGACGTTGCCATCGCCGGGCAGGCTGGTGTGGCCGTTGCGTACGATTTCAGCGAGATGATCGTAGACCTCCATCATCTTAGGATTGAGGAGGAATTGTGCGGTGGGAGCGAGGCACGCTGGAGAGCGGGGATCGAGGAAGGCGGCGCTGGTGGGGCTGTGGCGGTAATGGCCGTCCTCTTTGACGAGAAGACCCTTGATGGTGAGGAAATCGCAGAGGACGCGGATGCCACGTTCGGATGCGGAGCATTGGCGGGCGAGAGAGGCCGCATCTCCGGGGCCTTCGCCGATGGCGCGGAAGAGATCGAGTTCAATGGCGGCCTGTAGAGCAGCAGTGCGTTGATGGCCGTTGAGCATCTCGAAAAAGAGTTCGGGGGTCAACGGATGTTCGGCTTGGTTTCCAGATTGCATGCGTATCCTCATTGTTCCTGCAGCACGTGGCCGCGGTGTTGATGTTGTTTGGGGAGTCGAGACAAGTCTACACGCTTCGTTATTCAGGCGGATGAGAACTGGCGGTATTTTCCGAGAGCGAAGGTGGCGAGGGTTGCGAAGAGGACGGCACAGCACGTGATGGCGAATGGCGGCTAGCGCTTTCCGTTACGGATGCATGGAGTTGGATGAGTATACACAAGGCTTTTTAGGGGGCTTCGGCCTTGCCGGATGCGGCGGAACGGAAGATGGCTTCGATGACTGCCATGTTCTTGATGGCGTCTTCGAGAGGCACCGGGACGGCGGTGTCTTCGAGGACCGCTTTGGAGAAGGCGTCGCCCTGGATGGTGTATTGGTCGCAGATGGGAAAGGCTTCGATGGTGATGCCGGTGCCGAACACGTCGCGGCCGTCGTCGATGAGGATGCGGCAGGGCCGGTCGTTGGGGGCGTTGAAGGGGATTTCGATTTCGATGCGACCGGTGGTTCCGAAGACGTTCACACGCTGGTAGGGAACGAGCTGAGTACTGCAGGTGAAGACGGATTGGCCCGAGGGGAACTCGAGCAGGGCTGAGGTGAGGCGATCGGTCTTCATGGTGGGGTCGCGATCGATGAGGCCCATGGCGCGGATGGGCTCTTCGCCGAAGAGGAGGCGAGAGATGTGGATGGGATAGCAGCCAATGTCCATGAGGGCGCCGCCGCCGTACTCGGCGATGTTACGGATGTTGGCGGGATTGACATTGTGATAGCTGAAGAAGCTTTGAATGGAGCGAATTTTGCCGATGCGACCAGTAGCGATGAGTTCTCGAGTGCGTAGCCACTGAGGATGAGTGCGAACCATGAAGGCCTCGCCGATTTTGACTCTGGTGCGGGCTTGAATGGGGAGGAGTGTGCGGGCTTCGGCGAGCGTGAGGCTGAGAGGCTTCTCGCAGAGAACGTGCTTCCCTGCTTCGGCAGCCTTGATGGTCCAGGGGACGTGAAGGTGGTTGGGGAGCGGGTTGTAGATAACGTCGATGTCGGGGTCGGCGAGCAGCTCTTCATAGGAACCGTAGACTTTTTCAATCCCGAGGGTGCGGGCTGCTTCTTCCGCTTTGGTGCGGTCGCGCGAGGCGATTGCGGTGACGTGCGTCAGTCCGCCCAGTTGCATGGCGGGTATGACTTTTTTCAGGCCGATTGCGGCGGTGCTCAGGACTCCCCAGCGGACTTTGGTAGGCATAGGCGTCCATGATAGCGGGAGAGCCGTGCTTTCGATGTGAACGCGACCACAAGAACGACGAAATTTGAACCGACCTGGCGGCGCGAGGTCCTTGCGCCGCCAGGTCGCCAATCGGATCCGAGACTATCGGATGGTGATGTTTCGAATAATCATGCTGCTGACCACGTGAGCATCCTCTGCTCGCTTGTCGATAACCTTCTGCTCGGCAGTTTGATTGCCATATTGCTTCATGCGAATGTCGTACACCTTGTCCGCCAGACCATCGAGTGCGGCCATGTTTTTGTAGACGAGCGAGTAGCCGAGGTCCCAATCTTCAGAGCCTGAGCGGGTTGTATTGAGGAATATCTGATAACTGACGATCAACCCGGCACTCTTTTCCGCCTCCCACAGTGGCACGACGTTCTTCTTCAAGTCGGCCATAACCGCGGCGTTGTGGCCCGGCATAATGTGGAGCAGTACGACTCGTTCTACGGGACCCTCGTTGTAGGGAACCTGGGCAGACGCTGCAGACAGCGTTACGAAAGAAACACAAAGCACCGTTAGTGCTAAGCGAAGAGCATGTTTCATCTTGAAGTCTCCTGACTGGTTGGATTTGGAAGCGGGGGAAGTCTACTCATATTGACCACTTCTAGATACAAGCAAATTCAGGCTTTTTTGCTGTGTTGCGGGCGCGAAGGGGGCATCCCGCGGCGTGGCTTGGTTTAGACCGATCGCGAGGACTGCCCGGGACTCAAGTCCGGGGCATAGAATTGTAGACAGGCGGGGTACAGCATGCTCTATCGGAAGATTGAATTGGAACTGATTGTCGTCGAGGAGGACGCGGATGCGGTGGTCGAGGAGTTGAACGCAACGCTCGACCGGCTTGAAGCTGAGCACCCAATTTTTGGCGGAGATATCGAGACGGTTCCTGTCGAAAAACCAGGGACACAGAGGAGATCGGCGCTGATGCACACCAAGGCTGGGGTTGAGACGGCGGTTGATGCAGTCAAGGCGGCCGGCGAAAAGGTCGCCAACGCGTTCCGGAAAGTTATCTAACCGTCACTAGTCCAGCACGCGTACGCCGCCACGGCCTACGAGCTCTTCGATGTGGTCGATGAAGAGGCGGTCGGCGGCTACGGTGATGTTGTGTGGCTCGAGGACGGCGCAGAACTCGCCGGGTTCTTCGAGGTCGAGTAGGACTTTGCCCTTGCCGGGTGCGCCGAGGAAGACGGCGTGGAGTTTTTCGAGGAGTGCGACGTCGGGGTTGTGCAGCGGAACTTTGATGCGCAGTGAGTCGGGGAGCTTGATCCTGACGTCTTCGAGTGCCTGGATGTTGGAGAGCGCGAGTTTGGGGGCTGAGTCTTCTTCGCCGCGCAGAACGCCGCGGACGACAACGGGGACTTCGATCTTGAGTTTGTCTTTGAGTTTTTCGTAGTTCGCGGAGAAGGCGATGAGTTCGATCTTGCCGACTGTGTCTTCGAGTGTGGCCTGGGCGTAGAGTTCGCCGGAGCGTTTGGACTTGGCGACCTTGAGGCCGGTAATGACGCCGGCGATCGAGATCTCGTTCTGCGGCTCTTCGCCGCGGCGGCGGAAGACCTGGGGTTCGGGCTTCATCTCGCAAGCGGTGGCGGTGTCGACAACCTTCATGTTGCGAAGTTTTTCGCGGTACTTGTCCATGGGGTGGCCGGAGACGAAGAAGCCGAGGACCTCCTTTTCGTTTTGCAGGCGGGTGTGCTCGTCCCATTCGGCGACGCCGGGCAGGGCGTCTTCGTGGTTGTTGTTTGTAGAGGAATGGATGTCGGCGTCGAAGATGCCGAAGAGGCCGTGCTGGCCGGCGGCTTCGTCACGTTGCGACTTCTGGGCGCGCTCCATGGCTTTGTCGAGGGCTGCGGCGAGTTGCGCGCGGCCACCGAAAGCATCCATTGCCCCGGCTTTGATGAGGGATTCGAGGACTCGCTTGTTGAGGAGGCGGAGATCCACTTTTTCGCAGAACTCGTAGAGTGAAGAGAAACCGGGCTTCCCTGCTGCCTGTAGTGCGGCGCGCGCGGTGATGATGGATTCGATGGCGTTGTGGCCGACGTTCTTGATGGCTGCGAGGCCGAAGCCGATGGATTTTCCGTTGGGTGTCGTGATGGGGGTGAAGTTGGCGTCGGAGACCTGAACGTTGGGCGGGACGACGGGGATGTTCATCTCGCGGCACTCGGAGATGTACTTGACGACACTGTCGGGCTTCGAAGTTTCGCTGGTGAGAAGCGCGGCCATGAACTCGACCGGGTAGTGAGTCTTGAGCCATGCGGTGTGATAGGCGAGGAGCGCGTATGCAGCAGAGTGCGACTTGTTGAAGCCGTATCCTGCGAACTGCTCCATGAGGTCGAAGAGCTGGCCGGCTCGATCCTTGGGGAATTTTCGCTGGACAGCTCCGGCCATGAAGATGTCGCGCTGCTTGGCCATCTCGGCGGGATCTTTTTTACCCATGGCGCGGCGAAGAAGGTCGGCGCCGCCGAGGGAGTAACCGCCGATGACGGAGCTGATCTGCATGACCTGCTCCTGGTAGACGATGACGCCAAGAGTCTCGCGGAGGATGGGTTCGAGTTCTGGGAAGAGGTATTCAACGGCGCGGCGGCCCCACTTGCGCTCGATGAAGTCGTCGATCATGCCGCCTTGAATTGGACCGGGGCGGTAGAGGGCGTTGAGAGCGGTGAGGTCTTCGACGGTGTTGGGTTTGTAGCGGCGGAGGACGTCGCGCATGCCGCCGGATTCGAACTGGAAGACGCCTGAGGTGAGGGCGCGGTGAAAGACTTTTTCGTAGGTCTCGTGATCGTCGAGAGGGATGGTATCGAGGTTGAGGTCGACGCCTGAGGCTTTGATGAGCTTGAGGGCGTCGTCGATGATGGTGAGAGTCGTCAGGCCCAGGAAGTCCATTTTGAGAAGGCCCATCTTTTCGACGGCCTTCATGTCGTAGGCGGTGACGATGTCGTCGTTCTTGGCGCGAGTGACGGGGACGAGTTCGGTGAGAGGCTTGGGAGCGATGACGACGCCGGCGGCGTGAACACCTGCTCCGCGCACGAGACCTTCGAGACGGAGAGCAGCGTCTATTAGTTCTTTGATCTTGGGATCTTCGTAGGCGGTGGCGAGGTGGGGCGAGTCTTCGAGGGCCTGCTCGATGGTAATGCCGATGGTGGTCGGGATCATTTTGGCGATGCGGTCGACTTCGCCGTAAGGCATGTCGAGCGCGCGGCCTACGTCTTTGATCGCGGCTTTGGCGGCCATGGTGTTGAAGGTGATGATCTGGGCGACCTGGTCGCGGCCGTATTTGCGAGTGACGTAGTCGATGACCTCGCCGCGACGGTTCATGCAGAAATCGATGTCGATATCGGGCATCGAAATGCGTTCGGGGTTGAGGAAGCGCTCGAAGAGGAGATCGTTCTGGAGCGGGTCGATGTCGGTGATCTGCATGACGTAGGCGACGAGCGAGCCTGCGGCAGAGCCACGGCCTGGGCCTACGGGGATGCTGTTCTCTCTGGCGTATTTGATAAAGTCCCAGACGATCATGAAATAGCCGGGAAACTTCATCTGTTTGATGACGGCAAGTTCGAGGTCGAGCCGGGCGTGGTATTCGGGGATGGTCTTGCGGAGGATGCCACGCTGGCGGAGATGAGCGACGGCGGTGTTGAGACGCATCTCGAGGCCTTCGCGGCAGACGCGCTCGAAGTAGCTGTCAAGGGTTTCGCCTTCAGGGACGATGAAGTCGGGGAATGGGTTGTCGACCTTTGCCATTTTGAGATTGCAGCGGTCGATGAACTGCATGGTGCGGGAGCAGACTTCGGGAGTTTGGGAGAAGGTGCGGAGCATCTCCTCGGCGGACTTGATGTAGAACTCCTGAGTGTCGAACTTGAAGCGCTTGGGGTCGTTCATGCTGCCGGCGGTTTGTACGCAGAGGAGGATCTCGTGGGCGCGTGAGTCGTCGGCGGCGACGTAGTGGCTGTCGTTGGTGGCGATGAGCGGGATGTTGAGCTCGCGCTCCATCTTGAAGAGAGCGTCGCAGACGGCCCTGTCGGGGGCGAGGCCGTGGTCCTGGATTTCGAGGAAGTAATTGCCCTTGCCGAAGAGGTCTTCGTAGAAACCGGCGGTGCGTTTGGCTTCGTTGTACTTCCCTTCCATCAGGTGCTGATTCACTTCGCCGGCGAGACAGCCGGAGAAGCCGATGAGTCCTTCGGAGTGCTTTGCGAGGAAGTTTTTGCTGACGCGGGGCTTGCGGTAGAAGCCGTGGAGGGCGGCCTCGCTGGTGAGGCGGACGAGGTTGCGATAGCCTGCTTCGTTTTCGGCGAGGACGAGGAGGTGGTTGTATTTGTCGTCGTTGAACGGTGCGCGGTGGTCGTCGTTTTTGCAGATGTAGAGTTCGCAGCCGAGGATAGGCTTGAGTCCCTTTTTCTGCATGGCGTCGAAGAAGTGGACGGCGCCGAAGATGTTGCCGTGGTCGGTCATGGCAGCAGCGGTCTGGCCGATTTTGCTGAGGTGGCCGGCTAGTTTGTCTACGTCGCAGGCGCCATCGAGGAGAGAGTAGTCGGTGTGAAGATGAAGGTGGGTGAACTCTGCTGCCATGCACCTATTCTAAGGCGCTTGGGAAGGGCCCTCTGCTGAGGATAAGTGGGGCGGAATTCGTTTGGGTTCGGTCTTGATGGATTTGGGCGATAAATATTTCTTTGGATTGCGGTGACTTCGAGTGAGGTTCCGGTGTCTATTGCAAAAGTGACCCATGGAGGCAGCACGGATGCGTTCTATTTGGGCGGTTGTGTGGCTTTTTGTGTTTGGACCTGCTTTGGGAAGTGCTCAGGGGACCGCGGGTGGAGGTTCCACGACAGGGCGAACAGCCCTTACGATCTACAACCAGGATTTTGCGGTGATCCGGACGCCGGTGGAGTTGAACCTGCAGGCGGGAACGACGGATGTGTCGGAGACGAATGTCACGGCGCAGGTGGAGCCTGACTCCGTTGTACTGCGTGACGTGACGGGCAAGCGTCAGATACAGATTCTCGAGCAGAATTATGACGGCGCGTTGCGTGTTCAGGCGCAAATGCTGGCGAAGTTCGAGGGAAAGACGATCGACTTTGCAACCCCGATGAGCGACGGTACGGTGAGGCTTGTGCAGGGGAAGATTATTCGCGCGGGCTATGTGCCGCAGTTCGACCTTGTGCAGCGGTATGGGCAGAACTACTTCTATCAGAACCAGCAAGCCTCGCAGCAACAGGAGCCGTTGATCGAGGTGGAGGGAAAGCTGCGCTATGGTCTGCCGGGCACGCCACGGTTTCCGTCCGATACGCCCGGGCTGACCCTGCGGCCGACGTTGCACTGGCTAATTGCTTCGGATAGGGCGGCGAAGGTCGCGGTGGAACTGGACTACATTACGCGGGGGTTCCGATGGGACGCGGCGTATAACGTGATTGCTCCGGCGCAGGATGGTCCTGCGGGCCAGCGGCTCGACATGTCGGGATGGGTGAATGTGACCAACGAAAGCGGCATGGACTTTCCTGATGCGTCGCTGCAACTGATGGCGGGCGATATCAGCAAGCTTGTGAATGCGAATGGAGGAATGGGAGTGATGGGCGGGGCGGTTGCGATGGCTTCCATCTCGGTCGCGGGCGGGCAACCGCAACAGATTTCGCAGAAGAGCTTCGACGATTACCACCTGTACGATCTTCACCGATCGGCAACCCTGCTCGATCATCAGAGCAAGCAGATCGAATTCCTCAACGTGTTGGGGATTCCCGCGGAGCGTGTGTACGTCTATGACGGATTCAAACTTGATGCACAGAATGGCCAGAACATCTATTACCAGTGGAACCAGGAGAACTTCGGCAATGGCATGAACAGAAAGGTCTGGATCATGCAGGAGTTCAAGAACAGCGATGCGAATCATCTGGGCATGCCGCTTCCTAAGGGGAGGATGCGATTTTTCCGGCGGGATGTCGATGGAAGTCTGCAGTTTGTCGGGGAGAACACGATCGACCATATCCCGAAGGACGAGGCCGTGAAGGTGTACCTCGGAAATGCATTCGATCTAACGGGCGAACGGACTCGGACGGACTACAGATCGGAGATGCAGGCCCGGATCATCATCGAAAGCTACAAGATTGTGGTGAAGAACGCGAAGGATACGACTGCGCCTGTGCGGGTGGTGGAGCATCTGTACCGAACAGTGAACTGGGATGTTTCGAAGAACTCGGATCCATTTACGAAGACGGACTCGCAGACGATGGAGTTCAACGTGGACGTGCCGGCGCACGGACAGAAAGAGGTGAACTACACCGTGACGTATACGTGGTGAGGCGGAGTAGCGGGCGTCCGCGTGCTGCGTATTAGAATCTGTAGCCAATATGGCCGGGATATTTTTCGTCGACGGGATACGCCGGTGGCTTCGACGCCGCAACCGGGAGAAGAAGCTGAGCGTAGCTATACAGTGGCCGATGGCGCAGGGAGAGGTGAACCATTGGCAGGTGCTGAATGCGGATGAGGATGTGGCCACGATAGGGGCGCCGAATCAGATTGAGGCGGGATTTCACTTCAAGTTGAATGGCGAGTACTACGGTGGGTATTTTCGAAGCGTGGCGATGACGCTACATGAAGCGGAGACGAAGGGTACGGGGAGCCCGAAGGTGAATGTACGGTATAACCCCGCGAATCCGGATGAGACGGCGGTGCTGGATGAGGATAATTCGGGGGGAGCGCTTCCCTTCCGGGTTATCTCGGGCTAGGTCAGTTGACTGTTTCTCTGGGAAGGAAGCGGGTCTTTGGGAATCCGAAGATTCGCAGACGGAGGCAATATTCTCCTTCGACGGCGTAATGAGCGGCTCGCTGCCAGATGGAGTATTCGGGTGGCCATGGAGCGGCGTGGGTAGACCACTGGATGGGATAGTGCTCGAGGATGAGCGCGGTGCGCGGAAGGTGACTGGGTGAGCTGACGATTTCGGCGGAGTTCCAGCCGGAGTTGGACATAATTTGGCGGCTGTAGAAGACATTTTGAACCGTGTTCTGGGCTCGGCCTTCTTCGATGATGGCGGCGGGCGGGACTCCCTGGGATAACGCGAGCGTGGCCATGACATGGGCTTCGACGAACTGATTGTGCGCCGGGCCGCCGGTGAGGATGAGGTGCGGAGCGACGCCGGCTTTGAACTCGCGAATGCCTTCGAGCGTGCGTTCGCGCTGCTCGGGCGAAGGAGAGCCATCTGGATTTGCTGGAGTTCCGAGGACGATGATGGCGTCGAACTGGGGAAGGATGGCGTTGCTGGTGGGAATGGTCCGGTAACTGACGGTGGCGGTGATTACGGTGATGATAAAGACCGCGAGAAAGATGAGGAGAAGCTTGCGAAGAGGCCGCATCCAGACTCCGGGAGGTTTCGAGTTAGATTTTGCTGACGAGGCTGGTGGCGAGATCGACGTAGAGATCGACGGCTTCGAGGAGTTCTTTCTTGGCGATTTTTTCGTTGGGGGTGTGGGCGACGTGGATGGAGCCCGGGCCCAGAAGGAACGGCTCGCCCCAAGCCGTGAGGGCGGGGATGTCGGTTGCGAAGCTGGCGATCATGGTGGGAAGATCATTTACCTTGCGCATGCGGACGAAGGGAAGGTCGAGGCTGAAGGCGACGTCTGCGCGATTCCCTACTGTTGCGGTGATGGATTTTTTGGTCTCGTCCGATGGGCCAACGAGACGGATGAGAATGTGTGCCTCGGCTTTGTCGGAGATGACGTTGGGTGCGTAACCACCAGAGATGAGGCCGATGTTCAGTGTGGATGGGCCGATTTCGGGTTCGGATGGGAGGGGCAAGGCGAGGACGTCGTGGAGCGCTTCGACGAGCTTGTTGATGGCGGAGTCGCCGAGTTCGGGATAGGCGGAGTGGGCCATGCGGCCTTTTGCTCGGAGTTCGACGCGGAGTGCGCCCTTGGAGGCGAGGGCGATGCAGTTGTCGGTGGGCTCTCCGTTGATGAGGAACTTCGATCCTTTGGGGAATTGATTGGCAACGAACGCTCCGGCTGAGTCGCGCTCTTCGCCGACGAGGAAGAGGAGACCGACCTTGACGCCGGCATCGCGAAGGCGATCGGCTGCTGCGATTTGTGCGGCGATGATGCCCTTGGCGTCGCATGAGCCGCGGCCGTAGAGAAATTCGTCATCTTCGCTGGCGCCGAAGAAGGGAGGGACGGTGTCCATGTGGGTGGAGAGGACGATGTCGGGGGTGACGCCGGGGAGAGCGGCGTAGACGTTGAAGCGCTCGCCGGTGCCGGCCCCAGGGGTGCAGGAGTGGTCGGGCTGTTCGACAGGCATGCGCTCGACGGCGTAGCGCTGAGCGGTCAGGTACTCGTGAAGGAAGACTCCGGCGGGCCCCTCGCAGTAGGTGGTGGACTCAATATCTACGAGCTGTTTTGTGAGTTGAATGGGGTCGATCGCCATGGTTCCAGCATACGATACAGTTCGTGAACGGCGAGTGCGCGCGACAGCCGATAAACTGATGGAATGACGCAGACGATTGCTTCGCATATTAAGTCAATTGATGATCTTCGCGGTCCCGCAGGGCGGCTGGAGGCTTTGCTGAACACGGGGCGCGAGGATGCCCCTTATGCCGCGCTGGTCTGCCATCCGCATCCGCATGGCGGGGGGACGATGCACAACAAAGTTGTGTACCACGCGATGAAGGCGTTCTCTTCTTTTGGGCTACCCGTGCTGCGGTTCAACTTTCGCAGCGTTGGGTTGAGCGAGGGCGAGCACGACGAGGGGTATGGCGAGCAGGAGGATGTGCAGGCGGCGCTCGATTGGATGGAGAAGAATTTCCATCGGCCGATTCTCTTTGCGGGATTTTCTTTTGGCTCAAATGTCGGGCTGCGCGCGTGCTGCGGCGATCCACGGGTGAAGGGGCTGGTTGGGTTGGGAGTGCCGGTGCATGCGGAAGGCAGGGATTACACGTATGGGTTTCTGTCGAACTGCACGGTGCCGAAGCTGTTCATCAGTGGCGATCACGATCAGTATGGGCCACGTGAGGTGATGGAAGGAGTGTTTGAGCGCGCTCCGGAGCCGAAGCGGCTGGTGTGGATTGCGGGCGCGGATCACTTCTTTCAGGGAACGGCGGACTCACCAGGAGCGAAGCTGGGGCTGATGCAGCAAGAGATTCGCCAGTGGCTGCAGAGTGAGTTTGGCTTAGGCCAAATCGGGGGCCAAACCGGGGGCTAGATCAGGCTGCGCCGCTTTGTGCCCGGCGGTCGTGAAGAGGAAGGCCATCTTGCTGGCGGCTCATCGGTGATCGGCGCTCGGTGGCCGATGGGTTCAGGAGCCAGTCACGCATAGCCTGATTGCAGGCGTCCGGCATCTCTTCAAAGGCAATGTGGCCGACACCGGGAAGAACCAGGAGGCTCGACTGCGGAAGCATTCGGTGCAACTCGCGGGCGGAGTTCAGGCCGACGGCGCGGTCGCGATCGCCCCAGATGAGGAGAGTCGGCTTCGCGGCCAGGCGGGTGAGGGCTGAGCGCAGGAGTCCCATGTCGTCGAACCAGCGATGGACCACCTGTAGGACGTGGTCGATAGTGCCGGGGATATGAAGGCCTTCGGTGTACCCCTCGAGTGCTCCCTTTGCAACACGCGACGGGTCGCCATACATGCGGCTGAGGGCGGTGGCCTTCAGCATCCTGGGCAGAGACGGAATCTTTCGCGCGAGCCAGATGCCGAAGGGCGTCTGATAGAAGCGGATCAGCTGGTGCCCAAGATCGCAGAACGGATTGGCGGGAGCGAAGAGGATGAGGCGGCGGACGCGGTCGGGATGACGTGCGGCAAACATCATGGCGACGGAGCCGCCGTGGGAATGCGCCGCTATATCTGCCTCATCGAGCGCGAGAGCATCCATGTAGGCAGCGAGGCGGTCGGCGGTGGCCTCGAGACCTGCGTCCAGTCCGGGAACCCGCTGGGACTGCCCCATGTTGAAGAGGTCGACTGCGTACACGGTGGAGTGGCGGGCAAGAAAGCTGATGTTCTGGCGCCAGTTTTTTGCAGAGCCCACCAGGCCGTGGAGCAAGAGCAGGGGACGCCCGTTGCCGGCGCGTTGATAGTGAACCTTCATCCCATCGACCAGGACAAAGGCTTCTTCAACCGATGTATGTCGCTGTTTCACCTTTTGCTTCGGCCCCTATTAGTGGTGGATGTTGACCGCGTCAGCAAACGTTCCGCCGGCGCTTCGTCCTTTCGTATGTTACAGGAGTATTAAAACTCGTCAAAGCCAAGATTTCTTTACTGCTTGTGATGCAGGACATCGTCTATGGAAATGGAATATAAACTTAGGGTTAACGGAGAACGCGGTGCTGTCGAGATACGTAAGATATCACCAAACACTAGAATGTGAATAACGGAATGGGTTATGATTTTCTGTAGGAATCTGCGCCTCGAGACCCGTAAATGCTGGATTCATGCTGTTTATGGGTTTGGTTATTGATGTGCTTGTACACTCTACAGTTTTATGAAGAACGCTGCTCAAACCCGTGTACTTGCCATTGTTCTCGCGGTGGCGACCGTAGCGACCTGCGTGCTGGCGGCGTTGAACTTCGGGCACGAAAACGGGCTTGACGTCCCTACCGACGGTATCTGGTGGGTTGAAGCAAATGGCGGACTGCGGGCGGAGAGGGTGCCGGCCGAGTCTCCCGGACACCGCGCAGGAATACGGACGGGCGACGTTCTGCTGAGCGTGAATGACCAGCCGACGACGCGTGTGGCGTCCCTGGGCCGCGAGATGTTTCGCAGCGGGATCTGGGCTCACGCGACGTATTCCATTCGGCGACCTGTTCCTCAATCGATCGATCTGAACGGAGCGACGAAGCTTGATATTCAGGTGATTCTTGAGCCGAAGGATCGCTCCTTCAACCAATATCTGCGGTTCATTGCGCTGGTTTACCTGTGCATCGGAATCTACGTTCTGTTTCGACGCTGGACGGCACCGAAGTCCATCCACTTCTATGTGTTTTGCCTGGCGTCTTTTGTGCTGTACAGCTTCCGGCCGACGGGCGAGCTAGGCATAGTCGACTGGGCCAACCTGGCGGCGCAGGCTCTGCAGCCAGCGTTGTTCCTGCACTTCGCCGTAAGCTTCTCGGATAGCTATGCCTCGGACCAGCGCAACCGGTTTAAGCGCCGACTGATCTGCGCCTTGCTGTATGTCCCGGGGCTCTTGCTTATCGGGCTGCAGTACACGGCGATTCGCTTCTGGTCCGCGACGGAGGTTCTCCTTCATCGGTTGGACCAGATTTCGCTTGGCTATCTCGCGCTGTACTACGTTATTGCGGCCATCGTCTTCCGGATGCGGTACCGGCGCGCTGAGTCGGGGCTCGAGCGTCAGCAACTGAAGTGGCTGACACGCGGTACGCTGCTTGCGGTTATTCCGTTCACCCTGTTCTACGTGATCCCGTATCTTGCCGATTGGGCGCTGCCCGCTACGTTGATAAAGCTTGCGGGACTTTCGCTGGTCATCCTTCCGCTGACGTTCAGCTGGGCGATTGTGCGGTACCGGCTGATGGACGTCGATCTAATCTTCAAGCGCGGCGTGACGTATACCTTGGCAACGGCTTCTCTCGTCGCTGTTTACTTTGGTGTCGTCGCGGTGCTGGCGGAACTGGTGCACGCGCGGTTGCAGAGCCTCGGGATATGGGGTCTGATGGCCGGTATCATCGTTACAGGCATTGTCTTCGAGCCGTTGAAGCGGGCGATCCAGGCGCGCGTGGACCGCGTCTTCGATCAGAAGCGCTTTGACTATCGCGAGACGCTTGTTGAGTTCGGTCGTGGCATCAACTCGCAGACTGACCTGCGTGCCCTGCTCGATTCCATCGTGGAGCGGCTGCCACAGACGCTGCTCGTGACGCGTGTCGCCGTGTTTCTCGCGTCGGAGGGAGACGTCAGTTCGGGCTCCCGGCGCTTCGATCTTGCCGCCTCGCACGGTCTTACCAACTTGCACGCCGCAGACCTGCGCTCGCTGGATGTTCGCTTCCTTGACTTTGACCGGCCGGGCGCAAATAACCACATCTTTCTGGATAACCCGCAACACATTCTTCGTCTGCCGGAGGCGCAGCGATACAGTGCCAGCAGGCTCGACCTGAACTACTACCTTCCCTGCCGTGTGGCAAATCGTGAAGGCGGCGGCACGCGAACTGTGGCTGTGATCGGTATTGGGCGCACCGACGACGGGGACTTTCTCTCCAGCGAAGACATGGAGCTGCTTGAATCGCTGGCTGGCTACATTGGAATCGCTATTCAGAACGCGCAGCTCTACCAGCGGCTGGAACAGAAGATTACCGAGTTCGAGAGCCTGAAGGAGTTCCACGAAAACATCGTCGAATCGATCAACATCGGAGTCTTCGCTGTCGACCTCGACGATCGCATCGAGAGCTGGAACACGCAGATGGAGAGCATGTATGAGAAGCAGCGCTCTGAGGTGCTGCGTCAGCCTATCTCTGCTGTGCTGCCGCCCGAGTTTGTCGCGCGATTCAACAGCGTGCGCGAAGAGCATGGCACTCACACGCTCTATAAGTTTCGGCTGGTGTTGCCGAATGGAAGCGCGCGGATCGCCAATATCGCCATTGCGCCGCTGGTCACGAGGAATTTCGTCGCGGTGGGCCGCATCATTCTGGTGGACGACATTACCGATCGCATCCAGTTGGAGGCTCAACTGACCCAGTCGGAGAAGCTGTCGTCGATTGGCTTGCTGGCCGCGGGCGTCGCGCACGAGGTGAATACGCCGCTTGCGGTTATCTCCAGCTATACCCAGATGCTGACCAAACACATGCGCGATGATGAACGGCTGGCTCCGGTGCTGGAGAAGATCACGCAGCAGACGTTCCGCGCGTCCGAGATCGTCAACGGCCTGCTCAACTTCTCGCGTACCAGCGGGACCGAGTTCACAAGTGTGAATCTGAATGAGCTTCTCGGCGACACAGTGACGCTGCTCGAGCATCAGTTCAAGACCTCGCAGATTCGTGTGGAGACGAACTTCGATCCGCATCTCGCGTTCATTCACGGAAACACGGGGAAGCTGCAGCAAGTGATCCTCAACCTGATGTTGAATGCGAAGGATGCAATGTTTGGAGCTGCGAACGCGACGCTGAAGATTGCGACCTTCAACGGACCTGGCCGTGTACTGGTTCGCATTCAGGACTCTGGAGGCGGAATCGAAAAGGAACATCTGCACCGTATCTACGATCCATTCTTTACGACGAAGACCAAGCCGCAGGACGGGGAGCACAAGGGTACCGGCCTCGGTCTCGCCGTGAGTTACGGAATCATGCAGGAGCACGCTGGAAAGATTCACGTTGAGAGCGAGATCGGCGTAGGCACTGCCTTCCAGTTGGAGTTTCCTTCATCTGCTACCCGTCCGGCAATTGCTGTGGAAGTGCCCAAGAGCGTTGAGCGGGACATTGAGAGGAAGACGATCCATGTCTGAGACAACTGAACTCGCAGCCGAGACTCTCCACTTGCAACGCACCGCGCGCGTGGTCGGCGATCCGCGCATTCTCATCATCGATGACGAAGAAGCGATCCGCGAGTCTCTTGAGACGTTGCTGATGCTGGAGGGATTCTCCGTCAACGCTGCGACCGATGGTCCCGCGGGCCTGGAGCTGTTGGCGCGCAATGAATACGATCTTCTGCTCCTGGACCTCGCTCTTCCGGGTCAAAGCGGCATCGATCTTCTGCCTCGCATCGTTGAGCTGCAGCCCAACCTTCCGGTCATTATGATCACGGCATACGGCACGATCGGCAATGTGGTCGATGCTATTCGCGCTGGAGCGGAGAACTTCGTCCAGAAGCCGTGGGACAACGAGAAGCTGCTCGCTGATATTCGCGCCGCGGTTGCCCGGCATCGTGCCGAAGAAGAGGTCGTTCAACTCAAGCGCACGCTGAAGCAGCGGTACAATTTCGAGAATATTGTCGGCAAGAGCGAGCCGATGCTTCGCCTCTTCGACCTCATCGCCCAGATTGCGCCGAGCCGGTCCACGGTTCTGATTCAGGGCGAGAGCGGAACGGGCAAGGAGCTGATCGCGAAGGCAATTCATGCGAATTCGCCGCGGCGGGACCGGCCATTCGTTCCGGTAAATACCGGCGCTGTGCCGTCTGAGCTGCTGGAATCGACGCTGTTCGGCCACGTCAAAGGCGCGTTCACGTCTGCCGTCACTGCCAAGAAGGGTCTCTTCGAAGTGGCCAACGGCGGCACGCTCTTTCTCGATGAAATCGGCACGATGGGTATGGACATGCAAGCGAAGATTCTGCGTGTGTTGCAGGACCGCCGCTTCATGCACCTTGGCGGTGTGCAGGAGATCCAGGTCGATGTCCGCATCATAGCCGCGACGAACGTTAATCTGCAGGAGGCCGTGCGCGAAGGACGCTTCCGCGAAGATCTCTTCTACCGGTTGAACGTCATCTGTCTCGAGTTGCCGCCGCTGCGCTCACGCCGCGAAGACATTCCTCTGCTCGCAGCCCACTTCCTGAAGTTTTACGCGCAGGAGAATGGCACGGAAGACCGCTCGCTCTCGCCTGAAGCGATGCGCATCATCATGGACTACGAGTGGCCGGGCAACGTTCGTGAGCTTGAGAATGCGATGGAGCGCGGTGTCGTACTTTCGACCTCGCGGACGATTAGCCCCGATCTGCTGCCGACTCAGTTGACGGGAAGCACCTACTCGTCAAGCTTGCTCGACCATCAGCCGAATGCTTCCCTGTTCGATCTGATGGAAGAGATCGAGCGGCGCATCATCTCTGATCGGCTGGAGCGCTGCCACTGGAACCAGACGGAGGCCGCGGAGTACTTCAAGATTCCGCTGTCCACGTTGAACCAAAAGATCAAGCGCCTCAATGTCGAGGTCAAGAAGCGAGCGCGCGACTAGCTCTCCGGCTGAATGACGATCTTCATCGAGTCTGCCTGCGGGTGCGACGCGAGTTCAATCGCAGCGACAGCGTCTTCTAACGAGAAGCGGTGGGATATGAGGTTCGTCAGGTCGAAGCCGTTGCGGTACCCGTCGAAGACCAGTCGATTGACATCTTCATTGAACGCAACCGATGAGCTGTAGGAGCCCATCAAGGTCTTTTCATCCATGCAGACTGCGGCGGGATCGAATGTGGCTTCGCCATGCTGCGTCTGCGCGAAGAGGATGGCGCGCCCGCCGGGCCGGATTGCGTCCATTGCGACTTTGATCAACGCGTTACCGCCTACGGCCAAAAGAGCGACGTCGGCGCCACGTCCTTCGGTAGCGGCTTTCGCTGCGGCGGCCACGTCTCCTCTGGCGTCGAGCGGATGGTTGAGCCCAAACTTTGCTGCGATGGCGTGGCGCTCAGGATACAGATCGCTCGTCAACACCGTCGCGGCTGTCTTTCGTGCAAGCGCCGCCAGAAGAATTCCTATTGGGCCCTGGCCAATCACGAGCACCGTCTCGTCTGGTTGCAGGTTGAGTCGCTGAACCGCCTTGTAGCAGGTGTTGACCGGCTCGATGAACGCAGCTTGCTCGAACGGAATCCCGTCGGGAATCTTCACGAGGCCGCGTCGCACGATCCAGTCCGTTACGCGAATGTATTCGGCAAAGCCGCCGCCGGCGGGAGCAAAGCCCGCAGTGCAACCGACCTTCTTGTAGACCTCGCACTGCGCGAACGTCTGCTTGCGGCAGTAGTAGCATTCGCCGCATGGAATGTGGTGGTAAGCCATCACGCGATCGCCGACGGCGAAGGTGCTGACGCCCTCTCCGACGCGGACGATCGTGCCCGACATCTCGTGGCCGAAGACTCGCGGCGCATCGTGCGATCCGGTGTGGATCTTCTTCAGATCTGTCCCGCAGATTCCGCAGGTGTGGATCTTAACCAGTACTTCGCCGGGGCCAATTTCAGGCACTGGGATCGTCTCAACGCGAACGTCGTTTACCCCGCGATATACCGCGGCACACATGGTGGCTGGAACTGTCTCTATCTCTTGTACTGTGGTCATTACCCCTCAAGCTCTCTGTTTATACCAGTCTAGCTGGCGCTCAAGTTCAGCCGTCAACGATTGAACGGCACGCTTGCTGTTCCCGGCTAGGTTAAGTAACTTCGGCCAAAGATGAGGTCGTGCGACAGAGTACGCCGCAAAGGCTGACTCACGAAACTGGCCGTCGTGGGTCGCGAAACGGCCAAGCTCCTGCAGTTCGAAGGTGGCATCGTCCGAGATGGCCTTGATCGCGTGAAAGGCGAGGTTGTGGGCCTGCGCGAGCCGGGCTACAGTGGCTGCTTCCATATCGACCGCGCTGGCGCCGTATGATTCGCGCAGCCGCTGCTTCTCCTTGACGCTGGCGATTGTGGGAGAACTGACCAGGATCTGCTTGAATTGCGAGTCGTTGTACCGTTCGCCTGATTGCAAATCGATGACGACTCCTGCATGAACGACGTCGCCAACGTGAAGCGACGGATCGCATGCCCCGGCGAGCCCGACCGAAAGCACAGCGGTTACGGGCTTCAACGCCATGGCGGCCTGTAAGGCCAATGTCGCACGTGCGGGGCCCATACCTGCGCACGCGACGACGGCGAAATCGTTGGTGTACGCGATGATCTTGCTTGGCAGCTTGTGCACTTGCCAACCGCCGACCAGATCCTTCACCTCGCGCGGGAGTGCCGCAATGATCGCCGGACACTCCTTCATTGGACCTGCCTGTCGAAGGCCGGTGCGTATCTATGCGCGATGAACCAATCAATTGCGGCTCGCAGCGCAGGATAGATGGGCACAATCTTGAACCCGAGCTCACGTTCGGCCTTTGCTGATGAGGCGAACATTGTCTTCTTTCCCATGCGAACGGCTTCCACGGTGGCGCGCGGCTCTTTGCCTCTCAGTTTGCCTGTGATGTTTTCATCGCAAAAGGCGAAGGCCATTGCGACGGCGTGTGGCACCTTCATGGTGGGTGATGGAAGACCGGTGATGGCAGACATGCGATCGAGAATCTGTTTGAGCGTAAGGTTTTCTCCGCCCAGGACGTAGCGTTCGCCGGGAGTTCCACGATCGAGCGCGACCACATGCATTCGAGCGACTTCGGATACGTCGACGAGGTTCAGTCCGGTGTCCACGTAGGCTGGAAATTTTTTGTTGAGGAAGTCGACGATGATTCTGCCGGTTGGTGTGGGTTTGGAGTCGCCGGGGCCGATCGGAGTTGTCGGGTTCAGGATCATCACGTGCTGTCCCGCCTGTGCGGCTTTGATGGCCTCCTGCTCGCCGAGAAACTTCGACCGCTTGTAGTGGCCGATCATGTCCGACAGCGCGACGGGAGTGTCCTCGTTCACGATGGTGCCGTCGGCTTTGAAGCCCATGGTCGCGACACTGGAGGTGTAGACGACTTTGGGTACGCCCTCCTCCCGAGCGATGCGTAACAGCTCGCGTGTGCCATCGACATTCGCGGCGTACATCTCCTTCGGATCGCGAACCCACAGGCGATAATCGGCGGCCACATGCACCAGAGCATCGCAACCTTGAATCGATGATCTTAGCGATTCGGGCTGTTTGAGATCGCCCACAACAATCTCGGCTGGCAGGCCCCCGATCGCTGCGAGGCTGCTGGTGCTGCGCGTGAGCAGACACAGCTGTGCACCTTGGTCAGCATATGCTTTGGCGACGTGGCTGCCGACAAACCCGGTGGAACCTGTCAGGAAGACCTTCATCTCGAAGGTGGAAGGATAACGCAATTCGAGGTAGAGATGGGCTGAGTTGAGGCAGACTCCGCCGATGTCTGATGGTGCGGAGTCAACAGAATCGCATCGCCACTTCCGGTTAGGGCCACATCCAACGTCATTCCTATTCTCAAATCAAGGGCCGCGGCGACGCTGTCGGGAAGCGCGATGCAGCCGCAGTCCTGAATGATGACCTGCTCCATGATGGTGTTGCCCTCTTAGTCCAGCTTCTCGGGGACGATCTGGATGTTCTGCTCGCCCGCAGCCTTCTTTTCCCAGTACTTCCTCACCCAGGCTTCGAAGGTCTTGCCTGCTGCCGTGTCCCGGCCGGTGAAGGCGAGCGCCGCGATGTCGGAGTAGGCGACGTTTACCTTGGTCGGCGCGTTGGACGGGATGAGGCGAACGAAGGAGTCGCTTAGGGATGAGCCTGTGCGACGGTCAAAGAGATAGCCGACGATCTGTGAGCCGTCTTTCTTTGTGATCGTGACATCGCCGCGATAGTCAAAGGCTTTTTCCAGGGCTTCACGGATCTCAGCGCCAGTCGCCAGCGCAGGAATCCATCCTTCGAGATTCTCGCGCTCGCGGCCTTCGATGTGTTCGAGTTCGTCGGCACTTTGGTGCCGCAGCTGTTCAATCTTCAGGTGCTCCTGTTGCTCTGTCGCCATGACTCCTAATCTCCTGAAACCGACTGCAGTTCGCTATTGGCCGCGTTTGACGCCTGAATCTGGACGAGAGGGCTGGTGTGTTCCGGCCGCCACTCGTTCAGCAGCTTCTGCGCACCCTCATCGGGATAGGTCGACGGGAACATGTACTTCTTGGCAGTTACCAGGAAGCCCTTCAGCGAAGAGAAGTTGTAGTCCACGGCGGAGGCCTCGTGCCCGGAGTGCACCATGCAGTTCGCACACTGCGGATTGCCGCTCTTCGCGCCGTAGTTATCCCAGTTTGTGGTTTCCAACAGCTCCTGGAAGGTGTCGGCATAGCCGTCCTGCAGGAGGTAGCACGGCTTCTGCCAGCCAAAGATGGAGAAGGTCGGCATGCCCCAGGGTGTGCATTCGAAGTGCTGCTTGCCCATCAGAAATTCGGAGAAAAGCGGATGCGTGTTGAACTCCCACCCCTTCTTGCGGTTGGAGAGAATAGCGCGAAACATGCGGCGGGACTTCGCTTTGCCGAGGAAGTGGTTTTGGTCGGGAGCCTTGTCGTAGGTGTAGCCGGGGGAGACCATCATGCTCTCGA
>Ga0206911_1077_pt1 | contig 23602 bp, 21 predicted proteins | sample Alteio_BWOrgHeat_74_FD_152956 | JGI IMG/M metagenome (GOLD analysis project Ga0206911, IMG submission 152956) | Enriched cells from forest soil in Barre Woods Harvard Forest LTER site, Petersham, Massachusetts, United States -... | ecosystem: Environmental > Terrestrial > Soil > Temperate forest >...
TGTGACTCCGGCGGTGAGGCTGGTGAGGACGACGATGGCGTCCTTGACGGCCTTGTCGATCTCTGGCTCGACGTGGTCGTAGAAGGAGTCGGGGGTGCCGAGACGGAAGGATTTGACCGGTTGATGGATCTCCTTGATGTAGTCGACGGGGGTGCTGGGAACGCTGTAGATGTCGAGCGGGTCGTAGCCAGTCATCTGACCGAGCATAAGGGCGACGTCCTCGACGGTGCGGGCGATGGGGCCACAGTGATCGAGCGAGGCTCGGCAGGGGATGATGCCGCGGATGGAAACGAGACCGACCGTCGGCTTGATGCCGACGACGCCGCACCAGGCGGAGGGACAGCGGACGCTGCCGCCGGTATCGGTGCCGATTGCTCCGAAGACGAGGTCTGCGGACGCGGCTGCGGCAGAGCCCGAGGACGAGCCGCCGCTAACGCGATCAAGAGACCAGGGATTGCGAGTTGGGCCGAAGTAGGAGATGTCTCCGGTGCATCCTAGGGCGAATTCGTGCAGGTTTAGCTTTCCCATGATGATGGCGCCACTCTTTTTGAGCTTCACGACGATCTCGGCGTCTTCGGTGGGGACGCGGTCTCTAAACATGGGACTGGCGGCAGTGGTGCGGGTGCCTGCGGTGTCGATGTTGTCCTTGAGCCCAATGGGGATGCCGTGAAGAGGACCGCGGAACTTGCCGGCCTTCTGCTCTTCGTCGAGGATAGCGGCCAGTGCGAGGGCCTCTTTGGCCATGACAGTGATGTAGCAATTGACTTTAGGGTTGTAGACGTTGATGCGGTCGAGCAAAGCCTTGACGAGTTGCGTAGACGTCACGCTTCGGGCGTGGATCATGTTCGAGACCTCGGTGAGACTAAGAGAGGCCAGCTTGTCGCTTTCCACGGGGATGGCGGGCGCTTCGGCCATTGCCAATTTGCTTAAGGCGGGCCACGCATAGGCGAATGTCTCTGCCAGGAAGGCCGTTCCAATGATCTCGTTGAACCCGCGCCGTGTCAGTTTGTTCATCTTGTTCATCGTTTCTCGTCTCCCAAGGTTGTACCCCAACGACTGAGTCAGAAGTGTCTGGGTGCTCTTCAGCACCGGTTTGGAGCAGTAGGCGCAGGCTGCGAGGGAAAGAGAATTTCCCGGGACTTGCAACGTCCTGCCCGTCAGAAAAAATAAGAGGATGTGCCGGATCATATCACCTGTTCTGTCACCGATTTTCGGAAATCGCAAGGGAGGTACAAAGGATTTGAGGTCTCGATTCGGGTGTGAAACTTTGGGGAAATTGAGCCATCCAAGTTGCTATGGGTTGGTTGCGACTCTACAATCATTCAAATCCTGCAGAATTTGGGCTTGCTGCCTTTCATCCCATCTCTTTTAACCAACACAACTGGAACCTATAAAAATTATGATTAGCTCCCCCGTACCCGAAGCCCTTACTTTTGATGACGTTCTTTTAGTGCCTGCCTACAGCGAGGTGGTGCCTACGCAGGTCAGCACGCAAACGCAGTTGACGCGCAATATCACATTGAGTACGCCGCTGATGTCGGCGGCGATGGATACGGTGACCGAGGCGAGGCTGGCGATCGCGATGGCGCAGCAGGGTGGGCTGGGCGTGGTGCATCGCAATCTGACGATCGAGCAGCAGGCAGGCGAAATCGACAAGGTGAAGCGGTCGGAGAGCGGGATGATCGTCGATCCGGTGACGATTACGCCGGAGCAGACGATCGCCGATGCGCTGGAGGTGATGCGGCGGTACAAGATCTCCGGTGTGCCGGTGACCAAGAACAAGAAACTGGTTGGAATCTTGACGAATCGCGACCTGCGGTTTGTTTCGCGGACCGATCTGACCATCGATTCGGTGATGACGAAGACGAACCTGATTACGGTGCCGGTGGGGACGACGCTGGAGCAGGCGGAACAGATTCTGCATCAGCATAGGGTGGAGAAGCTGCTGGTTGTGAATGACGACTATGAGCTGAAGGGCCTGATTACAGTCAAGGACATTCAGAAGAAGTTGAAGTATCCGAATGCTTCGAAGGACTCTCAGGGCAGGTTGCGTGTGGCGGGGGCGATTGGGGCGACTGGAGATTTTCTGGAACGGGCTGAGGCGCTGGTTGCGGCGCGGGTGGATGCACTGGCGATCGATTCGGCGCATGGGCACTCTTCGCGGGTACTGGAGGCGGTGGCTTTGGTGAAGAAGCGGTTTCCGGAGATTGATCTGATGGCGGGAAATATCGCCACGTATGAGGGAGCGATTGCGTTGATGGACGCTGGGGCCGATGCGATCAAGGTGGGGATCGGGCCGGGTTCGATCTGCACGACGCGAATGGTTACCGGTGCGGGGATGCCGCAGATTACGGCAATCTCAGAGGCGTATCGCGCGGGGAAGGAGCGTGGAATTCCGTTGATTGCGGATGGTGGGATTAAATATTCGGGCGACGTGACGAAGGCGATTGCGGCGGGAGCAAGCGTGGTTATGATGGGGTCGCTGTTTGCCGGGGTGGATGAGAGCCCAGGGGAGACGATTCTGTACCAGGGGCGGTCGTTCAAGGCTTATCGCGGGATGGGTTCGCTGTCGGCGATGGCGCAGGGGTCGGGCGAACGGTATTTCCAGGGTAAGGATGATATGGCCGATGCAGCGAGCACGGAGAGGCCGTCATTGACCGCGCGGGAGAATGGGGGCTCGAACCGGCTGGCGAAGTTTGTGCCGGAGGGGATTGAGGGTCGGGTACCGCATCGCGGGCCGCTGGAGGGGATGGTCTATCAGTTGGTTGGAGGATTGCGCTCGGGGATGGGGTATCTGGGGTGCTCTACGATTGCGGAGCTGCAGGAGAATGCGCGGTTTATCCGGATCTCGAACGCCGGCCTGCGCGAGAGCCATGTGCATGACGTGATCATCACGCGTGAGGCTCCAAACTACCACGTGGAATAGGCCCGCTCAGTGCGATCAGCTCGCGAGGCCGAAGCGCTCGGCGGCGCGGGCTTTTGCCTTGACGGCTTCTTCCTCGCGGTTCTTGGGCGGCGCGGTGGTTTCGAGCGAGTGGAGAAGACGGGCGCAGACGTCGGCGACCTCATCGATCGCTAGGTTGAATGAAGCTTCGTTTGCCTTGGAGGGCTTGTTGAAGCCGCTGATCTTCCGGACGAACTGCAGCGAGGCGTCGCGAATCTCCTCGTCGGTCACGGGTGGATCGAAGTTGAAGAGGTTTTTGATGTTTCTGCACATGCCGGAATTATAGGCAGATTGAAGGTTGGTTTGCGACTTATCAGAGCTTATCCAGGACCATTGCGTCGAAGCGATGGCGGGCGAAAAAGCCCAGGTCCCGGTAGAGCTTGACGGCCTGGTGATTGGCTTCGGTGACGGTGAGGGTGATGGCGGCAAAACCGGCACGGGTGAGATGGCGAATGCAGTGCTCGAGCAAAGTCATGCCATGGTGTTGTCCGCGATAAGGAGTGGCGACGCAGAGCTGCGTGATGTGAGCGACGTCGTCGGCGACGCGGGAGCATAGCAGCATTCCGACGAGGTTTCCGTTGCGTTTGTCGCGGAGGACCCAGGAGGCGTCGGGATCGAAGACGCCGCAGCCGGGAAAGCGGACGATGTTGTGAAGGAAGCGCAGGGAGCCGTGCAGGGAACAGTACTGATCGTTGATGCGGGCGTCGATGTGCCCCATGTAGGACTCGTGAATGAGTTCGGCGGCGGCCTGGTAGTGGTCCGGCGACCAGCCGATGAGTTCGATGTTCGGCGGGAGGTTTGTGGTGTTGGTTGACTGTCGCGAGAGTGTTGATGGGCGCGGGAGAGCGTACTCCATGAAGAGACGGGGATACATGGTGAAGCCCGCGGCGAGGAAAGCTTCGTCGATCGATCCAGCGTCGTAGAGCAGAAGCTGCGACTCTACCCGCTGGATGCCGGGTGAATGCTGTAGGAGTTGGAGCAGATGGTGGAGAAGGGTGTGGGTGATTTGCAGCATCTGGGCTGGATCGCTCGCGACAGCGAATGCGTCGCCCACGACAGCCTTCTGGCCTTCGTAAACGCAGAAGGTAAAGCCGCAAATGCGTCCGCGGTCGAGGGCGACGAAGCCGGGCAGGATGCGTGAATCGAGGTATTGGAGGAGAAGCTCGGTGGAGCTCTGATAGTTCCAGCGGAGCCGCTGCTCCCAAAGACGCGATTCACTTTCGAGCAGCGGGCGCAGTTGTCGCGCGGAAAAATGGCGAAGATCCAGAATCTCGAGTTGGGTCGCGACTGTCATGCCCGCTGGAAGTATTCGTTTGAGCTTATAGGAATTTCAGGGGCGTGGGTAAGTGATGATGCTGGGGAGTATCGGGTCGTTCAGGATCAGTCCGGCTTGGCATAGACCCGGTAGACTTCGATGCCTTGCGATTCGTAGAGAAAGAGGGGTTTGTAGACGCGTCCGGCAAGCCAATGGTCGAGATCGGCGGTGTTGTTTGCCTGGATGACGAGGAGATGCTCGGCGTCGGGGACACCGTCCGGTGTGTAGTGAATCATAGGTTGATTTCGATAAAAGGCGAGGCCGTAGTCCATATCTCGCCGGATCGAGTCGGTCGCAACGACTTTCACGTCGGGAGCGACGTGCTGAATCTCGCGGGCGAGAGGTCGGGCGGAGTACATGAGATCGAGCTCTTTGCCGTAAAAACCTAGTAAGAAGACGAGGATCGCAAGGACGGGGAGGAGGGATATGTTGCAGACCTGCGCAATGCCCCAACGGCGGATGGTGAGGAAGACGATGGCTCCGAAGAAGAGCGCGGCGGCGCCTGCGATAAGCAACCATTGGATGGAAGGCACGAGTGTCTCGTACTCCAGGTGCTGGGGGGCGAGGACAAGAACAAAGACCATGATCGCGCAAATGGCGGCATGGGACCAGAGCAGCCATTGTGGCAGGCCTTCGCGGCGAATGCGATTGAGGTAGTCGGCTGCGAGGATGGTGAGAGGAGGAATGGAAGGCAGGATGTAGCCGGGGAGCTTGGATCCGGAGAAGGAGAAGAAGACGATGGGAAAGAGAGCCCAGAGGACCAGAAACTCAGGGAAAGCGTCGCCGGCACGCGTGTGGCCCAGGTAACGGCTGGGATTGTGACGAACCTTCCACTCGGCGATGGAGACTTCAATGGAGTCGACGAGGGCGCGTATGGCGATGACCGTCCAGGGCATGAGGCCGATGAGCAGAACGGCAACGTAGTACCAGAAGGGCTGGTGATGCTGGTAGCGGTTGGTGGCGAAGCGCTCCAGATTGTGCTCGAGGAAGAAGAATCGGTAGAAGGTAGGGTTGCGCTTCTGGACGGCGATGTACCAGGGAAGCACCATGATGAGGTACAGCGTGACGCCCGGCCACCAGATGGTGCGGCGGAGAAGGGACCACTCGCGGCGCAGTCCTGCGAAGAGAAGGATGATGGAGAGAGCGAGGAATGGGGCGACGGGGCCCTTGGCGAGGGTGGCGGCAGCGCCGAAGAAGTATAAGTCGAAGAGCCAGAATTTCTTGCCCGTCTCGTACCATGCGTACCAGCCGAGCATACCGATGCAAAAAGGGGCAGCTAGTTGCATGTCGGTGGATGCGCCGCGGGCGAAGCTGACGATGGCGACGCAGGAGACGGTGATGAGAGCGGCGTCGAGATGGCCTCCCGGGCGAAACCGCCGCATATGCAGAAAGACGAGGACGACTAGGGCAAGCGTGGCGGAGGACGAGGGAAGACGGGCGGTCCAGTCTGAGACGCCGAACTCCTTGAAGAAACTCATGGCGCGCCAGTAGTAGAGAGCGGGCTTTTCAAGCCAGGGTTTGCCGTAGAGGATAGGCGTGACGGTGCCGGCGGCGATGCAGTGGAAGGAGTTCCGAATGTCCTCGATGCGCAGGCTTTTCGGAACCATCTTGGCGTTGACGGCGTGGCAGGCATCGGAGTGTGCGGTCAGCATCTCGCGGGCGATCTGGGCGTATCTGGGCTCGTCTGCACCTACCAGGCCGAGCTGGTCGCCACCGAAGACGGGAACGAGGCCGAAGAGCAGGAGGAAGGTGGTGACCGCGAACAGGACGACGAACTCTCGCACCGTGGCTTGGTTTGGCAGCCTCTGACGGAGCCACAGGATGGCTGCGTGGTCGTTCCTTGCGCCTGACACGGCGGGTTGTTGACTATCGTTCATTTATCTGTCGGAGCGAGACAAGGCTAACAGAGTCCTGTCCTTAGCTGGGTGAGAATGCGCTCGGTGGCGACTTCTAACGGGCCGTCGAGGGTGCAGCCGCTAGCGCTGCGATGGCCACCGCCGCCGAAGGTCTCGGCGATCTGGGCAACATCGATCTTTCCTTTGCTGCGAATGCTGAGCCGGAACTGGCTGGCATCGGCGACCTCGCGAAGAAAGACGGCAGATTCGACGCCAGCGATGCTGATGAGATAGTTGACGACGCCTTCACAGTCCTCAGGAACAGCGCCGATGCGATCCATGTCTTCGCTGGTGACCCAAGTCCATGCGAGGTCACCTTCGGTCTGGAGGTTTGAAAGGGCTATACCGAGGAGACGGATTTTACTTGCGGGGTTAGAGAGATAGATATCGCGGGCGATCTGGCTGGGGTTTGCCCCGCGGGCGGCGAGATGGTGGACCAGGGCAAAAGTGTCTGCGGTGGTGCTGGAGTAGGTGAAGGAGCCGGTGTCGGAGAGGATGGCGGCGTAGAGGCAGGTGGCCATGGAGGGAGTGATGTCGACGTCGGCGGCGATGGCGAGGCGGTAGACCATGGCGGCTACAGCGCAGGCGTGCTCGTCGATCCAATTGACGGATGCGAAAGGGCGGCCACTGGCGTGGTGATCGATGTTGATGAGGGTGCGGCCTTCGAGACCGAGAAGTCCGGTGCGCGCGATGCCGTCGCACTCAAGCAGGATGGCGGGGGCGGTGCGGAGTGGATCGATGTCGTCAGCTGAGGGGGTGTGGTGGATGCGGTCGAGATTGGGGAGTGCTCGATAGGTGCTGGGGATGGGGTCGGCGAGGATGATGTCGACCTGACAACCGAGCTGGTCGAGGACCTCGGCGAGGGCAAGGACGGAGCCGATCGCGTCGCCGTCGGGGCGCGAGTGGGAGGTGAGGAGGAAGCGGGGATAGGAACGAAAGGTGGCCAGGAGAAGAGTTATCTGCGACTCATGATGGTTGGTTGCATGAGTCTGGAGGTCCTGAAGCTTAGCGGCGGTTGTCATGATTTGGATGTCACCGCCTGAGCTGAATCGGCCGCGGCGCGCTTCCGGTCGCGTTTGCGGGTGCGGTCGAGGAGTTCTTCCATGCGGCCGGTCATCTTCTGGGAGCGGTCGATGGCGAAAGTGAGGTCGGGGACGTGGCGGACGCCCATGCGATCGCGGAGTTGCGAGCGAATGTAACCGCGAGCGGCCATGAGTCCTTCGAGCGTGGAGGCCTCCTCCTCCTCGTTGCCGTGGACGGCGACGAATATGCGGGCAGATTTGCCGCCGGGCGCGAGGACGACGTCAGTGACGTAGCTTGGAGCGATTCGCGGGTCAGACAACTCGCCTTCGAGCATGGCGCCGATCTCCTCGGAGAAGGTATTGGCGACGCGGTTGCGATGGTACGTTCTGGCTCGTTGCTCGGGCATATGGCTTGGACTAGGGCGAACGGTTGAGGATATCAAAGTTGGGGCGTTGTGCCTAACGGGGATTGGCAATTCGGGCGAAAATATTTCGGTTCTTGGGAGAGATTTTGGCTGGTTGCGGCTTATTCGGGGAGGATTTCTGCGTACGAATCAATGATTTCCGCACTTAGTTGGGCTGCCAGACGGTGGACGGCTTGGTCAATTTGCTGGAGTTGGCCGGTGAGATAGCTTGTGGACGAGGAGATGGTGGCGATGCCGAGGGTGGCGCGGTTCCAGACAATACCGTCGTCGAGTTCGGCGACGGCGAGGTTAAAGCCGTGGCGGAGCTTATCTTTCAGGGAGCGGAGCACCTGGCGGCGGTCTTTGAGGGATTGCGCGTGAGGGATCTCGAGTTCGATGGTGAGTTTGGCGATGGGCATTTATTCGTGGGCTGCCCCACTAGTCGTTTTTGCGTAAAGTCTTCATTTGATTCGATTTGGTGGCGGACCGTGAACGTAAGGTCTTCAAAGCAAATGTTTTGTTTGCAAAGTATTCTAATGATTGGGCTTGCGTGCAGGATCGATTGAGCCACCCGGAGTGGAATGGAGAGAGGCCTGTTTCTCGGGCAGGGTTTGTCAAGACAGGCTCCTTATTTTCTCCTAGCGGACGAGGATGAGATAGAAGGCCATACCGATGCCGACGGCGGCGAGGATCAGGCCGAGGACGATGGCGTCACGGTTGACTTTGCCGGGCTGCCAGGTGCCGGCGCTGAGTTGGTGAATGAGTTGGACGTGACGGAGGACAGCGCTGAGATTGACGATGACGCCGAGGGCGACGAGAGCGACTCCGGACCAGAGGGAGAGCCCGGTGGCGCGGGGAGTGAGATGAGATTCTGCGGCTGTGAGTTGGCGGAGGAAGAGGCCGAAACGGCTGACGGCGAAGCCAATTCCCATGAGGCCGAGGCCGGTGCGAATCCAGGCGAGGAAGGTTCGCTCGGCGGCGAAGTAGACCCTGGGGTCTTGTTCGGCGGGCTTATCGGTGGAATCCATGGAGGGAATTGTAAGGTCTAACAGCATGTCGGAGATGTTTTGCATTTGTGGCGCTCGAACAAATACAGGGGTTCTTCACTGCGCTCAGAATGACGGCTCTTTGAATTGGCCAGTGCAAAAGAAGTTTAGAGGTTACCGTGTGGGCTTGCGGAGGACCCAGGTGGTCATGCAGCGTTGGTTTTGGACTACTGTGGTCTTGATTGGGTCGATGAGATGGGCGTTTAGTTTTGCTGTGTGGTGCATGAGGAAGGCTTCGTCGACGCAGAAGCGTTCGGTGCCGTCGAGGGCGAGGTAGCGGCGGCCGGCGATGTGCTGGTGAGGCATGCCGATGATGGAGGCGAGGCGGCAGAAGAGGAGACCGCCGGGTTTGAGGACGCGCCAGAGGCTTTGAAGCATCGCGTTGAAGTGCTCGTCGTCTCGGGCGAAGTGGAGGACGGTGTTGCAGAGAACTACGTCGAAGGTGGCGGCGGGGAAGGAGAGGGTATCGATGGATTCGAGGTGAAAGTTACCTGCGGGGAGGTTGGGGGCGAGGGAGCGGACTTGTGCGATGGCGGAAGGATCGTGGTCTGCGGCAAAGATTTCGTAGCCTTCATTGAGGAGGTAGATGAGATTGCGGCCCCCGCCGCAGCCGGCGTCGAGGATGCGCATGCCGGGGGAGATGTTGCCGCGAAGGAGTTGGTCGAAGAGGTAGATGTCGATCTGGCCGAATTGCTGCTGGAGGGTTGGCATGGTGTTAGTGGATGATACGGGATTGGTTGCATTGGTTGGAGTTGGGCTCTTGGTGATGAACGAGGCAACAGCACGGCGCTACGGCAGCAATGGTGTATCCCCTACGGGATGACAACAAAGGAGAGGCGAAGGTAACGGGAAGCAGATCCTCTTTTGGGGATGACAACAAGATGACAACCAGAAAAGCGAGCGTAGGTACACTGTCGACAGCAAAGCGCCGTATTTTTTCTTCAGTGGGAAGGGGGCCGGGACATCGTATCTATGAAGGCTTATTGCGGAGAGACTGTACGAGCTTTCTGGGTGGAGCAGATCGGGGTTGGGGTGATCGTGGTTGCCGTTCTATCGATGATATTGCTGAAGGGCGTGGCGTGTGCGCAGGGAGCGAAGGCGCACTTCGTGGGGTCGGAGAGTTGTAAGAGTTGTCATGCTGCGACGTACAACGGGTGGAAACAGACACGGATGGCGAATGTGGTTCGAGACCCGAAGGAGCATCCAGAGGCGGTGCTTGGGGATTTTCTTCATCCTGATCCGGTGGTTACTTTTGGGCTCGACCAGGTCGCGTTTGTTTATGGGAGCCGGTGGAAGCAGCGATATTTTACGAAGCGGGGCGATGACTACTTTCCTCTGCCGGCGCAGTGGGACGTCGCGAAGAAGAAATGGCTGCCGTATCACGTGGAGAACGGCACGGATTGGTGGGAACCGTTCTATGGGCCGACGAACTTTGACCGGCCCACGGGACCTACCTGTGATGGGTGCCATTCGGTGAACTACAACCTGGAGACCCATCAAGTGACGGAGTGGAATGTGGGGTGCGAGAAGTGTCATGGGCCTGGAAGCCTGCATGTAGCGCATCCGACGAAGGAAAATATTGTGAATCCGAACGGGCTGGACTATGTGCGGGGGAACGACACTTGTATCCAGTGCCACAGCCAGGGGCGTCCAGTGACGAATCCGATTGCGGGGAAGTACTACGACTGGCCAGTGGGGTTTGTGCCGGGAGAGCGACTAGTGGATTACTGGCGGCTGGAGGAGTTGAAGCCAGGTACTACTAACTTTCTGCAATTCGCAGACATGACGGCGCACAAGAACAGGATGCAAGGGAATGATTTTGTGCAGAGCAATATGTATCACCGGCAGATGCGGTGTTTTGATTGCCACCAGGTGCATAGCAATGACAATCCGTCGAATCTAATTGCGAGGGGCAATGCGCTTTGCCTGTCGTGCCATGCGAAGGCTCTGGGCAATCCGGCGGGGTTGAGGGGAACAGTGACTGAGCACACGCATCATGCGGAGGGGAGCGCGGGTAGCTCGTGCGTGGCGTGCCATATGCCGAAGATCGAGCAGACCATCAAAGACAACTTTGTGAGTGCGCATACGTTCCGGTTTATTACGCCGGTGCAGACGGAGCAGTCGGGGATTCCGAATCCTTGTACCTCGTGCCACAAGGATAAGTCGACTGAGTGGGCGACGAAGGAGTTGAAGGGGTGGTCGACGGTTTCGCCCTGGCGCGTGGCGCAGTAGGGGGATGGTGGGCGGAAGCCGTAGTCGACAGACCCTAGAGGGGGCGGACTAGGGCTACTGCGGTGAGGTCTTCCGGGGGTTCGGATTTGACGAAGGGTAGTCTTTGGGGGCTGTACCAGGGTGGTTTTCCGAATTCGTGTGCGTCCTCGAGGGCGATGGTGCAGAGATCACGGGCCGTGCCGCTGGGAATGTTTTCGAGGACCGCGATCGCTCGTTCGACGCCGAACTGTTCTCGGTCTCGGCGGGCTTCGAGGATTCCCTTGGTGACGAGAAGCACGCTAGCCCCGGGTTCGAACGCCTGGATAGCGGGCTCGAAGGTGAGGTGGGTGAAGAGGCCGAGGGGCATGGTGGTGTGTCCAAGAGTACGGGTGCCGTCGGTATCGCGGAAGATCGGCGGGGGACCGCCGGAGTTGATGTAGGCGAGGAGGCCGAGGGGCAAGTTATAACAGCCGAGAAAGGTTGGGGCGAGGCGAGACCCGCCGGAGGCCTCATAGATGGCCTTATTTATCTCGTGCGCGATGATGCCGAGAGTGTCCATCATGTTTATGACCTCGGTGGTGAACAACTGGGGGACGCGGAGGCGGAAGATGTCCTGTGCGGCGGATGCTACGGTGTGAGCGTAGTCGCGCTCGCCGGCGATGTCGGTGAGGATGAAGACGACGTGAGGGCCGGCGGCTACGGCGTCGAAGAAATCGCCGCCAGTGCGAGAGGAGTAATAGCGGGCGTACAGATCCAGACCCTTGAGCGTCGGCAGTGCGGTGGGAAGTGGCGTTCGGAGGGACAGAGATGACTTCTGCATGGATGGTGGCGATTGTACTTCGTCCGGTGAGAGCAGGCTGAAAATTCTTGAATGGATTTGAAGTGTAAAGGACGGGCGGGCGTGTGAGTTGCCGCGCGTGCTCTACTATTATCCATTCAAGAGGAGAAAACGGTGAAGAATTTGATGCATTCCTGCGGGACGAAGGCTGTGTTTGCAGGGGTGCCGATGGTTCTGGTTGCCGGCGCGATGATGATGAGCACGAGTGTTGTTTCAGCCCAGACTACCGATGCAGGATTTGGCCCGGGGAATCCGTTTTATGCGCCGAGTACGCTGCCGTTTCAGGCACCACCGTTCGACAAGATCAAGGACAGGGACTATCAGCCGGCGATCGAGGCAGGGATGGCGGAGCAGTTGAAGGAAATGCGGGCGATTGCGGATAGTCCGGCGGCGCCTACGTTTGAAAATACATTTGTTGCGATGGAGAAGACTGGGGCGTTGTTTCAGCGCGCCTATGCGGCGTTCAACTGCGTGACGGGAGCGAATACGAATCCGGCCCTGGAGAAAGTGCAGAAGGAGGAAGCTCCGAAGCTGGCGGCGCATGTGGATGCGATTTATCTGGATGCGAAGCTGTTTCGCCGGGTGGCGGCGGTCTATGAGCAGAGGGCTACGCTGAAGCTGAGTCCGGAGGGGTTGCGGCTGGTGGAGTATTCCTACCTGCGGTTTGTGCATGCGGGGGCGAAGCTGTCGGATGCGGACAAAGAGAAGCTGAAGAAGATAAATGAAGAGGAGTCGACGCTGTCGAATGCTTTTCGGAGCAAGGTGTTGGCGGCGACAAAAGATGCGGCGCTTTTTACTACGGATAAAGCTGCGCTAGCGGGGCTGACGGATGTGCAGCTTGGAGTGGCGGAGCGGGCGGCGAAGCAGAGGAACAAAGAAGGGTGGGTGCTTCCGATGCAGAATACGACGCAACAGCCTTATCTCTCATCGTTGAGTGTGAGGGCGACGCGGAAGGCCTTGTTTGATGCTTCGTGGACGCGGGCGGAACAGGGCGATGCGAATGATACGCGGGAGACGATTGCGCGGCTGGCACAGTTGCGCGCGGAGAAGGCAAAGCTGCTTGGGTTTGACAGCTACGCGGCGTGGAAGCTTGAAGATCAGATGGCAAAGACTCCGGAGAATGCGCTGAAGTTTATGGACGCGCTAGCACCCCGATCTACAGCGAATGCGGCGAGTGAGGCAAAGGATATTCAGGCGGTGATTGATTCCCAGAAAGGTGGGTTTGAGCTGCAACCGTGGGATTGGGAGTTCTATTCGGAGCAGGTAAGGAAGGCGAAGTACGACATCGACGAGGCGGAGGTGCGGCCTTACTTCGAGATGAACAATGTGCTGTTGAATGGGGTGTTTTATGCGGCTAATCAGTTGTATGGGCTGACGTTCAAGGAGCGGAAGGATGTTCCTGTGTGGCATCCCGATGTGCGGGTGTATGAGGTGATGGAGGCGGATGGGAAGCCACTGGCGCTCTGGTACTGCGACTACTTCAAGCGCGATAACAAGAATGGCGGGGCGTGGATGGGAGGTCTGGTGCGGCAGTCGAAGCTTATGGGGACACTGCCGGTCGTCTATAACGTGGCGAATTTGCCGAAGCCGGCGGAGGGTGAACCAGCGCTGATCACCTTTAGTGATGTGATTACGATGTTCCACGAGTTTGGGCATGCGCTGCATGGGATGTTTGCGGCGACGGAGTATCCGGGGCTGTCGGGGACATCGGTGGCCAGGGACTTTGTGGAGTTTCCGTCGCAGTTCAATGAACACTGGGCGACCTATCCGGCGATCTTCGATCACTATGCGAAGCACTACAAGACGGGGGCGGCTATGCCGGCGGAGTTGTCGACGAAGATCAAGAAGGCGGCGGATTTCAATCAGGGGTATGAGCTAACGGAGTTGGTGGCGGCTGCGGAGTTGGATATGCAGTGGCATACGTTGGCTGCGGGAGCGCCGTTACAGAAGCCGGATGAGTTTGAGAAAGCGGCGCTCGAGAGGAAAGGGTTCACACTTAGCTATGTGCCGCCACGTTACCGGTCGAGCTACTTTTCCCATATATGGGGAGGGGGGTATTCGGCGGGGTACTACGCGTATCTGTGGAGCGAGATGCTGGACGATGATGCGTTCCAGTGGTTCCAGGAGCATGGTGGGTTGACGCGGGCAAATGGAGATAGGTTCCGCGCGATGGTGTTGTCACGTGGGAATACAGAGGACCTGGCGAAGATGTATGAGGCGTGGCTGGGGAGTGCGCCGAATATTGAACCGATGTTGAAGTATCGGGGGCTGGAGAAGGGCGGGGCGAAGTAGGTCTCTAGCGGTGGGTGGCTAATTTGTTTTTCAGGGCGTCGGCGAGTTCTGAGAGTCGTTGCTTCTCGCGCTTTTCTTCGTCGATGTCCTGGATGGTGATGACTCCGCCGGAGACCTTGCCGTCTAGATCGATGACGGGAGCAGCGGTGAGGCTGACCCAGGAACTGGTGCCGTCGCTATAGTAGCGAAGAATCTCGCGGGGGCCGAGACTTCTACCATTCATGATCGCGTTGGCGAGTGGGTTTTCCTGGTGCTGGTCTTCGAAATCCTCGATGCCGCCGGGAGCGTTCGCCCTTGATTCTCGACAGTAGTCGTCGATCAGGCGGGGAGGCGCAACGGCGGTGCGAAGAATATCTTCTGCGCGGGGGTTGCTCATGACAACACGGCCGTCGGGGGCGTCGGCGATGACGATGCCGATGGGGACTGCGTTGAATATGGTCTGGAGCCGAGCCTCGCTGCGGCGAAGAGCCTCCTCGGCTTTCTTGTGGTCGTCGATGTCCTCGAGCGTGCCGTACCAGCGGATGATTTTGCCGTTTTCGTCTCGTCGCGGGGCGGCTCGTACCCTCATCCAGCGCCAGTCACCGTCGCCGCGGTGGATACGGTATTGAATGTCGAGTAGCTCTCCGGTGCGAAGTACTTCTTCCCATGCTTTGAGTGTAGGGAAGACATCGTCGGGATGGAGTGCGCGAACCCAGCCCTTGCCTAACGACTCCTGCTTGGTGAGGCCGGTGAGCGTCTCCCAGCGTTTATTCGTATCGAGGATCATGCCGTCGGGTTCCGCCGTCCAGGGGACCTGAGGATTGAGTTCGACCGCGTGGCGATAGTGGTCTTCGCTTTCGGCGAGGGCCTGTTCGGCTTGTTTGCGGCGGCTGATATCGACGACTGACATGGAGACACCGATGACCTCGTCGACCTCGTCGCGCGCGGGTTGATAGGAGATGAGCAAGGTGCGCGGCTTGTCGGGCCGGTGCGGGTCGGGAATGAGAACCTCAAGGCCGTAGTAGGGTTCGCCGTTAAGCGCACGCCGGAGATAGGGTTCAATTTGCGGAAATTTGTCGGGGATGATTTCGGCGATGGGCTGGCCGAGGTGGGAGGCGACGGGAAGGTTGTGAATCTCTGCGAGGCGCTTGTTGACGCTTACAAAACGAAGATTGCGATCGAGGAAGCAGAGCCCAACGGGGACACCATCGTAGATGGCGTTGAGCTGGGCGAGCCGCTGGGTGGGGAGAGCTTCGAGACGCAGAGGGAAGTTGGTGTCGGCGACTGCGGAGCGCGGTCCGGTAGATTTGATTGGGGGCGGTGGGTCGCTTCTTGCGGCGAGAGTTTCGGGGAGCTGTTCGGGTGGAACGGGACGGCCGTAGAGCCATCCCTGGCCGATGTCGCAGCCGAGCCACAGGAGCATGTCGGCGATGGTCTGGCTTTCGACGCCTTCGGCAACGGTGGTGAGACCGAGGCTGTTGCCGAGACCGACGATGGCTGCGGCGATCTTTCTGCTCTCTCGCGTGTGCGTCATGGATCGAACGAAGGTGGCGTCGATCTTGAGTTCGTCGAAGGGGAGGAGTTGGAGATGGCGGAGGCTGGAGTAGCCGGTTCCGAAGTCGTCGAGCGCGAGGCGGGAACCTTGTTCTTTTAATTCGTTGGCGATACGGCTGGCGTGTTCGGTGTTGCCGACGAGAGCGCTCTCGGTGATCTCGAGGACGAGGCGTTGCAGGGGAAAGTTTGCGTGCTGGGCGGCGTTGAAGATGTGCCGGGGGAGCGTGAGGTCGGTGAGCTGAGTCAGAGAGATGTTGACTGAGAGAGTGAGGTGGTTGGGAATGTCTTTGGCTGCGGCGAAGACGGCGCTAAGGAGTTTTCCAGTGAGGAGGCCGTGAAGGCCGGAACTTTCTGCGAGTGGGATGAACTCGTTTGGCGAGATGAGGCCGCGTTGCGGATGCTGCCAGCGGGCGAGGGCTTCGAAGCCGCGGAGCAGGCCGGTACGAAGTTCAACGAGGGGCTGGAAATATGGGATGATCTCGTTGTTTTCCAGGGCTCTGCGCAGGTCGTTTGCGTCTTCGGCAACCATGGTTGAGACGATACTACGGGGCTAGCCCAGTTACACTGTAAATTTTCGCGCTCGCCAACGAGAGACGAGATCCTGCGCGGCTGCGGGCCAGTAAGGGAAGGTGAACTGGAAGTCCGCGTCGAGGAGACGGCCGGGCACGACCTGACGGCTTTTGAGGATGAGTTCGGATTCGGTGTGGAGGAGGAAGGTGCCGATCTCGATCATCCACGAAGTAGTGGGGAGGCCGATGCGCGTCCCCCAGGCTTCGCGAATCGCGCGGAGGAAGTCGCGGTTGGGTAGAGGGTTTGGGGAGGCGAGGTTGATGACGCCTTCGAATTGGCTGTCGGCGATTAGGAATTCGACGGAGCGAATGAAGTCGGTTTCGTGAATCCAGGAAACGAATTGCGTGCCGGGGCCGTTGGTGCCGCCGAGGCCGTGGCGGACGAGATTGAGGAAGACGTCGAAGACTCCGCCTGGGTCGGGGCTGAAGGTCATCGCACTGCGAAGGGCGATTTTGCGGGTGCGGGTAGTAGGTGTGGAGAAAAACGCTTCTTCCCAGGCTTTGGCGACTGCGATGGAGAAGTTCCAGGTGTCGGGTGCGCCGGGTTCGTTGCCGCCGAGTTCGCCATTGGCTTCGTCCATGGGGCGGTCGAGGGAGTGGCGATAGATGGTGGCGGTGCTGGCGTTGAGCCAAACGGGAGGAGGGTTGTTTAGGGAGCCGATGACGTTGTTGAGGAGTTGCGTTGAGAAGACGCGAGAGTCGAAGATCGTGCGGCGATTGGCGGCGTTGTAGCGGCAGTTGACACTGCGGCCGGCGAGGTTGATGCAGACGTCGCTATTTTCCAACTCGGCGATCCAGGGTCCTGTGGTAACGCCGTCCCATATGGCGACGTGCCAGGGTGCGGAATGTGGGGTGCGGCTGAGGACAGTGACGTCGTGGCCGTTTGAGTGAAAGTGGCGAGCAAGGACGTGACCTACCTGGCCGGTGCCCCCGGGGATGACGATCTTCATGAGTAAAGTCTCTCGCTCGGTTCTGCTTTGTGGGAGGGGAGATATTGCTGCCAGTCGTTCGATTCGGCGATTTGTTTGATGACCGTGTTGCGTTCGCGGAGGAGCGCGAGCATGTAGCGGCGGAGGAAGAGGACTTCGGCGAGCGGGCCGAGAACAGGAAGGGGTGCGGCGACGCGGAAGAGGTCCTTCATCTCGGTTGCGCCGGAAGGGAGAGTGCGGAAGTAGTGGTCGGCCTGCATGGTGCGGAAGATGCCTTTGACCATGGTGGCCTGAAAGTACGTAGGCGGTTGCATGACAGTGTATTTGCTGGTGAGGTTCTGCCAGATGCCGAAGTGTTTGGCGCGCCATGTAACCCGCTGGAAGAGTTCGGGGAGGCCGGAGGTGACGCCGCCGATGGCCAGGGCTTGTTCGCCGGAGTGGATGTTCGCAAGCAGGTGGACCTCGACACTGCGGGCGAGGTCGAAGCAGCGTTCGATGGGTGCGTCGATGATGGTGATCTCTTCCAGACGGATCATCGCGAAAGGACTGCCTCTTATGTAAGAGTAAATGTGTGGCTTGATTTAATTTGAGAAGTGTTTTGATGAGGAGATTCGATGAGTGCGAGTGATATGAGTTTTGTGAAGACCGGCTATGCGCGTAGCTTTACGCCGGAGCCGGGAATGAAGCGGCAGGTGTTGGCGCATAGCGACCAGTTGATGCTTGTGCGGCATTATTTTGAGAAGGGCTGGGTGGGGGTGCGGCATAGTCATCCGCATCATCAGTTGGTGTATGTGGTGACAGGCGCGATTCGGGTGGATGTGGATGGGCGGGTCTTTGATGTTCGTGAGGGCGATAGCTTCGTGGTTGATGGGGGTGTCGAGCACCAGGCTTCGGCGCTGGAGGAGTCGGAGGTGCTGGATGTGTTCACGCCGGTGCGGGAGGACTATCGGGAGTTGGTGAAGTAGGGTTTCGGGGGCCGAATATTTTTTTGGATGCTGCTAACTAAAGGATTAGTTGTTCCGTCTCAGAATCAGGTCGGCTTTCCCTTGACGTTATCTGGGGAGGCCGGCGATAGATTCATATGCCGCCGAAGAAGTCCAACATATTGACGGAAGCTGAGTTACGGCTCATGAAGCTCCTGTGGGAGCGGGGTGAGTCGGCGGTGGGCGACCTCGTGGCGGCGATGCCGGATGGGACTGCGCTGGCCTATAACTCGGTACTGACGACGATCCGGATCTTGGAGCAGAAGGGCTATGTGCGGCACCGGCAGGAGGGCAGGGCTTTCTTGTACGTCCCCTGCGTGGCTGAGCAGGAGGCCGGGCGGTCCGAAGTTCGCCATATGATGCAAAGGTTTTTCGGCAACTCGCGGGAGCGGCTTCTGCTTTCGCTGCTGGGAGACGATGAAGTGACGCCCGAGGAGCTGCGCCGCCTAAAAGAGGCGATTGCTGCGGCGGATGACCGCATGGGGGAGGATCGGGAGGCGTGATGGATCTGAACTTAATGCAGGGTGTGGAGGGCGTGTCGCGATTGCTTGCGGCGTCATTTGTTTCGGGGCTTTGGCAGGGTGTTGTGCTGGCTAGCGGCGTGGGAATTTGTTTGCGGCTGGTTCCGAAGACGACGGCGGCGGTTCGGTTTGCGATCTGGACTGCGGTGTTCGCGGTTCTTGCGGTGCTGCCGTTGCCGCATGCTTACTCGTTGCGAACCGGTGTCGCGACGCTTGGTCATGAAGGTGTCGTGCGGGTAGATGAGCGGTGGAGTTTCGCTATCGCGGCGGTGTGGCTGATTGTTTCATTGGTGCGCGGCGCAAAGCTTGTGATGAGTGCGGTGCGGCTGCGAAGGATTTGGAAGAGAGCAGTGCCTGTGGAAGGCTGTGACGAGTTGTTGACGGCGGCTGGAATTCGCGGGGTGGAGCTATGCACTTCGAAGGATGTGGACAGGCCGAGTGTGATTGGGTTTTTCTCGCCGCGGATTCTTATTCCGGAAGAGATTTTTGTGCGGCTGACGACGGCGGAGTTTGGACAGATCGTGCTGCATGAGGTGGGACACCTGCGTCGGGCGGATGACTGGATCAATCTGTTGCAGAAGCTGAGCCTGGTTGTATTTCCGCTGAATCCGGTTTTGATGTGGATTGAGCGGCGGCTTTGTCTGGAGCGCGAACTGGCGTGCGATGACGATGTGCTGCGGTTGACGAAGGCACCTAAGGCTTATGCGACTTGCCTGACGAATCTTGCGGAACACAGGCTGGGACAGAGGGCGGCGGCCCTGTCGCTGGGAGCGTGGGAGAAGCAGTCGGAGCTGGCGCAGCGGGTGCATAGCATTCTGCGCGGTGGCGATGGGATGGGCAGGACGCAAGCTCGCGTAGTGATGGGTGTGCTGATGTTGGCTTTGGTGGGCGGGGCGGCTGAGTTGTCGCGATGCCCGCAGGTGGTTTCTTTTTCGCGGACTGCGCTGCCGATGGCGGCTGCGGCTCCGAGTGCCGCGACTGATGGAATGGCTTATCAACCGGTGGCTTTTCGCGCGTCTGACAATGCGGCGAGTGGCGCGCATGAGACGCTGCTGAAGGCTTCGATGCCTGTGAGTGGCCGAGTTCGCGCTGAAGCTTCGGCGGCTCACCCGACACCCCGGGTGAAGAAGTCTGTATTCAAGCGTAGCAATCGTCGAACGACTCCCGTGTTGCAGAGCCGCGTTGGTATACGACTGACAACGCGCGCTGATGGTTGGGTCGTGCTGACGTCTTGGCGGGTACCGGTGCAACGCAGGGTGGTTTTTGCCGTCGATGGCGATCGTGAGTTTGTTACTTCGTATGCGGCCGTGGCTACTCCGAGCGGCTGGCTGGTCATTCAACTTTAACTGAGCTGTTCAACCCTTGCTGAGGTAGGATTATGTCGATTGAAACTAATAAATTAGTAGGTAAGCTGGGACGGATTGGCGTTCCTGCGGGTGCTGCCGCGGCATTGGTGTTGGCAGCTACGATCTTCGTTCATCACAATGGCGTTCATGCGGCGATGATCTCGTCGCCCGCGCCAATGGATGACAATAGCGTGTCTGCGCTGGTCTCGCTGGACAGCGCGGTGGAGGCAGTTGCGTCGCGCGTGTCGCCTGCGGTCGTGAATATTCAGGTGACGTCGCGTGGTTCGTCTGAGCACGAGGTTGGCGGACAGCAGGATGAGAGCCAACAGGGCGAGATGCAGGGTCTGCCTCCGGGATTTGCGCAGTTCTTCGGGCCGAATGGGCCAATGGGGCGCGGGATGCGGCCTCAGCAGCCTCAGATCGAGCATGGAGTTGGCAGCGGTGTGATCATCTCGCCGGATGGCTACATCGTGACGAACAACCACGTAGTGGATGGCGCGATGCAGATGCGCGTGACCTTGAGTGATCGCCGCGTGCTGACGGCGAAGCTGGTTGGCGTCGATAAGCTGACTGATCTGGCAGTGGTTAAGGTGGATGCGCATGATCTGCCGAGCATTGCCTGGGGTGATTCTGCGAAACTGAAGCCGGGGCAGACGGTGTTGGCGTTCGGCAGCCCGTTTGGTTATTTCCAGAACTCGGTCACTCGCGGCATTGTGAGCGCAGTGAACCGGGAGAATCCTTACAAGGATGATGCGCGGAAGCCGGGCGGATATATCCAGACCGATGCGGCGATCAATCCGGGCAACTCAGGCGGTGCGCTGGTGAATGCGCATGGCGAGCTAGTGGGTATCAATACGTTCATCATCTCCAACAGTGGATCGTTTGCGGGCGCAGGGTTCGCGATTCCTTCGCAGATCGTGCGGTCGACGGCGGAACAGCTGATCAAGACGGGAGCGGTGCATCACGGTTATCTCGGGATCAGCATGAACGATGTGACTCCGGCGAATGCGAGCTTCTTCAACCTGAAGACGGCTACGGGTGCGATTGTGGCGCAGGTGACGCCTGATTCCCCGGCCAGCCGCGCGGGGTTGAAGAACGGCGACGTGATCGACACGCTGAACGGGCAGAAGATCGAGAACGGAAGCGCGTTGCAAGTTGCGGTGAGTGAGATGACGCCGGGTACGTCGATCGAGCTGGGCATTCTGCGTAATGGCAGTTCGCAGACATTGAGCGTCAAGATCGGGGAGTTTCATAAGGATGCCGAAGTAGCCAGCGAGGGCGACGGATCCACTCCGCAGAAGGGCAAGCTTGGGTTGGCTGTGGCTGAGTTGACCCCTGATGTGCGGCAGCAGCTGCATATTCCTTCTCAGGTGAATGGTGTCGCAGTGGAGAGCGTACGTCCGGCGAGTCCTGCAGAGGATGCGGGTCTTACTCCTGGAGACGTGATCCTAGAGGTGAATCGCAAGCCTGTGGCTTCGGCGGATCAGTTCGTCAACGAGGCGCATGCGGTTCCTGCGGGGAAGGACCTGCTGCTGTTGGTTTGGTCGCAGGGGAATGCCAGCTACCGGGTTGTGCATACGGATGGCGGCAATCAAAACGGCGAATAAGTTTGTAGCGCGAACGGCCGCGGCGAGAAGTTTCGCCGCGGCTTTTTTTTCAGGAGTGCTGGGTGTGGTACTCCTTGCTGCCGTGGCGACTCCGTTAGACTGACATCGCAGGTTGATTGTTTTCTTCAGGAGATCGCACCATGAACACGACCCGTCGCCACTTCATCACTACTGCACTCTCAAGCGGCGCGGTTGCCGCGGCTCTTCCCTCTGCCGCAGGAGCGCAGTTTCTCAATGCACACGGCATGGGCTGCCTGGGACGTTGAAGGAGCGCTACGCGAAGCTGGATGCCATCCTGAAGGAGCCTGTGTTCAAGCGCGATCTGTTTCCGGACCCGGTCATTATTGAGTCGATCGAACTACTGCGGAACAAGAAGCAGTATCTTTGCCGCGTGCGGTCGAAGGATGGGCATGAAGGGCTGTCTGTTTCGAACGCGCAGCAGATGGAGGTGCTATATCCGATGTTCACGAAGCACATCGCACCTTTCTTTATCGGGAAGGATGCACGTGACATTGAAGAGCTTATTCCTGCCGTGACGGTTTATGAGAACAACTACAAGGCGCAGAGCCTCGCGATCTGGGTACCAATTGCGACGATCGAGTTTGCGATTCTGGATATGTTCGGCAAGATGTCGAAGCGGCCGATTGGATTGCTGATCAGCGACAAGATCTATAACGCAAAGATTTCGGTATATCAGGCTAACGGCGAACGCGACATTACAGCTGAGGAGACGATCGAACATCTGAAGCGCGATGTTGCGATCTCGAATGCGAAGGCGATTAAGTTCAAGCTGGGCGGGCGTATGTCGAACCCGGAGACGCCGGTTGGTCGCAGCGAAAAGTTGATTCCTCTTGTGCGTAAGACGTTTGGCGACCAGATGATTATCTCGGCTGATGCGAACGGTTCTTATACTGCGGCTGAGGCGATTCCAATTGGGAAGCTGATGCAGGAGTACAAGTACGCATTCTATGAAGAGCCTGTGCCGTTTGGTTGGTACGAAGACAACAAAGTGGTGGCTGATGCGCTGGAGATTCCGATCGCCGGCGGGGAACAAGAGCCAAGTACCCACAACTTCCGCTGGCTGATTGCCAATGGTGGGCTGTCGATTGTGCAGCAGGATATGTTTTATTTCGGCGGTATGATTCGTTGCATGCAGGTGGCGCGGATGGCGAATGCGTTCGGTAAACAGTGCATTCCGCACATCTCATCGACGGGCCTTGGGTACGTGTACATGATGCATTTTGTTTCAGCTATTCCGAACTCAGGGCCGTATCACGAGTTCAAGGAGTTCAATACGGAGCTGCCGTATCACTGCGACACTTCGAGTCTGCGGAGCGATAGCAATGGAGTGATCCAGGTGCCGTCGGGGCCGGGATTTGGCGTCGATATCGATCCTGACTTCCTGAAGAAGTGCACTGTCGTCACTGGGTAAAGGAGCTTCAGAGAGGGAGCGGTTCGGCCTGGCGCGCGCTTGAGCGGTACGCTGCTTCGACGAGAGCCATAGTTTCGTAAGCGGATTCGAATCCTATTGGAAGTTCCGCGGTTGATCCTTCGACGTAGCATTGCAGGGCGCCCATGCTGCCGACAAACGCATCGGGGAACCAGTTGCCTTTTACTGGTAGCGATTTCCACTGGCCGCCTGAGATGCCGCGCTCGGCAAAGGACAGCGTGTCGGGTACGCCCTTTGGATAGTCGAGATTGACGCCCATGTCCATGCGCATCGCGCCTGCTGTCCCTTCCCATTGGACGAAACTGCGGTGAGTCTCCGAGGCGAAGTCGTGGCCGTGATTGGTGACGACGAATACGCGTTTCCAGTCGCCATAGTCCAGCAGAATTGAGGATTTCGTGGCGGCCAGTGCTGCGGTTTGGGGATTTCGAACGGTCTTTGCGTAGACGCCAAGGGGGTTGCCGAACCAGGTCCGGATGAGGTCGAGGTAGTGAATGCTGTGGTAGAGGATCTCCAGCCGGGGCGCGGTCGCGAGGAAGGTCCACAGCTTCCATGGAGTGTACGTGCGGACCTGTACCTCCATGTCGTGCAACTCGCCGAGCAGTCCAGATTGGTGGAGCGCGACAGCGGCGAGATTGTTAGGGGAATACCTCAACTGAAAATTGACTGCGGCGACAAGACCTCGCTGACGGCAGTGGTC
>Ga0206911_1078_pt1 | contig 23563 bp, 18 predicted proteins | sample Alteio_BWOrgHeat_74_FD_152956 | JGI IMG/M metagenome (GOLD analysis project Ga0206911, IMG submission 152956) | Enriched cells from forest soil in Barre Woods Harvard Forest LTER site, Petersham, Massachusetts, United States -... | ecosystem: Environmental > Terrestrial > Soil > Temperate forest >...
GCGACGGCACAGATGAGGAACCGCTGGAAGAGAGTAGAAAATTTCATAGAGTACTGCCTCCTAAAGACACCGGTGAGAAGAATGGTGCGTGAAACGGAATATCGAATCGCGTTAAATACGGCCTGTACTGTCTGCCGAGGAACGTTCGCTAACAGTCTTAAACTGAAATGTTGTAATGCCTTAAGACTCAAGCTTGGGGGCGAAAACTGTCAAGGCTAATTGTGACAAACCGGAGTTTAACTGTGTTTTTTCACAGATTTTTCGCTTGAGAGAGACAATTTTGAGACGAGGGCGGCGAGCAGGAGCGTTCGGTGGGGAACGGGACTCTAGTGGAGCTTGCTGGGGATGACGGCGTACTGGATGAGGAGTTCGAAGGGAACGATTTTGAGGGTGTTCTCGTGGGTGGCTTCGAGGACGATGGGGCAGGCTGCTCCGGCCCGTTGGACGTCGAGCCAGCGGGCGGCGCAGACACACCACCGGTCGCCGGGTTTGAGGCCGGGGAAACCGAACTGCGGCATGGGAGTGCTGAGGTCGTTGCCGAGGGCCTTGGAGGCTTCGAGGAAGGGCGCGTCGACGATGCAGCAGATGGTGTGGACGCCGTAGTCGTCGGGTCCGGTCTCGCAACAGCCGGTGCGGTAGAAACCGGTCATGGGCTCGCAGCCGCAGATGTCGAGAGGTTGGCCGAGGACGTTGCGGCCGCGGTTGTTGATTGGTTCGACGTTGGGCATGATGTTTCCCTTTAGCTCTAGTATCCCATCTTTGCGGAGCGAAGGGAGGTGAGCGGCAGGAGCGCGGGTGCTCGTCGCAGATGAGGGGCCGCTATTGCTTCACTTGATGACGTACTTCGCGGTTGCCACCTTGCTGGAAGAGTAGACGGGAGACTTTGCAATCGCTTTGAGTTGGGACGTGGAACCGACGAGGACGGGTCCGGTGTACAGGGTGGAAGAGGTCGTGGGGTCGGTGCCATCGAGGGTGTAGAAGATGCTGGCTTTGGGCGCGCTGTCCTTAATGGTGACGGTGGTGGCACCGGAGAATTTTCCGGAAGAGGGATAGAAATGCGGCTTGTCCGCTCTTCCGTGTGGAGGGGTGAGTACCGAGGAGTCCATCGCCGCCTGTTGGGCCTGCATCGCCTGTTGTTGGGCCTGCATCGCTTGCTGTTGGGCCTGCTGGGCGGCATCCATCATTTGTTGATTGGCCTGCTGGGCGGCCTGCGCCGCCATCTGGTTGGATTGCTGGACAGCCTGCGCTGCAGCGGCAGCTCCGGGATCCTGGGCCTGGGTGCTTATCGCGAAGAAAAAGAATATAGCGGGAAGGATTGCGACGGTTCGTCTACGGAACATGCGCGCCCTCCGATCGGAACTGCTTGTAGTTTGACGCAGACCGATGCGGAGGGGACGCTAAGATTGGTGGTGATTTCTTACTTTGCGGTGAGGGCGCGTTGCTGTTGGTATTCGAGACGCAAAGCGCACTTCGTTACTTTGCGGCTAACGCTAACTGCTGTTGGTATTCTTCGTAGGGACCCTTGTGGTCGGTGATACGGAAGTCGGTGGGGCCGCCTTCGAAGTGCCAGATGCGGGTGCCGGCTTCCTCGATGAGGTCTTCGTCGTGGGTGACGAGGAAGACGGTGCCTTCGTACTTCTGAATGGCCTGGTTGAGGGCGTTGATGGCTTCGAGGTCGAGGTGGTTGGTCGGTTCGTCGAAGACGAGGACGTTGGGCTTCTGCAGCATGATCTTGCAGAAGAGCAGACGGGCGGCCTCGCCTCCGGAGAGGGCATCGGTTTTTTTGAGGCCTTCTTCGCCGCGGAAGAGCATCTGGCCGAGAATGCCGCGGATGTCTTCCTTGGTGGCCTCGGGGTCGAAGGTGTGGAGCCACTCGGCTACCGTGGTGCCCTTGGTGATGGAGCCGGTGTGGTCTTGCGCGAAGTAGCCGATGGAGACTTCGTGGCCCCACTTGACGGTGCCGGAGTCGATGGCGGAGGCGTCGGACTCGTCGAGGTTCGGGGCGTTGGCCAGGAGGGCTTTGAGGAGTGTGGTTTTGCCCTGGCCGTTGCGTCCGATGAGAACGACCTTGTCTCCGCGTTGGACGGCGGCGGAGAAGTTGTTGATGACGTGCTCGACCTTGCCGTCTTTTTGAACGTAGGACTTGTTGACCTGCTCGAACTCGAGGACGTGCTTGCCGGAGGGGCGGTCCATCTTGAAGGCGATGAAGGGGCGCGCGATGTTGGAGCGGGCGAGTTCGCTGGTGGCGAGGCGCTCGACTTCCTTTTTGCGGGAGTTGACTTGTGAGGAGCGTGTGCCGGCGGAGAAGCGGGCGATGAAGTCGTTGAGCTGGGCGATCTTCTTTTCGCGCTGTTCGTTCTGGCTCTCGATGCGGGTGCGGATGCTGGTCTTCTGGAGGACCATGTCGTCGTAGCCGCCGTTGTAGATGATGATGGTCTCGTAGTCGATGTCGGCGGTGTGGGTGCAGACGTTGTTGAGGAAGTGCCGGTCGTGCGAGATGGTGATGACGGTGCCGTTGTAGCGGGTGAGGAAGTCCTCGAGCCAGTGAATGGATTCGAGGTCGAGATAGTTGGTGGGCTCGTCGAGGAGGAGAGCTTCGGGGTTGCCGAAGAGAGCCTGGGCGAGGAGGACGCGGACTTTCTGGCCGCCCTGGAGCTCGGACATCTTGCGCTCGTGGAGTTCGTCGGGGATGTCTAGGCCCTGGAGGAGGACGGCGGCGTTGGACTCGGCTTCGTAGCCGTCTTCGTCGCCGACGATGCCTTCGAGTTCGCCGAGGCGTGAGCCGTCTTCATCGGTCATCTCGGGCTTGGCGTAGATGATCTCGCGCTCTTCAAGGGCAGCCCAGAGGGCCTTGTTGCCCATGATGACGGTGTCGATGACGCGATAGGCGTCGAACTCGTACTGGTCCTGCTTGAGGACACCGACTTTTTTCGGGCGGACGACGGTGCCCTTCTGGGCGTCGATCTCGCCGGTGAGGACCTTCATGAAGGTGGATTTGCCGGCTCCGTTGGGGCCCGTGAGGCCGTAGCGGCGGCCGGTGGTGAAGGTGACGGAGACGTCCTCGAAGAGAAGCTTCGAGCCGTAGCGCATGGTGACATTGGAGACTGAGATCATGGGGTTATTCCTATTTTATTAGCGGTTCTGTTGCGGCGCGGTGAATGGCGCGGTGCGAATGTGTTCGGCGGTGCGTTTCGTTAAGACTGGCCGATGAGGACTCCCGCTGCGAAGACCAGGCCTCCGCCGACGATGACTTGAAGGCAGGAGAGCGCGAAGCTGGTTTTGAAGTAGCGGTGGCGAATGAGAGCGATGACGACGAGTTCCGTCCCGACGACCGCGTAGGCCCAGGTGAGGGCGGTGTGGACGTTGGAGATAAGGAACGGGAGCGTGTGGAGGAAGCCTCCGATAAAAGTCATGAAGCCGGTGACGAGGCCGCGGAAGACGGGGTTGCCCCGGCCGGTGAGCGAACCGTCGTCGGAGAGGCCCTCGGAGAAGGCCATGGAGATGCCTGCGCCTACGGCGGATGCTGCGCCGATGAGGAAGACTGTGCGGGAGTTATGTGTCGCAAAGGCGGTGGCGAAGATCGGTGCGAGGGTGGAGACGGAGCCGTCCATCAAGCCGGCGAGGCCTGGTTGCACGATGCGCAGGACGAAGTTCTTGTCGTCGTGGACCATCTGGTCGAGTTCGGTCAGGTTAGGGATGTTTTCTGACATAGGCTTGGTGTCTTTGGGTTGGATGAGGAAGACATACCCCAGGGGCTAAAGCCCCGTTTCTGTGGTGCTCCTAGAGACCCAAGGCTGAAGCCTTGGGGTACCTAGAAGCAACGGCAAATACAAAAGGCAACTTGCAGATTTCTCCACTTCGCCGCGAAATGTCAACCGCAAGAACAAGCAACGGCAAAAAGCAACAGCAACGGCAAAAGCAAGATGTGGGGATTCTTCGCTGCGCTCAGAATGACGACTTCATAACAATTGGAGATTCGACTAAAAAGTTCCGCTCTGCGGCTGGTTGGCTGGCAGAGCGGAGCTGTTTTCGAGTCGGTTATTGACCGCGGCGTGCAGGGCCGGAGCGGCTACCGCCGGGGCGATTGCCTGGGCGTCCGCTGCGTCCACCGGGGCCGCGGCCACCGGAGTTGCGTCCGCCGGAGAAGCCTCCGCCACCGTTGCGGCTACGGAAGCCGCCTTTGTTGCCGCCGTAGTTTGTGTTCGGCGTCGCCATGGGGGTGACGGGATCGTTGCCCTTCCAGGAACGAGTCTCAAGCTGCATAAGATCCATCCCGGGAGCTGTTATGTCGACGGGCTGGTTTCGGACTTCCTTCTCGAGGTTCTTATCGGCCTCGCGCCACTCGAACTTTATCTTCAGTTCGCGCTCGAGTTTGCGGGCGTCGTGCCTTTCCTGCGGCATGACGAAGGTGGTAGCGACACCTTTCGCGCCTGCACGGCCGGTGCGGCCGATGCGGTGGACGAAGTCGTCTGATGCGTTGGGAAGGTCGTAGTTGATGACGTGGGCGATGTCCTGGACGTCGATGCCGCGGGCGGCTACGTCGGTGGCGACGAGAACGCGGTGCTTGCCGTTCTGGAAGCCCTTGAGCGCGGCGGTGCGCTGCGACTGGCTGCGATCGCCGTGGATGACGTCGGCGTCATGGCCGAGGCGCTCGAGCTTCTTCGAGATGCGGTCGGCGCCGTGCTTGGTGCGCGAGAAGACGAGGAAGGTTCCCTCTTCCTGACGGAGCATCTGGTCGAGCAGGCCGAGCTTCTGGTCCTGCATGACGGTGTAGACGCGGAGTTCGACGCGGTCAGAGGGCTTGGAGGTCTGGCCGATTTCGACGCGAACTGGTTTGTTGACGTAGTCGCGAACGATCTCCTGAATGTTGGCGTCGAGAGTGGCCGAGTAGCACATGGTCTGGCGGGTCTTCGGCACTGCGCCGACGATGCGGCGGATGGCGGGAAGGAAGCCCATGTCGAGCATGCGATCGACTTCGTCGAGGACGAGCATTTCGACGGAGTTGATGTTGATTTCGCGACGGCGGAGGAAGTCTTCCAGACGGCCGGGCGTTGCGACGACGAGGCGCGGGCCGCGGTCGAGCTGATCGAGCTGGTTGTTCTCGGAGAGGCCGCCGCAGACGAGGACTGCATCGCTCTTCGAACCGGGGACGAGCTTCCAGTAGGCCTCGAGGACCTGCATGGCGAGTTCGCGAGTGGGCAGGAGGATGAGCGAGCGAATGGGGCCGCGTTTGCCTTTGGTGCTGGGCACCGAGGTCGCGTCCATGCGCTGGATCATCGGGATAAGGAAGCTGAGGGTTTTGCCGGTGCCGGTGGAGGCGGTGGCGAGAATGTCGCTGCCTTCGAGGGCGGGCGGGATAGCCTTGGCCTGAACGGGCGTCGGCATGGTGAAGCCGGCGTTGGTAAGGCGGTTCTTGAGCGAGTCCGAGATGTTGAAGTCGGTGAAGCGGAGGTCGCTGACGACGGGCATGCCGGGCTTTGCCTGTGTGACGTGCTTGGTGTGCGGAGTCTCGGAGGTTGCGGAGTGTTGGTGGTTCTGGGATTGATTTTGGGTTTGCTGTTCGTTCTGTTCTAAAGTTGCAGAGTTCAAAATTTTTCCTGTTCTAAGTGCCCTGTTTTTGGGGCGGTTTGGGAACGACATAGGAATGCAGGTTGGCCTTTGCAGGCACCATGGATTTCAATTAGTCAGCATTGCTTGTCGTTTGCGAAGCGCTGCTGCTGCACGGCGAGACTCGTCCGTTGACGTGTCTTCCAGCCAGAGCAACCAGCGCGTCTTCCAAAACTTAGGGGGAAGGTCTGCGGTGGGGAGAGGCGAATCGCAGTCTCTGGCCAAACTCTGAATTCCATGAAGAGTCTTTGCCTGCGATGCCCGTACTCCTTTTTTCCAGAGTACAAAATAATCATAGCACAGCCGGTGCTCGATAGGCGACAAATGCGTGAAAAGGGTAGGGTCAAGTTTGAAAATCCAGAGGGGTTGATCAGCCTTTTGCAAAAGCTAGATAGGCCAAACAAGCTGCCAGTACGACAGCGGCGATTGCGAGGGTTATCTTCTGCCGCTTCACCGCAGCCTTTTGAATGTCGATCGATTTCTGTTGGTTAGCAAGTGCGTCTTTGTAGTTCTCTACGTGCAACTTCTGCAAGTCTCTAATTTCTTCCAAGAGCTTGATTACTTGTTCCTCAGCCACGACTTATCCTCTGCGTTTTAGCCTAACTCAATCAGGCAGACTCGCCGAGAGCCCTTTTCACGGTAGTGGGTCAGTTTGAATACAGGCCCTCTTCGGAAGTGACATTATTTCCGGACAGTTCACCCTTGCGCCTCGCCCGACGGCCTGAGAGGATGGCTGGATGAGGAAGGCGCGCATTGCGTTAGAAGCGGTCACAGGAATTTTGCTGGCATACCGCCTAATCATGAGGATTCCCAAGCTGTTGTGGTATGCGCAACACGACAGTTCCTGTTTCTCAGCTGGATTTGTAACGGGATTTTTGTTCTTCTCGATATTAGCCATAGCTTTGATTGCAGATTCGCTGCGATTGGCAAGAGGCCTGAACGCTCGGCGACTGTCCCGGCAGAACGTAATTTCAAACTGATCCACTACCTGAAAAACAGTGTCGGCGCGGTTTATCTTTCAGCATCTGGCGGAGAACCGCTCGAATGCAAGTTATTGAAGGGGTGTGCCGCATAAGAGACACTGTTGATTCAGAGTGAGGCGCCTATGACTGCGTCGGACAGACACATTCACAAAGGTCATGTTCTGGGAACGCGAGTGGTCATGGAATGGAGCCGGCCAAGCCCTCACTCAGGTTCACGTTCAGTCTCGCTTCTGGCGGAGGATCGAAGCAGAGTTGAGTTTGTCGAACCGAAGGCTTCCGGGTACCAGATCGAGCGTCGCGATCTGAAGAAGACGATCGTGGTGTATACAGAGCGGCGAAAGTATCAGGAGCGTCCGATCTTTGGGTTGATATCAGAGGCCGAAAAGGAGCGATTCATTCGATCGGGCAGGCACTGCAATAAGCGGCATGTCCGTCCAGCACACCCGCCGAGCGGGAAGTTTCGGATCCGGACGACTTACGAGATGACTCAAGAGGAAGCGATGTTTTTTGGGTGCCTCGCTCGCCGATGGAAGATTACGAGCCGCAATGAACGGGAGCACACCAATGGATTCGACTTAACGGAGACGGTCACGGACGCCTGGTACTTCGATTCGGAACAGCTTGCGCAGAGATATCGTGGATTTTCTGAGAAGCTCGTCCAGCAGGGGACGTGCTACATCACGGCGAACAACGAACTCCCGATGATTGAACAGGTGGGGCAGAGTCCGACGGGTCTGTGTGTGCGTTCGGAGAGCAAGATCGTTCGCCCTACTCGATAGCGGATGGAGATGTCCGAGAGACGGAGGAGATTCATCGCTACGAGATCAGCAGCCTGACGGAAGAGTTATTTGACGAGTCATTGTTTGAAGCTCCTAAAGGATTTCGAAAGATGCCGGTGTTCCCTAGTCGATTGACTATGGCGAGGTCGGACTTGTGGAGGTGGTTTCAACGGCTGCGGTTCTCTTTGGGACGAGGCTATGCGTACCTGACGAGATGATGCTGACGAGAGTCTTCCGTAAATGGGCGTTCATTCCCGGCTCTGGCAGCACCGGGAGACCGGTGTTTACCTGAAAACCAAATACGGAGATTCTGAGCTTCGCCAGAATGACGGCAGAGGGGAGGAGGCGGCTGAGGGAACGAGATGACGGGAGAGGAGACGGGATAACGGCAGAGGGGACGAAGCGGCTGGCGGATGTATGGAGAAGAGGTGGGAGCGTCCGCGAATGGACAGGGAGATTCGCGAGTGAACACTGTGGCGGAGTGTTTCGATCGGCGTGCGTTTTGTTTGCAGGGACTTAGGGCTGCGCCAGGTTGGAAACAGAAGTGCAACGTGAGTTGCAAACTTTTGAGGTAGAAAACTGAGATGCAGTCATTAACACAGGACATACGTTTTTCCCTTCGCCAGATCCGGCGGTCGCCTGGGTTTATGGTGACGGCGGTGCTGACGCTTGCGCTGGGTGTGGGCGCGAATACGGCAATCTTTTCGCTGCTGGATCAGGCGCTGCTGCGGTCGCTGCCGGTGAGGGCTCCGGAGCAGTTGGTGATTCTGAGCACGACAGGTAAATCCTGGGAGGGACATAGCAGCGACCACGGCGCGGGGGTTGAGAAGTCGTTCTCGTATCCGATGTACCGGGACCTACGGGATCGTGGCACCGCGTTTGAGGGCCTGATCGCCACAGCACCGACGGGGGTCGGCATCACGCGCAACAAGGCATCGGATCTGGCCGATGCAGAGATCGTGAGCGGAAATTATTTCAGCGTCCTTGGAGTTGCGGCGGAGCAGGGGCGTCTATTGACCGCGAACGACGATGCGACGCCCGGGGGTAATCCGGTCGTGGTGCTGAGTTATCACTATTGGAAGTCACATTTTGGCTCGGATGCGCAGGCGGTTGGACAGACGCTTTCGATCAACGGCCAACCATTCCAGATCATCGGCGTGTCTGCGCCGGAGTTTCAGAGCGCGGTGTGGGGACAGGTGCCTGATGTCTTCGTTTCGATGTCGATGCTGGAACAGGTGATACCGGGAAAGGGCAGTCGGCTGCAGAATCACAAGGATCGGTGGATGAATATCGTTGGCCGCCTGAAGCCGGGGGAGACGCCCGAGCGTGCCCAAGTGGCAATGGCTCCGCTATGGCATGCCCTGCGGGCGGAGGAGCTAAAAGCATTGGGGACTAAGTCGCCACGCTTTGTGGATGATTTCCTGACGCGGAGCGAGTTGCAGGTACTGCCTGGATCCAAGGGGCTCTCGTACGAACGAGGTTCGATTGAGAAGCCGCTGCTGGCGGTGATGGCGATGGCGTTTCTAGTGCTCCTGATCGCCGCGGTGAATGTGGCCAGCCTGCTGCTGGTTCGCTCGGCGGCACGAGTGCGCGAGTTCTCTTTGCGCTATGCGCTGGGGGCAAACGCACGGCGTGTTGTGCAGCAGCTCCTGCTGGAGGGCGTACTGATTGGAGTGGCCGGAGGAGTTGCGGGATTGCTGATCGCACCGCTGTGTATTCGAGTACTGGTGCAACGGCTTGCGTCGGATGGCTCCACGCCGTTCTCGACGACGCTGGATGCTCATCTGCTGGCGTTCAATTTTGTGATCGCGTTGGGGATCAGCGTGCTATTTAGCCTAGCGCCGGTACTGCAATTGCTCAGGCCGGACATCGTGAATTCGCTGAAGCAACAGACCTCCACTACGACTGGCGGCTCCTTGAGCTTTCGGCGTTTGATTGTTTCGCTGCAGGTGGGCTTGAGTGTTTTGTTGCTGGTGGGCGCGGGCCTGTTTGTACGCACGATGCAGAATCTGCGGAAGGTCGATACGGGACTCAATACGTCGCACTTGATTACGTTCCACATCGATCCTTTGCTCTCGGGGTATGCGACGGAGAAGATTCCGGTGTTGCAGCAGCGGGTTCTGGATGCGATGGCGGCGTTGCCCGGCGTGCAGGCCGTGGCCGCTACTGATGACGCGGAGTTGGCAGATACCGGACACAGTGGAAACGTGACGGTGGAGGGCTACACCGCCCCGCCCGATGAGGATTTCAACATTGAAGAACCTGCAGTGAATGCGGGTTTCTTTCACGCGATGCAGGTGCCAGTATTAGCGGGACGCACCTTCAGCGAAGACGATGACGCCACGCATCCTCCGGTCGTTGTCGTGAACGAGAGCTTTGTGAAGCATTACTTCAGCAGTCCGGCGGCAGCTGTAGGTAGACGCGTTGCCAGCGGCGCCGGCAACCATCTGACCTACATGACGATTGTCGGCGTGACACGAGACGCCAAGCACAGGGACCTGCGCAACCCGGCGACGGCAACACTCTTCACCCCGCTTCGGCAGTCGCAGTCGGCAGGCCAGCTCTATCTCTATCTACGCACCGCGATGCTGCCTGAGCAGAGCTTCGCGATGGTCCGGCAGGCGATGAAGGAGATCGATCCGGGACTTGCGGTGGATGCGATGCGGACGATGGATGATCAGATTGAGACGACGCTGACGAATGAACGGATGATTGAGCTGCTGGCAATCTCGTTTGGGCTGCTGGCGACGTTGCTGGCGGGTGTGGGGCTTTATGGAGTGCTGGCTTACTCGACGGCACAGCGGACGCGGGAGATTGGGATTCGGATGGCGCTGGGGTCGTCTCGGTTGGGGGTTTCGAGGCTGGTGCTGATGGATGTATTGCGGCTGGCGGGGATTGGGATTGTGGTGGCGATTCCCTGCTCGGTGATGCTGGCCAAGCTGTTGCGGAGTCAGTTGTTCGGGGTATCGCCGGCGGATCCGTTTACGCTGGCGGCAGTAGTGCTGTTGATTGCTGTGGTTGCGCTGGTGGCGGCGGTAGTTCCGGCACGGCGGGCGGCTACGGTGGATCCGACTACGGCTCTGCGGACGGAGTGAGTTGCCTTAATGGGAAAGGCGACCTTAGTCTCCTGGTCGCCTTCTTTTTTGAGATTAGAGGCGGCAGCTGCCTCGGTTACGGCGAGTGCGTGCGGCTTCATTTAATTCGTAGCTTTTTTCTATGCCACGACTTCAATTTGTGCCTGCGCCTTTCCAAAGTCTGATCCATAGGTACATTTAATAGAAGGGCTACTCTGATAAGAGCTTCCTGGTCGAACGGCGTCGCGTGGGGAACGACTAAATCGGGGCCACATCCAATATCGAGGACACTGTCGCTCATATACCTGGAATAAAAATTGCTATTTCAGACGGTTCGCGTTTTTGACGCTTCATTCATACCGTCATGGTAACAAATCGATTTAGTGGCGACTCCGATGGGAACTATGCGCAGGTAGAACCACATTGTCCAATTACGTGCCTCAAATGAGATACTAACCTTCGATGATTCATGCGTGGCACGCCAAACTAAAAGATGACCCGCGATTTGCTCGCGTACTCAAGGGAGGAGTATCGGGGGTTGTTGGGAAGACAACAACTGTTCTGGCGAACGCTATCAGTTTACCCATTGCGGTTCGGTATCTTGGCCGGGAACAGTATGGCTTCTGGATAACGATAAGCACCACGATCATGATGTTGACAGTGCTTGATCTGGGCATCGCCAACACTCTGACGAATTGTATCTCGCGTGCTTATGCCGAACGCTCGGACGAGATGGCGAAACGTTATTATGCCACGGCGTTCTGGGCCACTTCAGCGGTCGCTGCGGTTCTTGGAATTTTTGGGGTTCTATGCTGGCGTTTTATCGATTGGGGCAAGCTCTTCGGATTGCATGATCCGGCGGTGGCGCAACAAGCGGGACAATGTGCGGCCATTGCCTTCGGCTATGTTCTTCTGACCTTTCCGCTGGGGCTGGCGAATAAGGTCATGGGTGGGTATCAGCGGGTTCCAGTTGCGAATGCGTTTTCGATGCTCAACAGCGTGCTTGGTCTGGTCGCGACCATCGTGGTGGTAGGAATGCATGGCACGGTGGTTGATCTGATGATTGCTTATTGCGCCGCGATGCTGACCGGGACCATCCTTCTGAATCTGTGGATGGCACTTTGTCCTGAATTCCGCATTCGACCGACGCTGCGAAGGGTGGATCTGGGCGTAGTCCGCGAGATTATGAGTCAGGGCCTGCTGTTTTTCGTTCTTCAGCTAACCGGGCTTGCGGTCTTCAATACGGATAATCTGATTATCGCGCACTTCCTCGGAGCCGAGCAGGTGACTCCTTATGCGGTCACCTGGCGACTCGTGGGTTATTGTTCGGTGTTGCAGGCTCTTCTGGTACCGTCGCTTTGGCCGGCGTTTTCCGAAGCGTACGTAAGCCATGACCTCGCCTGGATTCGCACAGCTTACCAACGAATCATGCGGGCTACGGTATTGACAGTCATTCCCACTGCGCTGTTTCTCGGCTTTGCAGGCCGTTGGATCATCGGAGTATGGGCTGGTAAGGCAGCTGTTCCCGGTTCTGTTCTTTTATGGGGCATGTGTTTCTGGATCGTTCTGCTGTCGATTACGCTCAACCAAGCGGCTTTGCTGGCGGCCGCCCAGCAAATCCAATTGCAGGCTATCTACTCAAGCGTCGCGGCGGTCCTGAATCTTATCCTCTCTATCGTTTTGGTGCAGCATCTTGGAGCGATCGGCGTTCTGTCGGCAACGATCATCTCTTACCTGTTGTTCATTGTTGTTCCGGCAACATGGCAAATACGACAAATTTTGCAAGGTCGGTATCTACACGCAAATTCAGTCCATGGTAAGCAGGAGGTTGAAGCTGATGTCATCGAATCCGTGGGAGTTTTGCCAGTTCTGCCCGGAGATGCTTACTTCAAGTAGGCTAATGTATAACTTTTAAAAACATGACACTTCTGACTGAAAGACTCAAAGCCGCCCTCTGGCAGGCATACGGCGACGTGAATAGTCCTGCGGAATGGGATGGAAACATATATGGCGGAGGCAAGTTGAGCCAACGATTCTGGGAATACCATCAAACCATTGAGTTGCTTGACCTGACCCCGGACTCCGTCGTGCTGGATATCGGTGGAGGCTCACCAATTACAGGGGCAGGATTTTTTACGACAGTGATCGCCCCTTACGTTAAAGAAGTGCATGTGTTGGATGTGAACGTTGGTGACGGAAGAGGTTGCCTTCCTAACATCATCTTTCATCGCAGCCTAGGAAGTTATGAATCTCTTGCGCAATTATTGAAACAAAATCCACAGATAACCCATATAGCTTCCGTCTCTGTGTTTGAACATATTCCGGATGAAATTCGCTGCGGCATGACCAAAGCAATCAATGAGTTTTTCAAAGGCCAGATTTTTGTCACAACTCTCGAATATCATTCGCGCAATTGTTATTTTGAATATCAATTGACTGCGAAAACGCTGTCTGAATTATTCAGACCTCTTGAGCGCTTTTATCCTGAAAAAATCCTCCAATCCCCGGTTTGGGCGGAAAACGGCTACCAACCAGCCGGCTTCGGACGCAAAGCTATACGTCGCTTGTTTCCCCGTTGGAGATGGAGCAAGTTCGATAACACCCAACTTTGGTATCCATTGGCGTTACGATTCAAAGGTACACCTTAGTCTTTCCAAGACGCTGATCCTGCAGCATGCTGCTCCTCTTCTCGCTGCGAAGATCATAGGAAAGCAGCATGTCTAGGCCAGGGGACAAGGCTCGTCGGCGAGTTGTGAAGATTCGTGGAGATCTTTACCGACCGACAATTGCAGTTCTCCTGGCTTACGGTTTTCGTCCGATTGTCATTGCCGACCGGGCACTCCGTCTCGTGCCACAAAGACCTACGATTCCCGAGCAGCCGCAGAGAATCCTAGTCGTTTCCCTGTCGCCGCATTTGGGAGATGCGGTGATGCTGATGCCCATGCTGGAGCGGCTGCGTGAAGCTCACCCAAAAGCAAAGGTTGAACTTGCGATCGATTCTTTGGGGGCGCCTTTTTTCGCATGCTGCCATCGCTTGACCACGTCTACGGCGTGAAAGTCAGCGATGGAGTGCGGAGGCGCTTTTTTACGTTTCGGGGAGTGTGGCGATTGGGGTGTGCGTACCGGGAGACGATGCAGAATCTCCGGGTCGATGTCTGCGTGATGCCCCGTTGGGGAGACGGGCTTTGCCTTGCGCCATGTAACGACTACTGTACTGCCGACTCAGCCCACTGCATCACAGGTGTCTCTGTGGGAGAGGCACTATTGAAGCTGGAGAGCCTTTGGCATGAGGCTCTCCAAGGAGTTGTGACTGCGGCTCGGGCATCAACCTCAGACCGTTGATACGATTTCTCTAGATGTGGCAGCTGACCATGCCGCGTTTTTCGAGATATTTCTGGTGGTACTCTTCCGCCTTCCAGAAGGTGGTCGCTGGAACGATTTGCGTTGCGATGGGCTTGCGGTAGGAGCCGGAGGCGTTGAGCTCGGCGATCCTGGCGCGGGCCTGGGCGAACTGCTGGTCGTTGTGGGTGAAGAGGACGCTGCGATATTGCGAGCCCCAGTCCGGACCCTGACGGTTTATCTGGGTGGGATCGTGGAGGGCGAAGAACGTATCCAACAGCGATTCGTAGGAAAGGCGGGATGGATCGAAGGTGACTTGGACGACTTCCGCGTGGCCGGTGCGGTCGGTACAGACTTCTTTATAGGTTGGGTGTTCGAGGTCGCCGCCTTCGTATCCTACGACCGTGTCGATAACACCGGAGATCTCTGCGAAACGGGTTTCAACTCCCCAAAAACATCCTGCTCCAAATGTTGCTTTTTCTAATGCCACTCTGTTGCTCCTTCACTGCTCCATATTGGATGCCCTCAACCTGTGATTGTCATCAACCTTCAGGTTAATTGCGGGAGTATTTTGGGCGCGTGGAGTGAGATGTGTCAATGGGGTTTATCGAACTTTCGTGGGAGAGTAAAGAAGTTGCAATATTCGGGCGAAAAGTGCTGAAAGGGGGAGATTTTTGCCCCGGCGCGAACATAGTTGGTAACGCATTAACCGGCGTGAGCTAGGTGGCGCGGCGGCGGGGTCTTGCTGACTTGGTTCCGGTGGGCTGGCGGTGGGGTCTGGTGAATTTTTTCTTTGCTGGAGACTTGAGCTGGGCGAACTCGGGAGTCTTCTTTTTGGGGACGACTTTTTTGCCTTTTGCGGCGCGGTCCAGGGCCATTACTTCACCCAGGGTGAGCTCGCGAAACTCGCCAGGAGGGACGTCGAGGCGAAGTGCACCATAACCGATGCGGCGGATCTTTTCGACGTGGTGGCCGATCTCCTCGAACATTTTGCGGATCTGGCGATTGCGGCCTTCGGTGAGGGTTAGTTCGTACCAGGGGTTGTCGCCGCCGCGGACGAGTTCGATTTTGGCGGGGGCGGTGATGATGCGGTCGCGACGGCCGCTGCGGACTTCGTCGAGACGGCCACGGTCGATCATGATGCCGCGACGGATCTGCTCGAGCCCGGAGGCGGGTGGAACGCCGCTGACTTTGACGAGGTAGGTTTTTTCGACTCCGGCGGCGGCTTTGGAGAGAGCGTTGGCCAAGTTGCCGTCGTTGGTCATCAGGAGGAGGCCTTCGCTGAGGTAGTCGAGGCGGCCGACGGGGTAGAGGCGAACGTTGTCGCCGTGCGGGCCTGACTTCTGCTTGGCCATGAGCTGCATGACGGTGGGGCGTTTTTCGGGGTCGTCGAGGGTGGTGACGTAGCCGCGAGGCTTGTTGACCATGTAGTAGCGCTGCTGCTCGGGGCCGTGGAGGAGTTTGCCGTCGACACGGATGTGGTCGCGGGTGGCGTCGTGGCGGGTGCCGAGGGTGTTGACGACGGTGCCGTTGACCTGGACGCGACCGGCGAGGATGATCTCCTCGGCTTTGCGGCGGCTGGCAATGCCGGCCTGGGCGAGGATCTTCTGGAGGCGGTCGCCTCTGGGCTCGTCGGTGGATTCTGGTTTGGGGGTGGAGGGGGACTTCGTCATGGCGTTGCCGGCTTTCTGACTGCGGATCTGCTCATCGCTGTCTTTACGTCGTATCTCTATTATCGCCTGTTTGGGTGGTGTCCGAATATCCGACTTTGCGGGAATGAAGCTGGCAATTATTGTGGAAGGACTAAATAGAAGGTGCTTCCGCTTCAAACCAAGAATGCTGATCCAGACCCGTTACGTCGGCTCGAACATATCCTTGCTAATAATTGGAGCAGTCGTTTGTTTAGCTACAGGCTTTATGGCAGTTATGACGGCGGGTTTCGGTGCCGATCCGGTACACGACTTCAAAAGCGGAGCGATCCTCTGCGATATCCTCGCTGCGCTTTTGTCGGTTCCGTTCTATTTGGCCATGTTCAGATGGTGCGGTGTCGGTAGTGTAGGGGTATGGTGCACTGCGATGTTTAGTCTTCTGGTTTGTTTGGTTACCGGAATGGCTGGCCCTACCGTTCTGTTCACTCTACTTCTTGTATTACAGGGCTTTATTTGTACAGGCATCAATTCAGCGAGCACGAAGAGGCAGCTTCAGCAGCAACGCAGTCCGCTATGAACTCTCTGGGGGTCGCAAAGACATGGGCCGTTGTTCCCTGTAAACGGGCTTTTCAGACAAACGTCATCCAATGGTCAAACTAACCTACTACTGCCTGTTCGCTTGCGAGTCAAAGGTGGAACTGATGCCGTAACAGCTGGAGATTTCGATGATCTTGGGCAGATCGGTGGCTGGAGAATAGAGGCCGATCTCTTCGAGATTGCTTACTCGGTGTTGTAGAGGAGGACGATGTAGGCGATTTGGGAGAGGAGTGAGACGACCAGCAGGGTGAGTTGAATGCGCCGGTTTCTCGTGAACATGCCGATACCGCAGATGGCGAGGCCAACGACGATTCGGATGGGATACAGCGTTCCGAACGAGTGGAGGTAGACGGAGCCTTTGAGGCTGGTGTCGATGATGTCGGCGATGAAGGTGGCGGCGAGCAGGCCGAAGAACCATCGGCGGCGGGAGAGGAAGTACTCTTCGTAGCCGGAGTAGTCGCGGAGGTCGGACGGGAAGAGCAGGGTGCAGAGGGAGAAGAAGAGGATTGCGTAAAGGATGACGAAGAAGTAGATAGAGAAGGTCCATTGCGCGACCAATGCCAGGCGGAACTCCCACCACCAGAAGTGAATGACTAGGAGGAGAAGCGTGGCTGCCCAACCGAGATGCAGGATGGACACTTTTTCGCGCCGTGGGTGCTGAACGAATCGGGAGAAGCCGGTGAGGAGCGTTGTGATGCAGAGGCCGGTGATGATGGAGATGACGACGCGGACGTGTTGGTAGAGGTCTGGATTGGAGAATGGGCTAGATTGCGGTGGGCTCATGTCGATCGTGACGCAGAGCGCCTAGAGTTTATTTGTGTTGATCGATCGTGTGCGCTGCAAACCCTCTGGAAGAGGCGTGAGCGGGACGTCCGGAGGGTATTCGTTGTCGCCCTCGGGGGTGGCTACGGTGTCGGGCTCGTTGTCCTCAGGGGTGTCGGGGGAGTCGCGCGGATCGGGTTTGGGATCGAGGTTTGAGGTTGCCATTAACCCTCCTCTGATTCTCGGTGCAGATCGCTTTGAATCTCGGCGTCGAGTTCGGAGGAGTCTGTGGGGTCAGACTCGACTGGCTCGGTATCGTAGTTGGGGGGCAGGCCGGATAGGCGACCGTCGACGATGATCTGATCGGCTACAGTTTCACCGGGATATGTGGTGCTGTCGCCGTTTGCCTGGGGCTCGCTGTAGTCTTTTTCCTGCTCGAGCTGGTCCGCGGTCTCGGGTGCATGGTGCTCCATGGGAATCTCCTCCTGGTCGGCAAGTTCGCCAGCCATCTTCTCAAATTCTTCGATGCTGGGAAGCTCGCTGATGTCTTTCAAGCCGAAGCGGAGGAGGAAGTCCTTTGTTGTCTTATAGAGAATGGGGCGGCCTATGACCTGTTTGCGTCCGGCGGTGCTGATGAGCTTGCGGGTGATGAGGCTGCCGAGGACGCCACCGGAGTCGACCCCGCGAATCTCGGAGATCTCGGGGGCGGTGACGGGCTGTTTGTAGGCGACGACGGCGAGGGTCTCGAGAGCCTGGAGAGAGAGCTTCAGCGGCGGCTTGAGGGACTTGACGAAGCCGCGGACGGCGTCGTGGTACTCGGGCTTGGTGGCGAGACGGTAGCCGCCGGCGACTTCGCGGATCTCGAGGCCGCGGTCGGAGGTGGCGTAGTCGGCGATGAGCTCGTCGAGGATCTTGCGGAAGTAGTCGCGGAGGCGGCGATCTTTCTCGCGGGCGATCTTCTTTTCGTCTTTATCTTCTGATGGGGTCTCTGGTTGGGGTTCGGCGGGGGTTGCTCTTCCCTGCTCTGGGGCGGCGGGTGCGAGTTCGGCTTCGTGCTCGGCGGTGGGGATGTCGAGCGAGTCGGAGGAGCTCATGGCAGCGGTGGCAGCGGCGGTAGCCAAGCGCAGGGCTCTGGCGTGGGCGGCTTCTTCGGCTGCGGCGTCGTGGAGGTGGCGGCGGAGGGCTTCGGCGTGCTGGGCTTCGGCTTCGGCGTCGGCGAGGACTTCGTTGTTGAGGCCGTCCTGATCGGTCTCGCCTGCTTCGAGTGCGAGGGCGTGCTGGGCGGAGTCGAGGTGGTCGAGTTCTGCCTGGGCCTCGTGGCCGAGGAGGCCGGTGAGTTGGGCCAGGGTTACGGGCTCTTCTGATGCGTAAATGACTGCTTCGATCTTTGCTTTAAGGCTCATGGTCTCGTTGGTGTACTTCTAAGCATACCAATGCTTTGTATGATTGCTTTGCACATGCGGAGGAGTTCTGGAAATGATGACGCGCAGAGAGTGGATGAGGCAGGCCGCAGGTGTAACTGCTGTGGCTGCAATGCCGGGTTTGCTAGGTAGTAAGGGTCTGGCGGGCACGGCGGCGCAGGGTGGTCAGGCGATTACCGGAGCAGGGTCGTTGAAGGCGCATGCGGCGGCTCGCGGACTTCTGACGGGATGCGCGGTGAATGCGAATCTGCTTCGCGATGATGAGGGGTTTCGGAGGCTGCTGGCAGAACAGTACAACATCGTTGTGCCGGAGAACTGCATGAAGTGGAACGTGCTGCGTCCGACGGCGGAGACGTACAACTTTGCCGATGCGGATGCTCTGGTTGCGTTTGCGGAAGCACATGAGATGAAGGTGCGAGGGCACAACTTTGTTTGGCACGAGGCGTTGCCGGGGTGGTTTGCCGGGACGGTGAACAAGGACAACGCGCAGAAGTTTCTGGTTGATCATATTCGTACTGTTGGCGGGCGATACAAGGGCAAGATGCATTCGTGGGACGTCGTGAACGAGGCGATATGGATTCAGGATGGGCGGCCTGACGGATTGAGGAGCAGTTCGCCGTGGTTCGAGATGCTGGGGCCGGGATATATCGACCTGGCGTTTCGCACGGCGCGTGAGGCCGATCCTACGGCGCTGCTGACGTACAACGATTACGACATTGAGTACGACAACGAGGCGCAGGGGAAGAAGCGGGCGGCGGTGCTTGCGATGCTGCGTCGCATGAAGGCGGACAAGGTGCCGCTGGATGCTTTGGGGATTCAGGCGCACATTCCCGCCGTAAGCAAAGATGGGTTCAGTCGAGGCGTGAAGGAGCTGCTCGACGGAGCGAAGGCGCTGGGGCTGCAGGTGTTTATTACGGAGCTGGATGTGAAGGACGACGCTGTGGCGACGGGCGACACGGTTGAGCGGGACAAGATTGTGGCGGAGGTGTATCGCAGCTTCTTGACGGCGGCGCTGGCGGGGACTAAGGTGAAGGCTGTGTTGACTTGGGGCGCGACTGATAAGAATACGTGGTTGAACCATGGGACGAAGTTTCGCAAGCAACATCCGGATAGGTTGCAGCGGCCGCTTCCGTTCGACTCGGAGTTTGCGCCTACGCCGGCTTTCTTTGCGATGCGGGAGAGCTTCGATAAGGCGAAGTCGAGGTAGACAGATAGGAACAAAGGCCCGCCGGAGATGGTTGGGCCTTTTTTTGCTGATGGAGCGGAGTTACTTCGCGATTAAGTTGAATAGCCAGAAGAGGCAGCCGGAGAGAATCGCCGCGGCGGGTAGGGTGAAGACCCAGGCGAGAGCGATGTCGCGCAGGGTGGACATCTGGAGGCCGCTCTTGTTCGCGGCCATGGTGCCAGCTACGCCGGAGGAGAGTACGTGGGTCGTGCTGACGGGAAGACCGTAGCCGTCGGCGAGGCCAATGGTGATCATGGCGGTAATCTCAGCCGATGCGCCCTGGGCGTAGGTGAGATGGGTTTTGCCGATCTTTTCGCCGACCGTAATGACGATGCGCTTCCAGCCGACCATGGTTCCTAAACCAAGCGCGAGAGCGACGGCTACCTTCACCCAGGTGGGAATGAACTTCGTCGATTTATCGAGGAAGCCCTTGTAGTTGGCGATGATCTTGGTGTCGTTGGCGCTCATCTTCGGCCCGGTCTTGGCCAGGAGGCGGAGCGTCTCGCTGGTGAGGTACATCTGGTTGCGTACGTTGGCCTGCATGTCCGGAGGAACGTTGCCGAGCGCGCCGTAGTTGGTGGCCTCGTTGCGGATGTCGGTAACTTGCTGTTGCAGGGCGAGCATGACGCCGGGCTCATATTTCTTGGTGCTGATGTATTGTTCCAACTCCGGCGTGGCGGTGCCCATGACTGCGCCGGGTTCAACGTAGGTGCCGAGAGTGCCGACGACCTGGGTTGATACAGCGGCGAAGGTCTGGACTTCGCGGGCGTTGACGGTGTGGTTGAGCGCGTAGGCTGTGGGGACAGTTCCGACGAGGATGAGCATGATGAGGCCCATGCCCTTCTGTCCGTCGTTCGAGCCGTGAAAGTAGCTGACGCCACCGCAGGTGAGAATCAGCAGGAGACGAATGTAAAACGGCGGGGGAGCGCTTCCCTCCGGGGCCTTGTAGAGGCGAGGATCTCGTGCGACGAGTTTGAACAGCATGAAGATTGCGCCAGCCATGAAAAAACCTACCACCGGCGAAAGGAGAAGGGCCTTGAAGACCTTGATGACCTGGTCCCATTCGACGCCGGATGTGCCGGAGTTGCCCTGCATGAGCTGGTTGGCGACGCCGACGCCGATGATGGAGCCGATCATGGTGTGGGAGCTTGAGGCGGGAAGACCACGCCACCAGGTTGCGAGGTTCCAGAGAATCGCTGCGACGAGGAGGGCGAAGACCATGGAGAATCCCGCGCCTTTACTGACTTTGAGAATCAACTCTACGGGCAGCAGGGTGATGATCGAGAATGCGACAGCGCCGGAGCTGAGGAGGACTCCGATGAAGTTCATGATGCCGGAGTAGACCACGGCGATGTGCGGTTCGAGCGAGTGGGTGTAGATGCAGGTAGCGACGGCGTTGGCGGTGTCGTGGAAGCCGTTGACAAACTCGAAGCCGAGGGCGATGAAAAGGGCCACGCCGAGCAGGATGAAGGGGAAGACCGATGCAGAGTGAACGATGGAGAGATCGCCGGCCAGCTTGGTGCCGATGTAGATGAGGCCGCCAAGCAGCATGATCCCGAAGATGATTCCGCCAATTTTTCCAGGGGATGACTTTTTGAGTTTTTCATCCAGTAAGGAGCCGGGAGGATTAATTACGGGAGTAGCCATCGGTGGGATCGCCTTGAAATCAAGATGATTGCGTGGAATCACGATAGAAGGGGAATGAGAACGGGGTGTTACAGGAGCGTGAAACGTTCTCGACCACGGTGGCCGCGGTTGCCTGAGGGATCTACAACTATCGTTCGTTGTCTGGGACCCGGGGCAAAGCTATGATTCAGGCTTTGGAAGGGTGGTTTTTGATGAAAATCACTGGGCTGAAGATCACCGGCGGTGTGGTTGTCGCGGCTGTGGCAATGCTGCTCGGTCTTAGCCGACCTGCGGCGGCCGATAACTACACGATTCTGAACCTTGGCACGGACAATGGCCGTGGAATCTATGGCATCGACACCACCGGCGACGTGGTGGTGTGGGGTGGGACTGGGTGTGGTTATTCTTCCCCGACCTGCTATACAACCTATGTCAACGGTGTCGCGACAAGTGACACTTCGACTGCTCCCAGCCTGATCTTCGATGACGGGACACCATGCAGCTCCTCTCCAGCGGGATTCAATGTATCGAAATCGGTCTGCAATAACGGATGGATCGGGTTTGGAGCGCTCTTTTATCCCGGCGCGGGCCCGATCGGCCTTTACACAGGCTCGGGATCGGATCTGGATTTCCTGCGTAACGGTACGGCAGACCAGGTCTTTTTGAACTCGATCGGGGATTTTGCCTGGGACGATGGGCAGAATGACTACATTTATGTTGCGATCCGTACCCCTCCGCCGGCCTTCGGGGCTCTTTCTTTTTCGGAGACACAGGAATTCGTTCCGGCGGAGCCCAGCCCAGAGCCTTCGAGCCTGATTCTTGCCGGAACTGGTCTTGTGTTGTTCATTGCTGCGCTTCGGCGCAAGGCGAACCGGCGACCTGCTTCTCCTTATATTGGATAAAGGAATGCGCGGGTAAAGGAATGGCGGGGGTTAGCGCCAGTCGTCGCGGGCTTGTGCCTGGTCTGCAAAGACCTGATCGAAGGCTTCGGTCTTCTTGATGAGGATGTCGCCCTGCAGTTTGGGTTGGTGGAGCAGGACTGCTTGCAGGCGGACTAGTTCGAGCATCGCCAGGAACATGCAGATGAGAGCGCGCTCCGTGTGAGTGTTGTGGAGGAGGCGGCGCAGGCTTACTGGTTTGTCTTCCATTACTAACCGGCGTTTGACGTAGTCGATCATCTGCGCGACAGTAACGGAATCCTCGTCGACATCGAGGACGGGGCGTTCGCGAAGGCGATTGAGGATGTCCTGAAAGACGCGGACGAGGTCAACGGTGTCGGCGGCGATCTCCTGATCAAGACCAGCCTCATCGGCTCCGGCTTCGAGGGTGTCGCGGCGAAAGTTCTTCATGCCGGGATTGGTCCAGGTGGCCTCTTCGATTTGCTGCTTTTGAAGGAGCATCTGGGCGGCGGCTTTGAAGCGCTCGTGTTCGAGGAGACGTTCGACGAGTTCGCGGCGTGGGTCTTCGGATTCTCCGCCGAGGACGTCGCTGGGGTCGCGAGGGAGAAGAGTCTTCGACTTGATGTGGATGAGGAGCGAGGCCATGTAGATGAACTCGCCGGCGGAGTCGACGTCGACCTGTTTGAGGTGGTGGGTGTACTCGAGGAACTGGCTGGTGATGCGGGCGATGGGGATGTCGTAGATGTCGATGTTCTGCTTGCGGATGAGGTCGAGCAGGAGATCGAGGGGGCCATCGTAGACCTGGCCTACGGTGACGGAGAAGGGGGATTGGGAGGCTTCTTCCTTTTCTTTCTCTTTGTCTTTGGCGCTGGGGCGTTTTGCTTCGGGAGCCGGAATGGGTTTGGGCTCGAGATTGAAGGGCTCGGCGTGCAGAGCCTGGTGTCCTTCCGATAAGGATTGGGGCGCGTCGGGCGAAATGCGGGGATCCTTCGCTTCGCTCAGGATGACGGCGTCGGAAGGAAGCGGCGAGTTGGGAGTGTTTTCGTCGGACATCAATTTACTCAAGGTCTGTAGCTTATCTTTCTCTATTCAAGGCCCATGGCCTGGCGGACGTGCTGGAGGGTTTGGATGGCACGGCGGCGTGCGCGGGCGGATCCATCCCATAAGATGGCGTCGACGCTTTCGGGGTCGGCTTCGAGGGCGCGGCGGCGTTCCTGAATGGGGGTGATCTCGCGGATGATGGAGTCGGCGAGCCAGCCTTTGCACTCGATGCAGCCGATGCCCGCGGTGCGGCAGCCCTGAGCGGCTTCGCTCTGAACTTCTGACGTGGAGAAGACTTTGTGGAGGTCGAAGACGGGGCAGACGTCGGGGTTGCCCTTGTCGGTGCGACGGATGCGCGCGGGGTCGGTGACCATGGTCTTGATCTTGGCACGGAGATCGGCCTCGGGCTCAGACAGCATGATCGTGTTGTTGTAGCTCTTGGACATCTTGCGGCCGTCGAGGCCGGGGAGTTTGGGCGAAGGGGTGAGGAGGACCTTGGGTTCGGGAAGGATGCCGTTGGTGACGTTATTGGCGGCGACTTCGGCTTCGATGATCTCTTTG
>Ga0206911_1079_pt1 | contig 23248 bp, 16 predicted proteins | sample Alteio_BWOrgHeat_74_FD_152956 | JGI IMG/M metagenome (GOLD analysis project Ga0206911, IMG submission 152956) | Enriched cells from forest soil in Barre Woods Harvard Forest LTER site, Petersham, Massachusetts, United States -... | ecosystem: Environmental > Terrestrial > Soil > Temperate forest >...
ACTCTTCGCCGGATTGATTCGCGGCTTCGAGAAGGCCGTCGGTGTAGAGGAGGAGGCGGTCTCCGGGTTCGATGGGGTGGACGGCGGTTTCGTAAGTAGCGAAGGAGAAGGCGGCGAGCATGAGACCGTTTTCTATGATTGGGATGACTTCTCCGGCGCGCAATAAGAGCATGGGTGGGTGACCTGCTGCCGAGTAGCGGAGGGTCGAGGAGGTTGCGTCGAGGTAGACGTAGGCGGCGGTGACGAACTGGTTTTGCGTGTTGCCGTAGAGGACGTTGTTCATTCCGGAGAGGAGCGCGGCGGGGTCGTCGCCGTTGGCTCGCTGGGAGGTGGCGGCGAGTTTGACCATGGAGGCGATGAGTGCGGCGGGGATGCCGTGGCCGGATACGTCGGCTACCAGCAGGCCGGCTTGTTTCGGGTTGGTGATGAGGAAGTCGTAGAAGTCTCCGGCGACGGCGGTCATGGGGACGTAGCGGGCGGCGACCTGGAAGTGATCTGAAGCGGGATAGGCGGAGGGGAGAATGTCGGTCTGGATGCGGCGGGCGATTTCGAGTTCTTTTTGGATCTCGCTGAACTGGTGATCGCGAGCCAGACTGCGTTTCGCGGCTACGTAACCAAGGGTTGCGAGGAAGAAGGCGAAGCCGTACGGCTCTACATCGTGAAAATTTCCCCGAACGCTGGTGATGTTGTCGTAGAGGACAAAGGCGGCGAATACGAGGGTAGCTCTGCGAATGATGACGGAGTCGTGATCGGTTCGCTTTAGCGTGATCGATTGAATTACCAGGGCAGTCACGCTGAGGATGATGATTCCGTTGTTGATCAGGTCAAAGCGATGGTGGTGGCCGTACAAGAAGGTTGCCACGAAGAGACAGAGAAGCGGGATCGATATGGCGATGGCGGCTTTGCGGCCTCCGAAACGCGTGAGAAATCCTGCGGCGTCGAAATAAAAGAAGGCTGGAATTGGAACAAGATAACTGGCGGCTGCGCGCAGGTTGTCGAAGAAGGGTGAAGGCGGGATCATCAGGGCGAGTAAGTGCAAATCGATCCACACGCGCTGACCGTAAAAGATCGCGAAGAGGCCCAGCCAGAAGAGCATGGCGTCGAACTTGCGACTGAGAAAGGCGAACGCCACCGATATCAGTCCGAAGGTGGTAAAAGCCGCGCCGAGGAAGAGATAGAACTCGTCGTGGTGGAAGGTCCGTAGGACCTGGCTGGCGGTCAGCTGCGTGTCGCCTGCGTACATACGAGCGAATATACACGGGTGGGGCAGGCAGCCTAATGGGCGATTGGCTCAAGATTGGGGCTTGCCTTCTTGTAGTACTAAGCGTAATAATACGTGACGTAATGACAGATTATTCCATTCTCGGCTATGCCCTTCTTGGGTTGATTTATCAGCAGCCGCTCTCGGGCTATGACGTCAAGAAGATCTTCGCGTCGACTCCGATGGCCGGGTTCAGCGATAGTCCTGGCGCGATTTATCCTGCACTCCGCAAGCTGGAGCAGTTGGGATTTGTGCGGAGTGAGGTGCAGCAGTTGGGCGGGTTGCGGAGGCGGCGTATGTTCGAGATCACGCCGAAGGGTGTGGCTTCTCTGAAGGCATGGCAGAGTAAGCCGATTGTCGAGGAGGACATGGTGCGCCGCGTTGGAGAGTTGCTGCTGCGCTTCGCGTTTATGGATGAGACATTGGGCGCGGAGCGGTCGCTCGAGTTTCTGCAGGAGTTTGCGGGGAAGTTGGCTTTGTATGTCCCGACTCTCCGCGAGTATTTGGATGTTCATGCTGGCAAGATGAGCACGTCAGGGCGACTGGCGCTTGAGAGCGGGATTCACGAGTATGAGGCGCGGCTTGCGTGGGCGAAGAGTTCGATTGCGCGGTATCGGCGAAGGAGGAAGGAGCGGTGAACATGACGATGCGAATTGTTCTCTACTGTTTGTTGGGCGGGTTGTCTCTTACGATTGCCACTGCTGGTGCGGGGCATTTTGGCTGGTGGTGGTTGTCTGGAGTGGTGTTTTCGGCGGCGTATGTGCCTGTGGCGCGGTTTGGACCTCGACGTTGGTGGATGCAGTTTGGCGTGATCCTGCTGTCGTTGTTTGTGGTGGGATCGTTGTGCACGGAGTCGGAGGTGTGGGTCTTCTTTCCGGCTCTGAGAGACAGAGTAGGGCGGGATATGGTGGGAGGGTTTGTGCTGTATTTGGTTGTCGCGGTGGCGTTGGCGTCCCTGGCGTGGCTGCTGCGTATGACGGAGGAATCCGATGTGGTGCCTGAGCATCGGATGGCGTGGGGTGCCGGGGCGATGGTTTTGGTGAGCGGCTTTGCCTATGTGGTGTACTACCTGATCTTCGGGTGGATCACTTACTCGATGTTTACCAGGCAGTATTATCCGGAGGGCGAGAGCATCGCTCGGAACATGGGTCTCGTATTTTGGTTGATTGAGCTGGCCCGGGGGATTTTGATGACGCTTGCGGTGCTTCCGGCGATTTATTCGCTCCGGGTGCGGCGCTGGCCGGCGGCGATTGCGATTGGGATTCTGATGTGGGTTGTGGGCGGGCTGGCTCCGTTGCTTGTTCCGAATGAGCTGATGGGGTCGACGCAACGCTTTATCCACATCGTCGAGATTCTGACGCAAAATGTGTCGCTGGGGGTTACGGCAGTATTGCTGTTGCGGCCGGGGCGTAGGGGTTTTGCGTCGTCTGAATTGCCGGCGACGAGTTAGTTGGCTATTGGAGTCTAGGTCCAGCCCCCGTCGATGACGTAGCTTTGGCTGGTGATGGCGCTGCTGTCGTCTGCGGCGAGGAAGAGTGCGAGACGGGCGACCTCTTCGGGGATGAGAAGCCGTTTCAGTGCCTGGCGGCTGAGAACTTCGGCGATGTAGGCGTCGGTTAGCCAGAGTTTTTTCTGGCGCTCGGTGACAATTGCGCCGGGCATGATGCAGTTGACGCGGATACCGTCGGGGCCCAGCTCATGGGCCAGCGTGCGCGTGAGGCCGACGATGGCGGCTTTCGCGGCGACGTAGACGGGAACGCCGGTGGACGGGATTGTCCAGGCGATGGAGCTGATGCTGATGATGGAGCCGCGCTGGCGTTGCTTCATGCCGGGAGCGATGGCCTGGGTAACGAAGAACAGTTGCTTGAGATTGATCGCCATGATGCGGTCCCAGGAGTCGGGGGTGACGTCTTGCCAGGTGTGGCGAGTGTCGTTACCGGCGTTGTTGACGAGCACGTCGATCGACTCGAAGCGAGTGAGGATCGATTGGAGGGATTTGTTGAGGGAGGCGCCATCGGTTAGGTCGCAGGAAAAGTACGCGGGTGGGGGAGCGCCTTGTTCTTGCAGGCGGTGGGTGAGGGCGTGGGCGGCTTCGTCCTGGATATCGAGAAAGATGACTTGTGCGGCTTGCGCGGCGAAGGCTTCGACGAGCTTTTCGCCGATGCCGGTGGCCCCGCCGGTGATGAGCACGGTGCGGCCGCGCAGGCTGGGGTATGAAGCGAACTGCGGGTCTTGGCTCATCGGGTCTGGGTTCATCGGGTCTTGGCTTATTGGTCTTGGCTCATCGAGTTCTCGAAGGCGCGCTCAACGGTCGACTTTCTTTATACTCGAAGGTGACTATGGCGACCGTGTCAACACCGTTTTTACCGTTAGAAGACCAGCTTGATTTGATTACCAAGGGCGCGGCGGAGATTGTTCCGCTGGAGGCGCTGAAGGAGCGCATTGCGAAGTCGATTGCTTCGGGGAAACCGATGCGGATCAAAGCGGGGTTCGATCCTACGGCTCCGGATCTGCACCTGGGGCATACGGTGTTGCTGCGGAAGCTGAAGCACTTTCAGAATCTTGGGCATACGGTGATCTTTTTGATTGGGGATTCGACTGCGCTCATCGGTGATCCTACGGGAAGGAATGTGACGCGGAAGCCGTTGACGCCGGCGGAGATTGCGGCGAATGCGGAGACTTATAAAGAACAGGTTTTCAAGATTCTGGACCGCGACGCGACGGAGGTGCGATACAACTCCGAGTGGCTGGATAAGCTGAGCTACTACGACATGGTGAAGCTGATGGCGCAGTTCACGGTGTCGCAGATGCTGGAACGCGAGGACTTTCATAAGCGATTCAACGAAGAACAGCCGATTGCGCTGCATGAGCTCATCTATCCGATTGCGCAGGGGTATGACTCGGTTGCGCTGGAGTGCGATGTAGAGCTGGGAGGGACGGACCAGAAATTTAATTTGATGCGTGGGAGGGATTTGCAGAAGCACTTTGGGCAGCCGCAGCAGATTGTGTTGATGATGCCGATTATTGAGGGGCTGGATGGCGTGCAGAAGATGTCGAAGTCGCTCAACAATGCGATTGGCGTGCACGAGCCGGCGGGGGAGATGTACGGGAAGTTGATGTCTGTCTCGGATGAGCTGATGTGGCGGTACTGGACGCTGCTGACGGATCTGCGCGGTTCGGAGATTGCGCAGATGCAGGAACAAGTGCGCGACGGGGCTTTGCATCCGATGCAGGCGAAGAAGAATCTGGCGTGGATGATTACGAAGGGGTTCCACTCGGCCGCCGAGGCAGATGCTGCGGCCGAGAGCTGGGCGAAGTTGTTTCAGCAGCGCGAAGTGAGTGAGGATGTGCCGGTGGTAAAGGTGTCGCTGGCGGAGGAGGGATTGATGGCTGCTGCTGCCGACGGCGGCGCCATAGAGATTCGCGTGCCGAAGCTGCTGGTGTTGGCGGGGCTGGCGAGTTCTGCGGGTGAGGCGACGCGGAAGCTGGCGGAGAATGCTGTGAGTTTGAATGGGGAGAAGATCTCGAGTAGGACGTTTGGCAAGGAGGCGATGGGGGCGTCGCCTATATTGCGGTTGGGAAAGAAGAGTGTGCGAGTGGAGTGGGTGAGTTAGATTGGCAGAACAGCATTTTGATGCATATCGGATTTTCCCGGGCCCGCTTCGCGAGTGCGGAGATGACGGAGCGTAAACCTTGCCGAAGAATCTGCATCTAAGAAATTGTGGATCTATGCGTTTGAGCTTTACTTCTCGTCTGATCGCAATCTTTGGATTTCTGCTTGCGGGGTCGTTGCCGTTGCATGCGCAGGGTGGCAAGGATGCGAAGGAGATCGTTCGAACTGCGATGCAGTCGGAGTTGGCGGCGGACCTGAACGACCATTCGCGATGGCGCTTCCGTGATGATCAAAGAGATGGGACGAATACGGTTTCGATTGTGGTAGAGACGGATCATGGCTCGGTAAAGCGAGTGATCAGCAGGAATGGTCAGCCGTTGAATGGAGGGGCGACGAGGGCTGAGGATGATCGGGTTCGAAACTTTATTCACGATCCGGCTCTGCTGGCGAAGCAGAGAAAAGACGGGATGCAGGATGGAAAGAACGCAGAAGAATTACTGAGGATGCTGCCGGAGGCGTTCAACTGGAAGGTGCAGAGCGAAGATGCGCAGAAGATCACGCTCCACTTTGAACCGAATCCGAACTTCAGTCCGCCGGATATGCAGGGGCGGGTGTTGGGGCAGATGGCCGGTGAGCTGGTGGTGGATAAGGGCCAAAACAGGATTATGACGATTAGCGGGCGGCTGACGCAGGATGTGACGATTGGGTGGGGTTTACTGGGGCGGTTGCATGAGGGTGGGACGTTTCGGGTGGAGCGCAGGGAGGTTGCGCCGGGTCTGTGGCAGATCACCGAGACGCATGTGCATATTGAGGGGAAGGCGCTTTTTTTTAAAAATATCGGGCAGCAGCAGGATGAGGTGCAGACAGAGTTTACGCAGGTGCCTCATGGAACGACACTGGAGCAGGCCGCGGAGATGTCGAAGCCTGCTAACGGAACGGCGAATGGGGTAGGGAACGGTACGCCGAAGTGACGAGTTCAAGAAGTCTGTCCTGCCGGACGGGCCCGCTACGCGCGGGGCGGTCACTTCGTGACGTGCGTACCTTGTCTCGACGACGATGATTCGTTGCGGCCCTCCCATTGGTCGGGACTTAGGATTTCCCGCCGCGGTTCGCTGTATGCTCGGAGACGATGGCACATACTCCCTATCCACAGACTGATCGCGAGTTGATGCGGTTGATTGAGCGCTCGCCGGGGCATCGGGCTGGGTATAAGCAGCTGATTCGCGAGCTTGGTTTGGGTGGCGGGCGCGAGCGAAGATTACTGCTGGAGCAGCTTGCCCGGATCACGGCTCGTGGGGAGTTGGTGAAGACAGAGAGCGAGCAGTGGAGCCTGCCTGCGGCTACTCCTGATAAGACGAAGCGAGTGAAGCGCGATGGCTCGGCGATGCCGGTGGAGCATCGTGCTACGCGGGACAGGCTGGTGGCGGGGAGGCTGGATCTGCATCGCGATGGGTATGGATTTGTTCGGCCGAATGGGAGTGTCGACCGGGGCGATGATCTTTTCATTCCGCCGAATGAGTTGAACGGCGCGATGCAGGGTGACGAGGTTCTGGTCGATGAGGCTCCGCCGGGGAGGGATGGAAGACGGTCGGGGCGAATTGCCCGGGTGCTGAATCGACGGAATCCAACCGTGGTGGGAATCTTTCATTATGCGAGGACGCATCGGGGGAGCGCGTGGGACGATGCTTCGTTGATTCGGGGGAACTACGTTACGCCGCTGGATGAGCGGATGACTCAAGCGATTCTGATTCCAGAGGGTGCGGAGGGTTCACTTCTGACGAAGGCTTCGCCGCATCGCGTTTTGGGGGAGGAAGCGCAGGCGTCGCAGGTGCATTGGTCGGAGGAACTGGACCCGCACAGGCCGTTAGAGGGGCTTGCGGTCGATGTGGAGATTACTGACTTCCCTGCTGTGGGGAGAGCGGCGCGGGGGCGTGTGATTGAAGTATTGGGGCCACCGGATGCGTTTGGTGTCGATGTCGAGATTATTATTCGGAAGCATCATCTGCCGCATGTGTTTCCTGCGAATGTTCTGGCGGAGGCTGCGGCTTCGGCGGAGCAGACTGTCGATACGCTGGATGACGAAGAGTTGGGAAGGCGCCGGGATTTTCGCGGGTTGAAGATCGTCACGATCGATGGGGAGACAGCGCGGGACTTTGATGATGCCGTGCTGGTACGTGCGCTCCCGAACGGAAATTGGGAGCTGCAGGTTCATATTGCGGATGTGAGCCACTATGTGAGGCCGGGGACGGCGCTGGATCTGGAGGCGCGGCTGCGTGGGACGTCGGTTTATTTTCCGGATCGCGCGATTCCGATGCTTCCACCCCAGCTTTCGAGTGGGATGTGCAGCCTGCGGCCGGATGAGGACCGTTTGGTGCTGAGTTGCGTGATGGAGATTGATAACCGCGGCGAAGTGCTGGGATATGAGGTTTGCGAGGGAATCATTCGCAGTGCGAAGCGAATGACATATACGCAGGTCCAGGGCGTGCTGGATGGAAACGCTGAGACGCGCGCTGAGTTCGCCGAGCTGGTGCCGGAGTTTGAACGGATGTATGAGCTTGCGTTGAAGTTGAATGCGAAGCGGCATCGGCGCGGGTCGATTGATTTCGATCTGCCAGAGCCGGTGATTCAGTTTGATCCGGATGGCAATATGGAGGCGATTGTTCGGTCGCAGCGGGGATGGTCGCACCGGTTAATTGAAGAGTTCATGCTGTCGGCGAATGAGTGTGTGGCGACGTGGATTGAAAAGCAGAATGTTCCGAGCGTGTATCGAATTCATGAGATTCCTGACCCGAAACGCATTATCGACTTTGAGGAGACGGCGAGTCAGTTTGGATATTCGCTTGGGTTCAGCAGTCTGCCGGTAAAGCGGATTCAGACAAAGGGCGACAGGCGAGATGCGCGTGGCACGAATCGCCAGGTGAAGACGCATGAGGTAGCGGAGTCAATTCCGGTGACGCCGCAGATGTATCAGAAATTGACGGCGAAGATTGCGGGCAAACCGGAGGAACGGATTCTTTCGTATCTAATGTTGCGTTCGCTAAAGCAGGCTCGGTATAGCGAGAAGAATGTGGGGCACTTTGCGTTGGCTGCTCCAAGCTATACCCACTTCACTTCACCGATTCGGCGTTACCCGGATTTGATTGTGCATCGGCTGCTGCGGGAGTTGATTCAGAGTGGAGCGAATACGGAGGGTGCGGCGATATTGTCGACTGCTTCGCAGCCTTGGCAGGAAAGGCCGGTTGCGAAGGGGCGGTCGGAGAAACGTGAGGGGCCGACATTAGAAGGACCGATTCCGGAGGCGGAACTGGGAGCGATTGCTGCGGAGTCGAGCCAGCGGGAGCGCGGAGCGGATGATGCGGAACGTGAATTGATCGAGTGGAAGAAGATCAAGTTCATGCAGGATCGAGTGGGTGAAGACTTCGATGCAATTATTCTTTCGTGCACGAAGTACGGATTCTTTGTTGAGCTGGATGATTTGTTTATTGAGGGGCTGGTGCCGTTGAGCTCGCTGCAGGATGATCGCTACATGTTTCGCGATACTGATCGGCAGATCGTTGGGGCGCGAAACGGGCGAGTGTTCAAGATGGGGCAGCGGGTGCATGTGCTGCTGGACCGCATCGATCGGCAGCAACGGCGACTGCAGTTTGCGCTGTTGCCTTCTGAGGGGCAGTTGGCGAATACGCCGCCGTCGTTGCGCAGACCTAAGACGGCGACGACTCCGAATGGGGAACGTCCGCACTCGAGTCCGAAGCGATCGGGAAAGAAGGGGAAGACGAAATCCAAGGCTCGCGAGCGGAACAAGAAGGCAAAGGGGAAGCGGCGTTAGCTTACGTGAGTCGTAATTCCGCCGAAGAGTCCGGCGAGGAGGAGTAGGACGGCTACGACTAAGAGCTCTACTCTGATGCGGTGAAGTTTGTCCCAGCGGCAGCGATCCTCCAGCCAGGTTGGGTAGGGTCGCTGAGGGCTCATCCTGGCGACGCGGTTGTTGATGGGAACGAGCATGGTTATGGTGAAGACAATGGTCAGTGCCCAGAGGACACCTGAGAATGCGATGAGTAAGCCCGAGCCGCTGGATATGGGGCTATGCTCGAAGGCCGCGCCGAGAATGAGCACGAGCGAAAAGCCGTACCAGAACGGCATTGCTTTGCCTAAGACGCTTGCCAGCGGCGGCGCTATTTGTGCGTGGGCGTTGTCATTCAGTTTTCGAAGTTGGGGATGGATAAAGACGGCGACGGCGAACTCGTTGCCGGCCATTGTTGCTGCTACGGTTGCGGTTGCTATGTCGTAGAGAGTTGCCATGGTGGAGATTTGATGCGGCGGGTTGGGCGCAGGCATCGTAAAATAGAGATTCCCAAAGGAGCTTATACAACGATGGCGCATATGGTTTTTGATACGAGATTCAAAGCTGAGATGGAAGGGCTGGAGGAGCCGCCGTTCGATTCGGACTTTGGCCAAAAGATATTTAAGAATGTTTCGAAGAAGTCGTGGGGCGAGTGGGTGGAACGGCAGAAGATGCTGTTGAATGAGTATCGGCTGCAGCCGTGGACGCACGAAGCCCAGGAGTTCCTGGTGGAGCAGATGAACGAGTTCTTTTTCGGCGAGGGTGGTTCGTTGCCCAAGGAATATGTCGCCCCGAAGCACTAGCGGTAGTGGGCCGAAAAGCGGGCTGTTCGTGTACACTTAAGGCTGCAATATACCCCAGCCGTCGCCCCTTGGGCTGACGCGCAAACAATAGTCGGGACGTGGCTCAGCCTGGTAGAGCGCACCCTTGGGGTGGGTGAGGTCGCTAGTTCGAATCTAGTCGTCCCGACCATTTACTTTCAGTGAGTTAATTTCCCCAGATCCAGCTGGCTTGGCCTCCAATTCATGGTTGATTCTGTAAGCTGCCAGTTAGCGGTGCATCGGTGCCGTAGGGTTCAGGTCGGGTGAATATTGGTGTCTGGAGGCTGACGCGGTATAAGTCTTTGGAATTTTGTCAAAATTCTAGAGAACTTCTTGCCGCTCCATTGACTGGCTTTGTTGTTCCTGGCGAAGAGGGCCATTCCTAGATCATTTACCGCGGACGAAAGTGCCGGATCGTCTTCGCACGGATGGGATCGCTGCATACAACGGCGATCGCGAGCGATGGACTCAGGCAATGAACAGCGTTTTGGCTGGAATGCCAATAACCCCTACTTCCAGTGGATCGCGGGCTGAAGAAGATAGAGCGGTCGACGTCGCGCTAAAGGCCCAGGTCTCGCGGGACCACGTATGCGGAGCGACTTTTCTGTTTTAGCCTTGGCGTAGATACTGTCTGGATGAGTTCACACACCGTCGGTACTCTCGGCGAAGTAGGATTGCCGCTGCCACTCCGCGAGTTGGTGTCGCGCGCGTGGGATGTGATCGTGGTTGGAGCGGGGCACAACGGACTTGCCTGCGCGGCGTATTTAGCGAGGGCTGGCAAGCGTGTCCTCGTTCTGGAGAGTCGCGCGCGAGTAGGTGGGGCGTGCACTATTGAGGAGCCTTTTCCGGGCGTGCGAATGTCTCCTTGTGCCTATCTTGCCGGCTTGCTGCATCCGCTGGTTGTTTCGGAGTTGGAACTTCCCGCCCGCGGCTTTCAATGGAGTCCCGCAGTCAATGGACTCTTCGTTCCATTTCTGGATGATTCCAGCGTTCAACTCTGGGACGATGATGAGCGTTGCGAAGAGGAGATTCGAGGCTTCGCGCCAGGCGATGTGGATGGCTGGCGCGCAATGAACGAGGTGCTTCGCAGGTTGCGTGATGCGCTGCGCCCGGATGGCGAAAGAGATTTTTGGATAGGCGAGCCTCCAACGCGCGAACAGATTGAAGAGCGGCTTGGTAGAGATGAGGAGGCGCGGCGCGTGCTCTTTGACTGGTCGATGGCTCAGTTCGTCGAACACTATCTGGTCGATGAGCGGCTGCAGACGGCTTATCTCGGGCAGGGAGTCATTGGGACGAATGCAAGCCCATTTGACGAAGGTACGGCTTCGATTCGCTTTCATCATTCTTCAGGGCGGCTCGGCGGGATGCCGGGTATGTGGGGTTATGTCAAGGGCGGTATGGGCATGGTCTCGTTCTACTTCTGTGATGCCGCACGGGAAGCAGGCGCCTGCGTCGCGGCCGGAGTTCCTGTTGCACAGATCATCCCTGGAGAAGGTGTCCTCCTCGAAGGTGGCGAGCGAGTTCATGCGCCGGTGGTGATCTCGAATGCCGATCCTCGCCAGACGCGGAGACTGCTGGGAGCTGCGGCAGATCCAGGATGGAGCACGCGCGTTGAAGAGATTCCGATTGAGGGATGTACTGTGAAGCTGAATGTGCTGTTGCACGAGCTGCCCAACTTCACTGCGCGTCCAGGAAAAAATGAACCGCATCATTACGGGCAAATCAATGCACCGCTTACAAAGTCCGAGTGGAAAGCCGGCTTTGCCGCAGCACGGCGGGGGGAACTACCGGAGCATTTGTGGTGCGAGGTTTACTTCCAAAGTGTCCACGATGCAACGGTCGCGCCGGCTGGGCAACACACTATGAGCGTCTTCGCACAATATGTTCCGTACACATTCTCGCGTGGGACATGGGATGAGCGCCGCGACGAAGTTCGCCGGCTCGCACTGCGATCCCTGGGCCGATTCTGTTCCAACATGGATAGCGCGGTGGTGGATGCGCAAGTATTGGGCCCACCCGATATTGAACGAAAGGTGGGTCTTACGGGCGGTCACATCTTCCAGGGTGAATGCCTGCCAGCCTACATGTGGTCCAATCGGCTCTCTGCGCGCACGCCGATGAAGGGGGTCTATCTTTGCGGAGCATGCACGCACCCTGGTGGCAGCGTGATCGGCATCAATGGACGCAACGCGGCGATGGCCGTGTTGAAGGGATACTGACAATAGATAGCCGCTCGTGGCAGTTGCAGAGGTAATTGTCGAGTAAATTGCGCGGACGGCGGCTGTCGATCAGATTCAGGTGCGAGAATCGCAAAATACTGATTTGCAAACCTATCTTTTGCGGCTAGTATATTGACCGACGTGGGGGCGCCCATGGCGAAGTCCTCTGAAGTCGTTCAGATCGGTGGTTTCGGCAGCACGCTAAGGCGGGATGCGTGGTGGGTTGAAATTGTGCCAGTCGTTATTCTCCTGGGTGGATTTGGCCTCTACGCCACTTTTCGAGCCTTCGAAGGAAAGTTTTATGAGTGGGGACCCTATCTCTCTCCATTTTACTCTCCGCTAATCGATCCGGAGCACCACTGGTGGCGGTTCTCCCCGGCGCTGCTGGTTCTAGCGGGGCCGCTTGGGTTTCGGGCGACCTGCTACTACTACCGTAAGGCGTACTACCGCGCGTTCTTTCTAGATCCGCCCGCCTGCGCGGTGGGCGAAGGAAGCAAGAGGCGTTACCGCGGAGAGACAGCCTTTCCATTCATTCTTCAAAACATTCATCGATGGTTTCTTTACGTCGCAATCGTGTATCTCGTATTCCTGTGGCGAGACGCGATTCGCGGGTTCTTTTTCGCGGACGGATTTGGGATCGGTGTGGGCTCACTCATTCTGCTGGCAAATATCGCGTTGCTGACTCTCTACACTTTCTCGTGTCACTCTCTGCGCCATCTAGCGGGAGGAAAGCTTGATTGCTTCTCGTGCACGTCGTTTGGCCCTACGCGTCATACCGCTTGGCGATGGCTAAGCGGTTTGAACGAGCGTCATATGCTCTTTGCGTGGATGAGTCTCATTTCGGTAGGGCTCGCTGATCTCTACGTGCGCATGGTCTCCTCAGGTTTCCTTAAGGATATTCGGCTCCTGTGACTGCCACCTACGAAACTCACGAGCACGACGTGCTCATCATCGGAGCGGGTGGCGCCGGGCTGCGTGCCGCAATCGAAGCGTTGGCCCACGGAGTGAGCGTCGGCGTTGTGTGCAAGTCGCTGCTCGGCAAAGCGCACACTGTTATGGCCGAAGGCGGCATCGCTGCTGCGATGGCGAACGTGGATACGTCCGACGACTGGCGTGCGCACTTCTGTGACACGATGCGTGGCGGGAAGTTTCTGAACAACTGGCGCATGGCCCAGCTGCATGCCCAGGAAGCGCCTGAGCGCGTTCGTGAGCTGGAACAATGGGGTGCTTTGTTCGATCGCACGGAGAATGGCGAGATTCTGCAACGAGCTTTCGGCGGCCACACCTATAAACGGCTTTGTCATGTAGGTGACCGTACCGGACTTGAGATGATTCGCACTCTGCAGGATCGCGGTGTACACCAGGGCATCGACGTATATATGGAATGTGCGATTACGCGGCTGCTCAAAGACGGTGACCGCATCGCCGGAGCATTCGGCTACTGGCGCGAGCAGGGGCGCTTCGTCGTCTTTAAGGCTAAGTCAGTGGTTATCTGCACGGGCGGTATCGGCAAGGCGTGGAAGATCACTTCGAACTCATGGGAGTACACCGGCGACGGTATGGCGCTTGCCTATGATGCGGGCGCGGAGCTAACGGATATGGAGTTCGTTCAGTTTCATCCTACCGGGATGGTCTGGCCGCCGGGTGTGCAGGGAATTCTCGTGACGGAGGCGGTGCGCGGCGAGGGCGGGATTCTGCGCAACAAGAATGGAGAGCGCTTTATGGAGCGCTACGACCCAAAGAGACTCGATCTCTCCACACGAGATGTCGTCGCGCGTTCTATCTATACGGAAGTGCGTGAGGGCCGCGGCACTGAGCACGGTGGCGCATTTCTCGATATCTCTCATAAGCCGGCCGAGTACGTAAAGCGAAAGCTACCGAGCATGTACCACCAGTTTTTAGAGTTGGCAGACGTGGATATTACAAAAGGGCCAATGGAGGTCGGCCCGACTTGTCACTACATGATGGGGGGCATCCGCGTGGATGCCGAGACTGCTCAGAGTTCAGTTTCGGGACTCTTTGCAGCTGGAGAGGCAGCCGCGGGTCTGCACGGTGCGAACCGGCTGGGCGGCAATTCGCTCTCGGATCTGCTGGTGTTTGGCCGGCGAGCGGGGCTGGCGGCTGCCGAGTACGCCAAACGAAGCTCTGCGGCCACGATCGATTCTTCGCAAGTGACGGATGCAGAGCGGCAGATGGTATTGCCCTTCGAGAGCGCAACCAACGAAAGTCCTTATGCAATCCATGAAGATTTGCAGGGCGTTATGCAGAATCTTGTCGGGATATTTCGCACCGAGAATGACCTGCGGATGGCGCAATCGGAGATTGACAAACTGAAAGAGCGCGCGGCCCGGGTGCGTGTTGAGGGTTCGAGGTTGTTTAACCCGGGCTGGCACTTGGCGCGGGATTTACGAAGCATGTTAACCGTAGCGGAGGCCGTCACCCGCAGCGCGCTGGCTCGTCGCGAGAGCCGGGGCGCTCATAGTCGCATCGATTTTCCTAATCTGGATGAAGCTTGGGGGAAGATGCATAATGTCGTGGTGAAGCAGGGGGACAGCATGACGCTCTTCGAGTCTCCTGTTTCCGAGATGCCGGATGATCTGAAGCAACTGCTCGTAGAAGATAAAGTAACCAAATAGGCAGGCAAGTCATGGCTGAAGTCCCGTTGGCAGAGGCGACGTTGCAGATCTTCCGGGGTGACCGGGAAGGTGGCAAGGCTGTTGACTATCGAGTGCCGCTCGTTCCGGGGATGGTCGTGCTCGATGCGTTGCACTCGGTTCAGGCTAATCAGGCACCCGACCTCGCTGTTCGCTGGAACTGCAAGGCTGGTAAGTGCGGCTCATGCTCAGCGGAGGTCAATGGACGGCCGCGGCTTACGTGCAAGACGCGCATGGACACCCTGCCTCTGAATGATCCCATCACAATTTTTCCGATGAAGGCGTTCCCGATCATCAAAGATTTGGTGACGGATGTCTCGTGGAACTTCAAAGTGAATCGAAAGATTCCGCCTTTTCAGCCGCGGCCGGGCGTTGAATGGAAGATGTATCAGCGGGATGTGGATCGGGTGCAGGAGTTCCGCAAGTGTATCGAGTGCTTTCTTTGCCAGAATGTCTGCCACGTTCTGCGTGAGCACAGTAAAGAAGAGGAGTTTGGCGGACCGCGCTTTTTCGTGCGTACGGCTTCACTCGACATGCATCCGTTGGACGGCGTCTCGCGGGCACGTGTGTTGAAAGAGGAGCTGGGCATCGGCCTCTGCAACATTACCAAGTGCTGCACGGAGGTATGTCCCGAGGACATCCACATCACTGACAATGCCATCATCCCGCTGAAGGAGCGGGTAGTCGACGAATATTATGATCCGCTGCTCATGCTTGTCCGCAAGATCCGCGGTGTCGGACAAGCGAAGCTTTAAAGGAGGGCGCCATGACACACGAACTGAAACGCATCTCAACCGCAGGTATCGCCGAGGCCATTGCAAAGGCGCAGCTCTACCGCAGCCTCAACGAGCCGGAAGAAGCAGAGTCGATCTGCCGGGATATTCTGGCAATAGAACCGCAACATCAACTTGCATTGCGGTTGCTTGGACTCGCGCTTACCGATCAATTCACAGGAATCTCGTCCGACCGCGACCGCGAGGCGGAACGGAGCTTTCAACAGCTTATTGATCCTTATGAGCGGCTCTACTACACGGGGATTGCGTACGAACGGCGCGCGAAAGCGCAGCTCCGGACCGGCCAGCCGCCCTATACCGTTCTGCCTCTTTTCGAACAGGCGATGCGCTCATTTGGAGAGGCGGAGAAGATCCGTCCGGCAGGAAACGACGACGCCATCCTTCGGTGGAATCGCTGCGTACGCCTGCTGCAGACTACATCCTATGTTTGGGAACAGGAGCTCGCTCCGTTTGAAAAGCAGGATACTCCGCCTACATAAGGATGCGTCTGCACCCGCTCGTTGAAGAAGTTCGACGAACGGGTGCAGACACACTGTTGACAACTATTTTGCGGTGGGAGTGGGTGTTGGGTTGCGAGGCAGCATCTCGGGACGTGTTGCAGTGTTGTACACGAACCATGCTTCGAGAGCGGCGCCCTGCATGACGTCGCCCGTCTGCACACGGTCATATAAGTCCATGTTGGAGTGGTGAGTTCGGCTGCCGTACTCCAGTGGATCCTGCATGAATCCGTAGCCGTTGAGGCCAATCCAGCTGAAGGAAGTAGAGTCGGTTCCACCAGGCTCGTGCGTGGGCGGGGCGGTGGCTCCGATGACCGAAGTCATTTCGAGGTCTTTCACTGGTGCGATCCATTGCTCAAAGATTGCCTTGGTCAACAGATTGCCGTTAGCAGAGATCCCACGGAAGCGACCACTGCCGGAGTCGTCATTGTAGTAAGCATCGAGCTTTGCGAACTCCGGCGTTTGTTTCATCGTGTCTCGGGGAGCGAAGTGTTGCTGCACGTAAAATTTCGATCCCAGCAGACCTTCTTCTTCCCCTCCCCAGAGCGCTATGCGAACGGTGCGGTCCAACGGTTTATGCAGTGCCGTGAGGATGCGGATGGCTTCAATAGCGACCGAAGATCCGGTGCCGTTGTCGGTTGCTCCGGTACCACCCTGCCACGAGTCGAGGTGGCCGCCGAGCATCACTACTTCATCTTTTTTTGTTGTGCCGGGTATTTCGCCAACAACGTTGAAGCCCATCTGATCGTTCTTGTAGGTCTCGGTCTCGATGTCGAGCGTCACCTTCGGCGCGAGGCCATGCTGCAGCAGGCGTACGAGGCGGTTGTAGTGCTCGGGGGTGATGGCGGCCATGGGCGGTGGCGTCGGAGCCGCCGGGTCTTGAGAGCCTCCCCATGTCGCGAATAAGGTTCCGCCGTCTCCGTTGACACCGGGTGTAAGCGCCGCCAGTGCACCCTCATCAGTGAGAAATTTGTTGATTTGATTTCGGAGTTCCACCGCAGACAAGGCGGTTGTCGGAACAGGTGCAGGCCCAGCCGGCCTTCGCGCTCCTCCGAAACCGCCAGCTCTTGAGGGATCTGGCGTGAGCGTACGCGCCTGAATCTCTTCGGCGGTCAGGCGATGTGCCTCAACCTCGGTATGCATCTCGAGCACGCGCATGTCAGCCATGAGTACGATCTTGCCGCGCAGTTTGCCCTTATACTTCGCGAAGTCTTCGGGCCCGTGCAAGGGAGCATAGATGACTTCGGTAGTGATCGCACCCGGTGTCGACGGAGTCCACGCGAGCGGAAAACCAATGAACGGGGCATAGTTTGGCGCGACGAGGGCTCCATAAAACTTCTTGTATTGCCAGGAATTACCGAAGGGACCCCAGGGTTCGAGATGGACGTTTTGCAGCCCGTAGGATTCCAGGCGCTTCACGATCCACTCGGCGGCGGCGCGATGATTCGGAGAATCCGTAACGCGTGGTCCATAGACCTCCGAAAGATAAAAGAGATGGTCCATTACCTGCGAATTATTGAAAGCCTGCCATTTGATTTGGTTGAGGACATTGAGGTCGACGGACTCGGACTGCTGGGCCCGCAACGGTGTAACCGCGAGCAGGCCCGCTACGATCAGGTATCTTTTCATTTTTTCTTTATAACCCTTAGAAGCTCAACTTTAGCGCAAATTGTATGTTGAACGGCTCGCCATAGCCGATGCCCGGTGCCGCAGCGCCATTGCGGGTATTGGTGATGAGGCCAAAGGTGCTGCTGCTGGGGTTGACCGCAGGATTTGCGAAGTTGTTGAAGTTGAAAATATTGAAGATCTCAACGCGCAATTCCGACATGACCTTCTCGGTTACAGGTGTGTGCTTGAACATTGAGAAGTCGACAGTCCTGAAGTTCGGGCCTGTGTAGGCATCACGCCGTTCGTTGCCGTAGGTGCCGGCTGCGGGAGCGATGAATGCGCCGGTCGCGTTAGTCAGCCAGTGATACTGGCGTCCAGTCGCTGTGCTACTGGCGAGCGTCGAGCCGGTATAGGGGTTTACCAAGGGGTTGATGTTTGGACGATCCTTTAACTCGCCGGTTCCGTCGATGTTCGTGCTGTACTGCGGACTGATGGGTATACCGCTGGAGTAGGTGTAGATGGCGTTAAGCTGGAAGCCCTTGGTGAGCCGCGGCATGAAGTGGCCAAGCTGGGGCACACTGTAGTACACAAAGCCGTTCAGCAGGTGACGGTTGTCGAACGTGCTCGGGCCGTAGTCCTGATGGAGGTTGTAGCTGTTCATCGGCGTGGTATTCGATGAGACATCGTCCATCGATTTGGACCAGGTATAGTTCAGCGTTGTCTGGACGCCGCGCCATGTTGCCTGACGAACTGTGGCCTGGAGTGAGTGGAAGTTCGAGGCCGCTGCGAAGTTCAGCTGGTTGATGCCGAGTAGTGGCTTGCCGGCGAAGGTGGGATTCTCGTTTGGAAACGACGTCTGCAGATAGGGACGGGGATTAGGAGTGGACGTTCCGCTGGCAATCGGCTGATTGATGTCATACAGAACTTCGAGGTGCTGCCCGAATGTGCCGACGTATCCCGCAGTAAACAGAGTCGTCTTCGAGAGCTGTTGCTCGACGTTAAAGCTGACAACGGTGGCGCGGGGCATCTTGAAGTTCTGGTTGACTCCGTAGGCTCCTACCTGCGGAGCACTTGCGCCGACAAAGGGATTTACGTTGACCTGCCATTGCACATTGGACTGAACAAAGATGGCTGCGGCATCGGGACCCGCCGGGTTGTTCTGTGCGTAATTGGCGCCGCCGTTCGTGGTGGTTCCGGTAATCCAGCTGCTCATCGCCGGGAAGTCGTAGAAGATCCCGTAAGAGCCCCGGATGACGGTGTTGGCATTGTCGAACGGAGAGTAGGAGAAGCCAACGCGCGGCGCGAATCCTGTGTAGTAGTTGTTGTAAAGGCCGAGATTAAACCCTGGAGTGGCGCCCGGAACGAATCCGTAGACATCGTTCTTCGCAGCTTGAATTGTGCCCGGGATGGTATAGCGCACGCCGTAGTTGAGACTTAGCTTTCTGGTCGCGCTGAAGTTGTCCTGTACCCAGAGATCTTCAGTGCTTAGAGTCCAGACGCGCTGTGCATTACCTTGAAGCAGCTTGGCTCCGGAGGAGTTGGTGGGCTCACCGATGAGGAAGTCAGAGAGAGCCGAGAGGTTGGTACCAGATCCTCCCCATGGACCACGCGATCCGTCGAAGGAGAAAGTTCCGCGCGCGCTTGAGAAGTAGAGCTGATTGACGTTGGAGTGGCGGTACTCTCCGCCGAACTTGAGTTCGTGGCGGCCGACAGTCCAGTGGAGATTGTCGGTGACATGGCCAGTGACATCAGTACGGCCCGAGGGCTGGGTGGCGCCGGTCTGGTCAAAGCCAGTGACAAGGATGGATGGCGCGCCAGCCGCTATGATGCCAGGAGGAATGCCGAGGTTCAGGCCAGCATTAGCCTGCGGGTTGTAGTTCTGATTGGCGTCGTTGAATGTCTGCAGGAAATAATTGGTTGCAAACGTGACGGTATTCAGCAGATTGCTATTGAAGATATAGCTGTGAACGACGCCGAAGTTGTGGATGTGCATAGGCGCCGTCTGGAAGTAATCTGCGTAATCTGAGGCCGTTGGCGCAGTTTGCTTGCCGGTCGTTCCCAGATAGCGGAGCGACAGTGTCTGCTTATCGCTGAAGTGGTGGTCGAGCTTGATAATGCCGTTGAAGCTGTTGTAGTTGGAAGTTCCGGCAGCGAAGTAGTTACTCGTGGTGGCGGGTCCGCCCTTTGAGGCGGTCGGGTAGAGCAGGCCGTAAAGGTTAAGGCTGAGCTGATTTGGCTGCAGGTTGTACTTGGCGAGGTTGGCTTTGGCTGTTGCGATCCACGCGTCGGAGATGACGGTATCGGTGAGCGCCACATTGGCCTTTGCGACCTGAACTTCGCCGGCAAGGAAGAGGAACGTGTGGTCCTTCCAGATCGGACCACCGAGGGTAAAGCCGCCCTGATGGTTACGGATGAGGGTCTTTCTGCTGCCGACCGGTGCGACCGGCGAGAGTGCGGCAAAGAACTCGTTGCGGTCGAAGTAGAAGACGTCTCCGTGAATCTGGTTCGTGCCAGATCTGATGACCATGTTGGAGTTTGCGCCGGCATTGCGGCCCTGGTCGGCTTCACCACCGGACTGCATGGAGAACTGATCGATCGCCTCGATGGGGATGAGACCACCTGCTACGCTGGCGATGCCGCCCTGGTTGGAGGCGACGATGCCTAGCCACGGGTCGACGTTGTCGGCTCCATCGAGCTGGAAGTTGATACTTGCGGTCCGTGAACCGTTGACCGAGTTTGTGATTGCGCTGGCACCCGGCGCGAAGTGAGTCATCTGCGTAAAGTTGCGTCCGTTCATCGGCATCTCCTGAACAGACTTGGAGTCGATGACGGCGACGAGTGCGCTGGAGGTCGTGTCAGTCTGAACGGCATTGGCGACAACGTCGATGACTGTGTCTTGTTTGCCAATTTCAAGTTCAACGTGCAGGCTAACTGCTTTGGACACGGCGATATCGATGTCGTCAATCTTTTTGGTGGCAAAGCCGGGGTAGCTTACGTTCAAGCTGTATTTTCCAACCGAAAGCTCCGGAAAAGAAAAATCTCCATCTGCGTTCGTTGAAAATTTGAGTATCGAACCCGTCGCAGGGTTTGTCAGCTGAACGGACACATTAGCGATGGCAGCACCAGTGCGGTCCGTCACAACACCCGACAGGGTTCCGCGAGATGTCTGGCAAAGGCCTAACGTTGCGATGAAGAGAAAAGAGAGTGTTGCCAAGTACTTAAGCTGAGGACGCATGGTGTTGACCTCCAAAATAGAGTTCAAGAAAACCAGTTGGGTGTGCATAGTGGCAGAGATGCAAGTGCGCCTATGCAGATAATGTGGATCACCTGCTTGATAAAAAGGAAAGCTATGCTTTGGTGGAACAGGATTTGAGGCTTAGGCAGTTAACTCAAATCAATCAGTAACCCGTGGAACATCAGATACTTGGTTGCCTTACCGGATTGCGATTAAGTTATGCACGATGACCTGCGCAGCGTGCTGGATAGGATTTCCGTCAGGAGGAAAATGACCGCCCATGCCCCACGTTGAACCATGTGGGGGTAAGTTGATCAATTGGCGAGCCAACGAATCAACGTTTTATGAAATGAAGAAGATAATTGTGACCATAATTCGCCATAGCTGGGAAGTCAAGCTCTTTTTGGGGGTTGAGCGACATCGACAGAGTGACGAATCTGCGAAAAGCTGTGCTTTGCAGCGGTGCAACTCAACCGCGATACTCCCTTAGCGATGAGATATGCTACCGGCGCGTGCTCTATGACCAAACCATTTCCTTATTGCTGAACGCCGTAGTGACGAGCATCATTTGACCAGCTTAGAAAAGACGCACCGAGAAGTCGGCAACTCAGAAATTGCATCCTCTCTAACCTTGAAAGTGAGACTCCATGCTGGATCGCAGGACCTTCGTTCAATCCGCCGTTAAGACCGCAACTATCGCTGCAGCCGCCACCTACATGCGACCCCTGACCGCGCAATCATCGTCATCGGTAGCTCGCTCTCCCAATGACGCCATCCAGTTTGCTCTTATCGGTGCCGGCATACAGGGCCAGGGCGACACTCGAACCGCGCTGCAGGTTCCCGGCGTCAAGCTGGTCGCGGTCGCCGACTGTTACGACGGCCGTCTCGCCCACTCAAAGGAGATGTGGGGATCCGATCTCTTCACGACCCGCGATTACCGTGAGATTCTCGCGCGCAAAGATGTTGACGCCGTTCTCATCGCCACTCCCGACCATTGGCACAAACAGGCCGCTGTGGATGCCATGCAGGCCGGCAAGGATGTCTACCTCGAGAAGCCGATGATTCATCTGTATTCCGACGGACCGGAGATTATCGGCGCGGCCCGTTCTACGCATCGGATCCTTCAGGTCGGCAGTCAGCGTGTCAGTTCTATCGTCTACGCCAAGGCAAAAGAGCTGCTCGCCTCGGGCGCCATCGGAAAACTCAACATGGTCACCGCCCGTTGGGATCGCAACTCGTCCATCGGCGCCTGGAACTACACTGTTCCGCTTGATGCGTCCGTCGAGACCTGCGACTGGCCACGCTTTCTGGGATCCGCGCCAAAGGTTCCCTTCTCCGGCGAACGCTTCTTCCAGTGGCGCAAATGGAAGGATTATGGATCCGGCGTTGCGGGCGATCTATTTGTTCACCTCTTCAGCGGTACTCATTTCATTACCGGCGCCAAAGGTCCCACACGCGCCGTGGCGACCGGTGGTCTGCGCTATTGGAAGGACGGCCGCGACGTCAATGACGTTCTGCTCGCGCTTCTTGACTACCCCGAGGGCTTCAACCTCAGTCTTCGTGTCAATTTTGTGGACGGTGGAGAAGAGAGCGAAGGCTTCCTGTTTACCGGCTCAGAGGGCATCATGGAGATTGCAGGCAACACCGTAACCGTAACCCGCACCCCGCCCGCAGCTGAGCCGGGCTATACCGTCTCCACTTTCACTGATGCGATGCAGCGGGAGTACATCGAGCAATACCGCAAGAAGTATCCGATAGCGCATCCCACCGGTCCCCTACCACAGAACATTCAAAGATTCATCGCCCCCACCGGCTACTCGGACAGCTACGATCACTTTCACAACTTCTTCGATGCCGTCCGCAGCCGGCAGCCCGTCGTCGAAGACGCAACGTTTGGTTTCCGCGCTGCCGGCGCCGCCTTACTGAGTAATCTCAGCGTCGAACGCGATAGCGTCATTCACTGGAACCCAGAAACCATGAAGCTCATTTAGCCAAGGACCACCAACCACGATGAGCCCATCCAAATTTCTCGCCCCGTTGTTTCTTCTGCCTTTCTTTACCCCGAGTTCCTGTCACGCCCAGGACCCCGCTCATGCCACGGAGTTCCGCATGCAGCAGCCTGGTAATGGCCCCGGTGGCGCGCCTCGCGTAGCCTTTCTTACACATCGTCTGGGCACCGACCACGCCGAAGGTATATCTATCCTCGACATGAATAATGATGGTTTTCCCGACCTTCTAAGCGGCGCCTACTGGTACGAGAATCCCAGCGCCAATGGTGGCGAGTGGAAACAGCATCAGTTCCGGACTGTCGGCATTCACAACGAGTTTGTCAATGACTGCGGCGAGTGGATCGTCGACGTCGACCACGATGGATTGCCCGATCTAGTCACTACCGGATGGATCTCAAATGGGCTCTGGTGGTATCGAAACCCCGGGCCACAGGCCGTCGCAGCCGGCGTCATGTGGAAGGCCGAAAAGATCACGGACAGCTATGACACTGAGGGCGGCGCCTTCGCTGACATCAACGGCGACGGCAAACCCGATCTCGCGCTCGCTCACTACAACAGGGGAGGCGTCATCTGGGTCGACTTCAGTAAAGACAAGCCACGCGTTCATCATCTCGGAGGACGGGAGCAGGACGGACATGGCATCGGTATCGCCGATATCAATGGCGACGGTAAACCTGATGTGCTCACTACTCACGG
>Ga0206911_1058_pt1 | contig 22948 bp, 27 predicted proteins | sample Alteio_BWOrgHeat_74_FD_152956 | JGI IMG/M metagenome (GOLD analysis project Ga0206911, IMG submission 152956) | Enriched cells from forest soil in Barre Woods Harvard Forest LTER site, Petersham, Massachusetts, United States -... | ecosystem: Environmental > Terrestrial > Soil > Temperate forest >...
GGGCCGCCTGGTCGCGCAGCGCCAGAAGCTTGGGTTTAGCCTCGGCCTTGACCGCGTCGCTTGAGCTGTCAATTTTGGCGGAGAGCTGGTCCAAATCCTTGTTGAGCGCGTCCAACTGGCCCTGCATGGACTTAACAAATTCATCCTTCTGCGCGAAGGTGTAATCCTTCATGTCCTCCGCGGCGGCCTTGGTTTCGGTCTGGACCTTGTCAATCTGCTGCGAGGTGCTTTGCTGCTTGTCGCATCCCACTGCAAATGTGGCGACGGAAAGAGCGGTAATGATCAGTGCTTTGTTTTTCATATTTATCTTTGCTTTCTATTTGGTTGTTGTCGGGCATTTCGATCAGAAGGAGAAGCGCATGCCGAGCCGGGCGACGCCATAATATCTTGTTTCGTTCGGCATCACCAAGCGGGCGTCAAGAAATACTCCCACGTGCGGGTTGAAGCGATATTCCATGCCGGCGCCTCCCTGACCAAACCATAGTTTGGCCACATCGAACTGATGGCCGCCACCGCCAAAGGCGTAGGGAGCGAACCCGCTTTGGCCGAGCGGGAGCCGCAGAATCAAATTGGCCGAGGCGCTGTCTATAAAGGTTCCGGTGGTGTTTTCAGAATAAGCATCGCCACCAATGCCAATGTTCTGGGTGATGAAGTAATTGATCCCCGCTCCGGCACCCAAACGGGCATTTTGCCGGGCCCTGTTGCCGGAAGGATGTGTGATGGTGTATTCCCCGACAGAAGCAGTCCCGAATCCGTCCACGGACAGTTCGTTGGCCCGGTAAAGGTTGCCTTGGTCATACTGGGGTCCCTGTCCCTGGTCATTGGCCACGGCCTCCGCCCCCAAGGCCGCTGTTGCGGCCAGCATCAGGATGGTTCCGCCGGCAAGTATTTTGTTTTTCATATTTTGTTCTGCGTTTTTTATTCCAGCTTTTGATTTTAGCATGGCTGACCCTACAACATGAGCTGGCCTCTTCGCCATCAGGTGTAACCAGAAGAGGTCTTTCGGGAAGTGCTGGCGGCAAAGCGAGGCGCAAGCCGCTCATACGGGTATTACCTGATATACAAATCGGAGCATCCGGTAGAGGCTGTAACTGGATTACTGATTCGCCGGCGGGCGGTGTAACACAAATGAAACGTAAATTGATCCGGTTGTCCCAACAATATGTCACGGCGTTGAGGAAACACCTGAAGGCAGGATCGCGCGCATGCTTGCAGCCGGCATTGGGATTGGGACGCCGGGCGGTCGTCCTCGGGCTGGAGACGCTGGAACTGGCGCGGATTCACGAGCGGGCACTCGTCACGTTGGCAGCACCCGGCGGCAAAGACGGTATAGCCGGGCGGGCGGAGATTTTTTTTACCGAGGCCATCATTCCGATTATTGAGACGCACCGCGCCGCGCGGCAGAGCAAGATTCAACTGAACCGCCTGAACGATACGCTGGGCCGGCGCACGGCGGAACTGGCCGTCACCCACCGTCAATTGAAACGCGGCATCGTCCGGCGCAAGAGCGTGGAGGCCGCCCTCAAGATCAGCGGCATCCACTATGCAAAATTGTTGAAGGACTCCCTGCAACTCCAGGGTGGCTTGCGGCAACTGACGCACCAGGTGCTGGCGGCGCAGGAGGATGAACGCAAGAAGATCAGTCGCGAACTTCAGGATGAAATCGCGCAGACTTTATTGGGCATCAACGTCCGGCTGCTCACTTTGAAAAAGGAGGCCCGGACCAACACCAAGGGTCTCAAGAATGAAATCGCCAGCACGCAGCGGCTGGTGCTAAAATCGGCCAAGTCCGTGCGGCGGGTCGCCCGGGAATTCCGGAACGCATGAAAAGCAAATTGTTTAATTTGTCGCGACGCTATCAGGAAGCGTTGCGGGTGCACCTGAAACAGGGCCGGTCGGCCAGCCCGGAGTCGGCGCGCGGCGTGGGGAGCAAGGCCTTGGCCGCCGGGCTGGAGACACTGGACCTGGCCAAACTCCACGAGCAAACCCTCGTCACGGAAGTGTTGCCGGGCTGTCCGGCCGGCCAACGCGTGGCACTCATCAAGCAGGCGGGGGCTTTTTTTGCCTTGGCGATCACTCCCATCCTGAAAACGCATCACAGCGCGCAGGAGGCCGAAGTGCATTTGAAAAAATTCATTGAGGCGTTGAGCCAGCGCACAGTGGAACTGGCCGCCTCAAACCTGGAGTTGAAACAGGAAGTCATCCAGCGGAAGGCGGCGGAGAAGTCGCTCAAAAAAAGCGAACGCCATTACTCGCAGTTGCTGAAACAATCGGACAGCCTGCAGGAGCAGTTGCGGCGGTTGTCCCGCCAGATTCTCTCGGCTCAAGAGGATGAGCGGAAAAATATCAGCCGGGAGTTGCATGATGTCATCGCCCAGACTTTGACGGGCATCAACGTCCGGCTGGCAGCCCTGGCCAAAGAGGCTGCCGTCAATACCAAGGGACTTGACCGCAACATCGCCAGCACGCAGCGGCTGGTGGAAAAGTCGGTGGATATCGTGCATCAGTTCGCCCGCGAATTGCGACCGGCGGTGCTGGATGATCTGGGACTGATTGCCGCCCTGCATTCCTTTGTGAAAATCTTTTCCAAGCGGACGCGCATCCTCGTCCACTTGAAGGCCTTTGCCGAAGTGGAAAAACTGACCATTGCCAAGCGGACGGTTCTTTTCCGGGTTGCGCAGGAGGCGCTCACCAATGTCGCCCGCCATGCGCAGGCCAGCCGGGTGGAAGTGAGCATCCAGAAACTGCCGGACTCCGTTTGCATGAGAATAAAAGACGACGGCAAATCCTTCCAGGTGGACCGCGTGTTGCACGGGAAAGGCAGCAAGCGCCTGGGCCTGCTCGGCATGAGGGAACGGCTGGAAATGGTCGGCGGCCATTTTGGCGTGGAGTCCGTCCAGGGCAAAGGCACCACCGTCATTGCCCAAATCCCGCTTGGCAGGTTTGCGCGGGGGGGGGGGGGAAATCCCTGATGCGTCCATTGAAACCAAGCCTTGAATTTTTATGAAACGAATCACTGTTTTGCTGGCCGAAGACCACATGGTCGTGCGCGAGGGATTCCGCAGGATGCTCGAACTGGAAGATGACATGGAAATCATCGGCGAAGCGCAGGATGGGCGCCAGGCCTTCGTGCTGGCCAAAAAATTCCGTCCCGACGTGGTGCTGATGGACATCGCCATGCCGCTGCTCAACGGCCTGCAAGCCACCCGGCAGATTCTCAAAGCCAACCCGGCCGCCAAGGTGCTCATGCTTTCCGCGCATAACGATGACGCGTATGTCAAAAATGCGGCCGACTCCGGTGCCGTGGGATTTCTGCTCAAGCAAACCTCCGCCCACGAGGTGTGCCGGGCGATTCGTGAAGTCCAAAAGGGCAAAACTTTTTTCAGCCCCTCCATTTCCAGGCGCTTCGATAGAATCAATCCGTTGACCCCTGACCGGGCGGGAGTGCTCAAGAAGAAAGCTGCCCATTTGACTTCGCGCGAGATGGAAGTGCTCCAACTCATCGCCGAAGGCAAGGCCAACAAGGAAACTGCGAACGAACTCGGCATCGGCATCAAGACCGTGGAGAAACATCGCGAACATCTCATGGAGAAACTGGATATCCACGACACCGCCGGCCTCACCCGCTACGCCATCAGCGCCGGCATCATCGAGAGCAGCGTCCAGTTGACCATCGTTTAACGGGGCCTTCGCAAACTTTTTTGCGCCCGACGTTATAACCGTGCACAATGATTGCCCGGTTTGGTTTGGGTTTTGAGTCGGTGACCTTGACGACATTTACGCGCAGTACTTAAAAGTGGAGATTTCCAACGCCTGTATGGATGCTAAACACAAAATTGTTCTTGAACGTCTTGACCGCAAACCGGACTAAATTTCATGGCGATTCCATCCTCGAAGGCAGCCGCTGAAAAACAGCGCCTCGCGGAAGACCTGGCCGGCAAACAAAATTGGCGGCGATGGGGGCCGTATCTGTCCGAGCGGCAATGGGGCACCGTGCGCGAAGACTATTCGGCCGGCGGCACCGCGTGGGAATATTTTCCGCATGACCACGCCCGGAGCCGTGCCTATCGCTGGGGCGAGGACGGCCTCGCCGGTTTCAGTGACGACATGCAGCATCTCTGCCTGTCACTGGCGTTGTGGAATGGCAAAGATCCGATTCTCAAAGAGCGGCTCTTCGGCCTCACCAGCGCCGAGGGAAACCATGGCGAGGACGTGAAGGAGTTGTATTACTACCTCGACGCCACGCCGACGCACTCGTATCTGAAATTCCTATACAAATATCCGCAGGGAGAATTTCCCTATCTGCGGTTGTTGGACGAAAACCGGCGCCGCGGCACGGATCAGCCGGAATTCGAACTCCTCGACACCGGCTTGTTCGACACGGACCGCTACTTCGATGTCTTTGTGGAATATGCCAAGGTCGGGCCGGATGACATCCTGATGCTGGTGACAGTCCACAACCGCGCTCCGAGCGGAGGGCCGCCAGCGAAGCTGACGTTGCTGCCGCAACTTTGTTTCCGGAACACCTGGTCATGGATTGCGAACGGCCACAAACCCAAACTTTCGGCGGATAACGGCGGCGTCAAAATCGAGCACGACCAATTGGGCAATTTCCATCTCGCCTGCGATGGCAGTCCGACGCTGCTATTTTGTGACAACGAAACCAATGGGCGGCGAATTTTCAATCAGTCGGAAGCAAAAGGTTTTTTCAAAGATGCTTTCCATGAGTATGTGATAGCCGGAAACAAGTCGGCGGTGAATCCCGCGCGAACCGGCACCAAGGCGGGCGCACTTTATGAATTGACCGTGCCAGCGGGTCAATCAGCAATGATGCGGTTGCGGCTCGCGAAGTCGGACCTGGCGACGGCAGGCAAGCCGTGGGACGACTTCGATCCAATCTTCAGTCAACGACGGAGCGAGGCGGATGAATTTTATGCCGGCTTGCAACAGTCAATCAGCGATGCCGATGCAAGGCTGGTGCAGCGCCAGGCCTTTGCGGGAATGATCTGGAGCAAACAATTTTTCCACTACGACGTGCCGCTCTGGTTGCAGGGCGACCCGACCCAGCCACCACCGCCGCCGGAGCGCAAGCACGGTCGCAATTCCGACTGGAAGCACTTGAACAACGCGGATGTGATTTCCATGCCCGACAAGTGGGAATATCCATGGTTCGCCGCGTGGGACTGGGCTTTTCATTGCGTTGCACTGGCGGAAATTGACGCCGAGTTTGCCAAGAGCCAGCTCGTCCTGCTGATGCGCGAATGGTATATGCACCCGAACGGCCAGTTGCCCGCCTACGAGTGGGCGTTCGGCGACGTGAACCCGCCGGTGCATGCATGGGCGGCGTTCCGGGTCTTCCAGATTGACCGCCGGCAGCGGCGCGAATCCAATCCCGCGGACACCGGCGACCTGGTGTTTCTGGAACGCGTGTTCCAAAAGTTGCTGCTGAATTTCACCTGGTGGGTCAACCGCAAGGACGAGCAGGGACGTAACATTTTTCAGGGCGGCTTCCTCGGCCTCGACAACATCGGCGTGTTCGATCGCAGCAAACCGCTGCCAACCGGCGGGTTCATCAACCAGGCCGACGGCACGAGCTGGATGGCGACGTATTGCCTCAACCTGCTGCGCATCGCGCTGGAGCTGGCGCAGCACGATCATGTCTATGAAGACATCGCCACAAAATTTTTTGAACACTTCCTGGCGATTGCCGCCGCCATCAACGGCGAAGACGAAGATGCCCTGGGACTGTGGGATGAAGCGGACCAGTTTTATTACGACCATCTCAACCTGCCGGACGGCGAGAACGTGCCGATGAAAATCCAGTCCGCCGTCGGCCTGATTCCGCTGCTGGCTGTCGAAGTGCTGGAACCGGAAATGATCACCCAACTGCCGGATTTTGCCAGACGGATGGAATGGTATCTACAGCATCGTCCGCAACTGGCGTGCCTGATCTCCGACTGGAAGATTTGCGGAACCGGCGATCGCAAACTGCTTTCCCTGCTGCGCGGCCATCGCATGAAGGCGTTGCTCAAGCGGATGCTGGACGAAACCCAGTTTCTCTCCGGCCAGGGCGTGCGCTCGCTTTCAAAATTTCACGAGCAACATCCGTTTCGCTTCGAGACCGGCGGCCAGACTTACGAAATCGGCTATTGGCCGGCCGAATCCCGCAGCGGTTTGTTCGGCGGCAATTCCAACTGGCGCGGCCCGGTGTGGATGCCGCTTAATTTCCTGCTCATCGAGTCGCTGCAAAAATTCCATCACTACTACGGCGACGATTTCAAGATCGAGTGCCCGACCGGTTCGGGAAAATTCATCACCCTCAACGAAATCGCGGAGGAACTGACATGCCGCCTCACCCGGCTGGTCCTGAAGGGCGACGACGGCCAGCGGCCGGTGTTGAAATATCATCCGAAGCTCGCGACCGATCCGCACTTCAAGGATTACATTTTGTTCCACGAATATTTTCACGGCGACACCGGGCGCGGCTGCGGCGCGTCGCATCAGACCGGCTGGACGGGTTTGATTGCCAAGCTGCTCCGGCCCCGGAGAAAACCGGTGGCGCCAGTTTAAAATCCAATTTAACCATCAACTAAAAGGAGAAAATTATGAGTCTAAAAGGCAAGGTCGCCATCGTCACCGGCGGCAACAGCGGCATCGGCATGACCATTGTGTTGGAACTCGCGCGGCAGGGCGCGAACATCGTCATTGATTACGTCGCGCATCCCGAGGCGGAGGCGGAACTGGAAAAACAGGTCCACGCGCTGGGCGATTGCGCCATCGGCGTGAAGGCCGATGTCAGCCAGGTCGCTGATCTGCAAACTTTGATCGCCGCCGCCGTCAAGGAATTCGGGCGCGTGGATATCATGGTCAACAATGCCGGCGTTGAAACGCGCACCTCCGTTTTGGACACGACCGAAGAGCAATATGAGAAGGTGATGAGCATCAATCTCAAGAGCGCGTTCTTTGGCACCCAGCTCGCCGCGTGGCAGATGATCAAGCAGGGCGGCGGCGGGCGCATCATCAACATCACCTCGGTTCACGAAGACTGGCCGATGCCCGGCAACACCGCCTACTGTCTTTCAAAAGGCGGCATGAGGATGTTGACGCGCACGGCGGGCGTAGAACTCGCACCACACAACATTTTGGTCGTCGGTGTCGGCCCCGGGGCGGTCGCCACCCCGATCAATCTGTCAACCATGCAGGACCCCACGCTGCTGCAAAAACTGAACAGCGCCATCCCGCTGGGGCGCATGGCCCGGCCGGAAGAAATCGCGAACCTCGTTGCGTTTCTGGCTGGCGACGGGGCCAGCTACATGACGGCGACAACCATCTTTGCCGATGGCGGCATCATGCAAAGCAGCCCGGGACTTTAACCCCGCCACCACACGTTATGGATAAGAACAACCTCGCCTTCTGGATGACCCTGGCCGGGACGGTTTGCTGGGGCTTCTGCTTCTGGTGGATGCGCCGGCTTTCCGTCAAACAGAACACCCTTCTGGACCAGTTGCGCGAACAGGGCAAGCGCATCGAAAAGCTTTCCAAGATCGAACACGACCTCATCAAGGAAGTGCATCCGCAGGTGGGCGAAATCAAGGAAGGCATGGAAGAGATGATTGCGGCGGTGAAGGAAAACACCGAACAAAATTCTCCCGCCGCCAAGAAGAAGGGGCATTAGCCTGCTACTTTTGGGAGCGGTCTGTGACCGTTCGCAAATAGTGGCCGTCACTGGTTCAAAATTAGCACTCGGAAAATGGTTTCCAAGTCTCAAGAAACGGATTTCCTGTCTCATCCGTCGAAAAAGTTGTCTCATCCCTCGAAGGAATAGTCCCATTTGCCAGTTTTATGACATCAGGAAGCGGCTGGATGATGTCAGGAAATGGTCTTATGAGCTCATACGTCGGGTTTTTTAGGTCAGGAAACGGTTTTCTGAGGTCATCCGCTGGCTTCATGACATCAGGAAGAGGTTTTATGAGATCAGGCGCTGGCTTTGTGACATCAGGAAATGCCTTTGTTGTCTAACTTGACGGCATTGTTGTTCAACTTTCCGGCATTCTTGGCCAAGAAAACCAATTCATGAGGTCGGAAATCTATTTTCCGATGTCAGAAAATGGATTCCTGACCTCACGAAATGATTTTATGACCTCAGAAAACGATTTTCCGACATGCCAAACCCGCCAAAAACACAACAAAACGAGAGGATTAAGCTGGAAATGCGCTTTGGGACCGGTTTGTTCCCCAGATTGCGATTATCCGGCAAATCGCATGCGCGCATCTTCAAGGAGACACGAATCCGGAATTAATTTTGAAACCAATGGCATTTTCATCCGTCATTATAGGCGTCGCTGGTGTTAAGGGTTGGCGCAGCAGATACGCCCGGACGAGGGGTTGCCAGCGATCCCCCGAAATACTCATCGTCCACTTCTGAGCGCCGCGGTGGCCGGCGTATATTGTCTGCAGCCACCATTTCCATCACGCGGATTCCCAAGGGAAAGGTGAACAACCCCCGGCATCGCGGGCAGAAGGCTTCTGGTTACACCCCATGGTGGCGGGCCGCTTCCCGGACTACTGTCGGTGCATGAAAAACAAAAAACATTTCTTTAAAACCAACAAGGCCGGATGCGTGCTGGGCGCCGTGTTCCTGGCGGCATTGACCGAAACCGCAAGTTACGCCGGCGGGGTGCAGGTGGGGGTGAGCGTGGGATTGCCCGTGGTGGTGGTGGCACCGCCCGTGGTGGTCGCGCCCGCAGTCGTGGTGGAAGACGACTACGTTTATTACCCCAGCTATGGCATCTATTTCAACCGCAGCCGGCATCAATACGCCTATCTGCAAAACGACGCGTGGGTCATGGCGCCGGCGCCGCAGGGTGTCTCGGTTGATGTGCTGCTGGCTTCACCTTCGGTGAACATGGACTGGCATGACTCCCCGGCACACCACCACGCGGACATGCTGAAGCGGTATCCAAAAAGTTGGAGGGCTTCCGACGAGCATCATGACCAGAAGGAAAATGTGAGGGCTGGCGCGCCGGACGGCGACAAAAGAGCACCGGACCATGGGTCGCCGCCGAATCATTGAGATTGAGGAATCTACCTGCGGCCAACTCCATGCACGGCGTCACAAGCCGGCATCGGGTTGGCCGTTCGAATTTTTGAAGAGCCGGCTTCATCCATTCCGGCATGGGTAATACACCTAATCGGGAAACACCTTATTCCACGGGACGGCCCAGCTGATAAGGTCATAGTGCTGCTCTCAACGGTAAACCAAAAACAACAGCAGCAGATCAAAACATATGAAAAAGAAACATGTAGCACTCGTCGGTGTTGCCCTGGCAGCACTGGCTTTAACCCAAACAGTTCACGCGGTGCCCATCACCGGCAACATCGGTTTCAGCGGGACAGCCAACCTTGATTCCAGCACCGCCCAGACAGCGACGGAAGTCGTCACCTGGGGGCCCAACGTAGTCGGTTCAACATCGGGTTCCTTTGTCAGCGTTGCCATCGGCTCGGCGGTGACCCTGGCTCCGGCGTGGTTCTTCACCTCGGGGAGCGTAAACAACTTCTGGTCGGTCGGCGGATTCACATTCAACCTGACCTCTTCCAGCATCCATTCAGTGGACTCAATATTCCTGAATGATGTCCTGACCGGGACCGTTTCCGGCAACGGGTTCACCTCAACTGCATTCAGCGGCGCCTTTTCGGTGCAAAACCCGCCGTCGGATGGCAAATTGCAATACACTGAAAGCTTTTCTTTCAATCCCCCGGTCACCCCCGTGCCCGAAGGCGGAAACACGGCGATGCTTTTCGGCGCCGCGCTTTCCGGTCTGGCGCTGGTCAAAAGCAAGTTCCTCCTAGCCTGAAACAGGCCGGGTCCGCAATTAACACAATAACTGTCTGGCGGCCGGTTGCCGCATCGTCTCGTCGCTGGCTGGCAAAATCGCGCCAGCGGCGGGACCAAAACGGGAAAAACAAATCAAACAAGCACCCGCGAACACGCCCAGGCGTTCATCGGTTGGAGAACGCGCAGGCTGTGAATGGTTGCGCTGAAAAATTTAATCAAATATGAAAATCAAACACGCGTACTTTTCGATCGTTTCCGATCAGGGGGAGCGCCCTCCCGTACCCGCGCCGGTCCGGAACCTGCATTTTAAACGGGTGCTGGATGTCCTTCTCATCCTGCTGGCCATGCCATTGCTCATTCCACTGGCGCTGCTGGTGGTGCTGTTGATACGCAGTGGTTCCCGCGGGCCGGTCCTATTCAGGCAGGAGCGGATTGGTTTCCAGGGCAGGAGTTTTATGTGCTTCAAGTTCAGGACCATGTTTGTGGATGCCGACACGGCCGCGCATCAGGGACACCTGCTGCAACTGATGAATTCAAACACGCCCATGATGAAAATGGATTCACAGGGCGATCCACGGATCATTCCTTTTGGCCTGTTCCTCCGCGCGTCAGGACTGGATGAGCTGCCGCAGTTGATCAACGTGCTGCGGGGTGAAATGAGCCTGGTGGGACCGCGCCCCTGCCTGCCCTACGAATATGGACAGTATCTGCCCTGGCAGAAGGAGCGGTTTAAAACTGTGCCGGGTCTGACCGGGCTCTGGCAGGTGAGCGGAAAGAACAAGACCACTTTCGTGGAAATGGTTCAACTGGATATCATGTATGCGAGACACAGGACCCTTGGGTGGGATTTGAAAATCATCCTGATGACCGTTCCGGCCCTGGTGATTCAATTGGTGGAGACGCGCCGGTCCAGAAAAGCGTCTTCGCGCGCCGTTCTCCAGAAAACCGGTTATTCCAACCAGGCAAGTGACAGTCGCATTCCCTTGTGAAAGCAGTTTCTACAAGTGTGCATGGGTAGAACACCGTATCGGGAAACACCGTATGGTATTCACCCCGCTTCCCAACGTATCGTCCAACCATGAGAAAAAAAATGAAGCATACAAGTTTTATCATTGCCGGGGCAGCCACGCTTTTTGTGGGGATTGCCGGAAACCTGCAGGCGGTCACCATCCCCATGCAATCCAACGGGAACACGGACACGCGTTCGTGGGTCTTGGCGACAGATGCGCATGGGAACAAATCGATTTTGGGGCAGAATCTGAACGGTGGCGAAATTGCCTACCCGGTTAACCAGGGTGGTCTTGATCAAATCTCCGCCAGTCTGAATGCCGCGCTATCCAAGGCGGTGTCGGCACAGAACGCCGCCGCGCACAACAATCCCGGCCTGCCGGGCGTTTCGCACGGAAGTCAAGGCGCTCCACCGATGACGATACTGCCGGTCAGCCCCAGCCCGGTTACAATTATTCAAGGAGCGCCGCCGCTGGTGCCGGTGCCCGTCGTCAAAATCTCGGATTCAATCAGTGTTCCGGATGGCGGGATGACGATCGTGTTGCTGGGCGGAGTTTTTTGCGGATTCGTCATCGTGAGGAAAAACTTGAAGCCGGTGCAGGTAATATAATGTTTCTTGAGGGCAAGTGAACGGGACGATTGCCATAATGGCGGGTGTGTTTTTCGCATTGCTTTGGATCGGGAAAATCCATGGCATGTTGATGGATTTATTGTTCGGCTGCACCGGCTCCTCCGATGACCGCGAATGGGATCCTGCCAACGAAGCCAGACAAATCGAAACCGCCGCCCGGTTGTTTCGGGGCGGCAAACATCGCCGGGCCTTGCGCCTGTGCCACTGGATCATCGCCTCAAACAGCCATTATGCGTCAACGGCGGCGACCCTGATTTATTGGATTGAAAATCCCGGCCCGCTGAGAATGCTCAAGCCGCTCCGCATAACGATCAGGTTCAAGGGAAGGTTTGCGGGTTTGAACAGTCTCGGGGTCATGTGAGGCCGGCCAGACCTCGACGTGCCGTCGGGCATGGGAAGAACACCGTATGGCGGATGACCGGCCCGTGGCCTAATGTCCCTGTAGAAAGTGATGGCAAATACATTGTCATCAAAAACGAAAGACAAATCATGCATCTCCTATTCACGCCGTTCCTAGGCAGCGCAATTTATATTGGCGGAGGCGGCCTCGGGCTCGTTCTCCTCATCGTTGTTCTGGTTCTGATTTTCCGTTAACTGCCGAATTGTTCCGCCGGGGTCTTAGCAGTCCACGCACCGGCACTCAAAACGATTATGAAAATCTTGTTCACGGCAGAAGCAATTTCCAAGGGCGGACGTTCGGGGACCATCAAGTCACCGGACGGACTGCTGGATGTCACGTTGGGGAACCCGTTGGAAAAAGGTGCCGAGAAACGCGGCCCCAATCCCGAGCTGTTGTTTGCGGGCGCGTATTCCGCCTGTTACCACGGAGCTCTGGGCAACGCCGCCAAAAAGCTCGGCGCACTCGCCAAGGATTCCACAGTGCGGGCATTGGTGAGCCTGATCGAGGATGACCAGGGCGGTTACCGACTGGCGGTGGAACTGCATGCGAGTTTACCGGGAATCGATGTCGCCCAAGCCAAACGCATCATGGACGAAGCCCACAAAACCTGCCCGTATTCCAAGGCCCTGCGCGGCGACACTGTCGTCAAGCTGGTCGTGGATTAGCCAACGAAACAATGATCAACCCTGACAACCAACAAAGGAACAATCAATTTGTGAAAACCTCCATAACCAAACTCGCAGAAATACGTCAAACCCCGGTTTTCCCGCAAACACTTCACCGGCTGCGGCCAAACTCTGAGGCAGCCATGCCAGGTCCGAAATCTCAAAAGCGGGACAATATTTTTTCCAAATCCCGTGACACGCGCGAGGATCGTGGTTCGCGCCAGATGAAAACGTCGCATAATGCTCAAACATTTACGCATGGCCGGTGATTTTCAACCTATGAAGACAAATCCATTGAAGGAAGGCGCCTTGATCGAGAATTCCACCGGCCTCGGCACGGTGACGCGCAAGATGGTGCGGGAGCGCGCGGTTGAACTGGCGGTCATCAGCGGCCGAACTGCGCATGAGACGTCGAAATCCGATTGGGAACAGGCCAAGCGGGAATTGACGGGTGAATCGGACACGGATCCGAAAGAGACGATCCTTGAATCAGCACCCGAATCCGAACGCTGGGATCTGGTGCCCGGCTCAACCGGACACAAAGTGCCAGCGACTCCCAGTGCCGATGAGGATGAAGAGGGACGGAGTGACAATGAAAGGCTCGTCGAGGAAGGCATCAAGGAAGCGGAGCATGATCAAATGCGTCAAGCCACCGGGGAATTACATGACAGATGACTGTGATGTTTTCATTTCAGCGATCGACTGAGGTTGGGCACCCATGGTGTGGGCTACCCATTGGCGTTCTTTCTCGTCAACGATTCTGCGAAACTGCTCGCATTTCAGATTTTTGATCCCGCCAAAACCAAGACACCTTCCCACGACACAGGTCGAGGGGGTTGAACCACGAGGCCGCGCCAGTTTGGGGTGATGTAACCTATTTGGGTTCCATACCTCATTCTAAAATCAGGTCTGCAAATCCTGTTTGCTGGTCTGAATTTCAACCAGGAATCCGCGCAAAGATATAATGGTAACACCTGATGGCGTAGACGAGGGTTCCGCGTCCATTATATGGGATGTGGAAAAACATTTTCCGAAATAGAAAATCAACCGTCTCAACGAATCACCAACCATGAAACACAACCATAACCATGACAACGTCCCGGGCGCCGGGCTTCAACTCGTGCCCGTTCGCTTTGAATTCACCCATCCGACTGCCAAAACCGTTTGTCTCGCGGGAACCTTCAATCATTGGCAGCCTGAAGCCAAGACGTTGCATTCCTCCGGCCTCGGCAACTGGTGGAAGGAAACATCTTTGGCTCCCGGCACTTACGAGTACTGCCTCGTGGTGGACGGCAAATGGATGCCCGACCCGCTGGCCCAGGAATCCGTGGCCAATCCATTCGGCGGCAGAAATTCAATTTTGCACGTGGCCAGTTCGCCGGAAGCCGCCCACCTCGCCGACGCGGAAAATTTGCCGTTGAAAAACATTAACAAACCAAGGAACAAAAAAATATGAACAAAGAAACACAAGCCGTCAGCAATGACATCGGACAACTGGCCGAGGACGCACGGGCATTGATGGCTGCCACCGCCGATGTGGCTGGTGACAAAATCGGGGAAGCCCGCAAACGCCTCGCCGTCGCGCTGGATCGTGCCAAACAAATCGCGGGCAATGTCCGCGACAAGGCGGTCGCCGGTGCCAAAGCGGCCGACGAAGCCGTGCATGAACATCCCTACAAAGCCATCGCCATCGGCGTTGGCATCGGGGCGATTCTCGGATTTCTCCTCGCGCGCCGATGCTCACGCAATTGCGATTGATCATGTCGTGGAAGAATCCACCATCAGCTTCGGAAAACCGGCTCGAACTGTTGGCGGTGGAAGTGCAGGAGGAGCGCGAGCGTCTCCTGCACGCCTTGCTGCTGGCCCTCGGCGTGGCAGCGTTCGGGCTGCTCGCCGGCCTTACACTTACAGCAGCCGTCGCCGTCGTTCTGTGGACGTGATCACCAGTGGCGGTGCTGCTGATCTTGACCGGTTTTTACGGGGCGGCCGGGATTTGTATTTACCGGCGACTCACGGGATTGCTACGTGACCGGCAGACACTCTCCGCCTCGCTCGACCAGCTCCGAAAGGACCGTGCCTGTCTGGAAAAAATCCTTGCATGAACCCGCTCGCATCACGGAAGCAATTGTTGATCGCGGAAAGTGAACTCAACCGCGCGCAGCTGGTCCAGGAATGCCAGACTATGCGGGACGAAGTTCATGCAATTGCAAGCAGGGCCGGAAACATCAGTACCATTGCGTCCGCGGTCGCAACGCTGCTTGTTGGTGTGGTGACTTGTCGACGCAAGGCCTCCGCCCCCGAAGCCAAAAACCTTCCTGGTTGCAAACCATTCTGAAAAGCGCGGGCATGATTTCCAATTTCTGGCAGACATTCCGCTCTCAGGGTCCTGATCAAACCGGTATGTAATTCGTTGGGTCTCAGGTCAGGGTTACACCTGATGGCGGTCAGACGCCTTATGGGATTATTTTCATTCCATATGAATGATAAATGGCCTTTCTTCAACGCTGATAAAGTTGGGTTCGTGTTGGGTGTGGCGCTCCTGATGACGCTGACCGGATGCGTGGGTTACATTGACGGGCCACGCGCCGGAGTCTATGCGGAACCCCCTGTGGTGGAAACTGCTTTCGCAGTGCAAGACGACTACGTTTATTACCCCGACTATGAGGTCTATTACAGCAGCAGTCATCACCAATATGCCTACCTCGAAGGTGGCGCATGGGTTTCACGGCCAGCGCCACGTGGTGTTTCGGTTGAAATGTTGCGGGCTTCAAGATCAGTGAGAATGGATTTTCATGACTCTCCGGCAAACCACCATGCTGTAGTGGTCAAGCAGTATCCCAAAAATCGGGCGCAGCCCGGCTCGAATCAAGGCCGAAATGATAATCAGAAGGACAATCGGCGCGACCAGCAAGGGGATAATCACGGAAAACAACCATAACAAGACGAACTGCGAATTTATGTTACAAAGCATCAAACAACTAAACGGATACAAACTCGGGGCGTCGGATGGCGAAATCGGCCACGTGAAAGATTTTTATTTTGACGACCAGAATTGGGTGGTTCGTTATCTGGTAGTGGATACAGGTTCGTGGTTGCCGGGGCGGCAGGTGCTGCTCTCACCCCATGCCTTCGGTAGTCTTCATCAGGACGGAAAGATTCTGCGGGTCAAGCTGACCCGGAAAAAAATCGAGGACAGTCCCGCGATTGAGTCGCACAAGCCGGTGTCACGGCAGCATGAAGAGGAATATCACCGCTATTATGGCTGGCCGGCCTACTGGCTGGGTGACGGGATGTGGGGCATGAGCAACGTTTCAGTCTTGGAAGCGCCCGCAAAACCTCTCCCAAGTTCACCAGCAATTGTGAATGGCTCACAGCACAAGCATGCCGATGCGCATTTGCGCAGCACGCAGGCGGTGAGCGGTTACCACGTTCAGGCCACTGACGGCATCATCGGCCACGTCTGCGATTTTATGATAGACGAAAAGAGCTGGGCCATTGGTCAACTTGTCATCAAAATCGGGCACAGGTTCACCGGCAACGAGGTGTTGATTCCGACGGGGAATGTTGACCGGATCAGCTACGATGACTCCACGGTGTTTGTGAAGCTGACCAAGGATGATGTCGAAAAAAGTCCCGCATACCATCTGCCTCCGGTCCGAGTGGAAGGATTTACGCCGCCGGACCAAAACAACCACACCAAATCCGAAAGCATTCCAGCCAAGTGAAAGCCCTCGTTTATCGCGGACCGGGGAAGAAGCAGTTGGAAGATATGCCCAAGCCCGTGCTGCGCGAGGCTACCGACGCTGTGGTGCGAATGACAAAAACGACCATCTGCGGCACCGACCTACACATTCTTAAGGGCGACCTGCCCACCGTCATGGCGGGGCGCATCCTAGGCCATGAAGGTATTGGCATCATCGAAGAAGCCGGCACCGGTGTCAGCCGTTTTCGCAAGGGCGACCGCGTCCTCATCTCGTGCATCACCGCGTGTGGGAAATGCGAGTATTGCCGGCGCGGCATGCCTTCCCATTGCGAACTGGGCGGCTGGATTCTTGGCAACACAATCGATGGAACGCAGGCTGAATTTGTTCGCATTCCATTTGCCGACACTAGCCTTTATCTCATTCCCCAGGACGCCGACGAGGACGCGATGGTGATGTTGAGCGACATCCTGCCAACCGGCTATGAATGCGGCGTGCTCAACGGTGCTGTCAAACCGGGAGACACAGTGGCCATCATCGGTGCCGGACCAGTGGGCTTGTCGACACTGTTGACGACTCAATTTTTTGCCCCAGCCAATATCATGGTCATTGATCTTGATGACAACCGCCTTGAAGTAGCCAAAAAGTTTGGCGCAACCACAGTCATCAACAGCACCGATGGCAAGGCCGTTGAAAAAGTCATGGCCATGACTTCCGGCAAGGGTGTGGATGTCGCCATCGAAGCGGTTGGTGTGGCGGCTACTTTTGGTCTCTGCCAGGAAATCGTCGGCGCAGGCGGCCACATCGCCAACATCGGCGTGCATGGGGCGAGCGTGACTTTGCATCTCGAAAAACTTTGGTCACAAAATATCACGATCACCACACGGCTTGTGGATGCGGTGACCACGCCGTTGCTGCTCAAGACGGTCATGGCTGGCAGGCTCCAGCCAACGCAACTCGTCACGCATCACTTCGCACTCGCTGACATCTTGAAGGCATATGACACCTTCGGTAACGCCGGTCGGGAACATGCCTTGAAAGTCATCCTGAATAGTAAGTAAGCGACGGGCGGGTAATACCCCATGGCAGACGCACCATTGCCCGGTCTATCTTTCCTGAATGAAATACAACAATTTCTCCCACGATCAAAACCAGGAGCCGGCAAACGTCCCACGTCCCACGGCTGTGGCAGCGGCATCAAACCAAAAAGAAATCAATTTCACACCATCACCGGACGAGGTGGCCCGGAGGGCTTACTTCAGTTATGAGAATCAGGGTTCATTGCCGGGGCACGATGTGCAACATTGGCTGAAAGCGGAGGCGGAATTGATTGCGGAACGCAATCTCACCCGGATTCATGGGTTTCACCACCAGACATAAGAGGAATCCCTCAGGTACCCAAACACGAAAGAATCCACTTATGCAAACCAGACTCATCCTGCTCGTAATCGGTGGTTCACTGGTGCTGACCGCAACTGCGTTGCGGGCGCAAAACACCAACACTAGCACCAATTCGCTCCCGCTCGTCCAAACCGTGAAATACCAGGACGCACTGGAAAACGACCTGTCTTTGGGCGAACGTTCGCTCCTACCGCCCGGTCTCAAGGAAAAAATGCGGCTCACCGACGAACAAATCGCCGAGTTGAAGCCCATCGAGGACGATTTCGCCAACACAAGTGAACAATATCAGCTAGCCAACCAGCCACGGATTGATGCCGCTCAAGATGCGCTCCGCCAGGCACGTGAATTGAAAAACACGACCCAGATTCAGGCCGCGCGCCGACAGTTGCAGCATGCCTGGTCGGGTCTCCAGCGATACCGGGACACATCGGTCAGGCAAGTCAGACCGCTGCTGACACCGGATCAAATAACGGTTTTGGATGATCCGAAGAACCAATGGCGCGAAAACCATGGTGAAGAGGCGAATGATCCATCGGCGAATTGAACCGGCGTCGCAAAAAATCACCAAACCAGGAAAATTTGTGAAGGACCCGGTCTATAAACTTATCGAACTCACCGGCACCTCCACCACGTCCATCGAGGATGCGGTGGACAAGGCCATCAAACGCGCGCACAAAACCATCAAGAACCTGTGCTGGTTCCAGGTGGTTGAAACGCGCGGCAACATTGAAAAAGGAAAGGTGCATCACTGGCAGGTGACCATCAAGGTCGGCTTTGCCGTGCAAGCCGCCGCCTAATTTTACGAACATTATGAACAAAGAAAACATGACCACAGGACTGAACATCACACGCGAACAGATGATCGAGTTGTTGAACGAGGATCTGGCCGGGGAATATCAGGCGATCATCGCCTACACGGTGTATAGCCAGGTGCTGAAGGGCGCCGCTTACACGGACATTGCGCGGGAGCTGGAAGCACACGCCGGGGAAGAACTGGCGCATGCCATAAAAATTGCCAAACAGATTGATTATCTCGGCGGCATGCCGGGCGTGACGCCCAAGCCGGTCAAGACTTCAAATGACCCGGTCGCCATGTTGCGGGCAGATCTGGAGAACGAACGGACAACGGTGGGGCGCTATCGTGAGCGCATCCGCCAAGCCGAGGCAATGGGGGAATTTGCGTTAAGCGAAACCTTGCGCGCAATCATCGTGCAGGAGCAGGAGCATGAAATTGATCTGAGTGCCGCGCTGGACATCAACGTGCCTCCCGCAATCAGGCCCGCCGGCCAAAAAAATGGCCGGATCCAAGCAAGCAACAATGATGCCTCAAGACAATAAATCCAGCCACACGGACGAACAGCAGCAGGCGGAACCGATTGACGCCAGCCAACCGGAAGTGAATGCCAGCACGAAAGCCGCGGAAGCACGGATCTGGGCCGCCGCCAACAAACTGATACGCGAGACAAGCGAGCCGTTCGAGGAGGAACAATAATTAATTCAAAATCATGCCAGCCCTGACCGCCAAGCAAATCAGCCTTCACCTGAAAACCGTCCCGAACTGGTCGAAACGCGCGCAAACCATTTTTCGGACATTCAGGTTTGAGGGATTCATGATGGGCATTGATTTCGTGCGACGGATTGCCAAACAAGCCCTGAAAATCAATCATCATCCCGATATTGACATCCGTTATGACAAGGTGACGTTGACACTCACCACGCATGATGAAGGAGGAATCACCGAAAAAGATTTCTCCCTCGCCCGGAAGTGCGATGAAATCTTCGCCAGGTTTTCGGCACCATGAACAACACAGATTCCCGGCCAGAACCATGAAATCCCGGGGCATCCTAGAAATACAGTTAGCGTCATGACTATCAAGACGACGAATCCGTACCCGTCGAGCAGTCTGGACACCGGCATTAACGCTGGTCGCACTGAATCCGCTTCTCAAACACAAAGAACGAAAGAATTATTATGATGTTAAGCGAAGCAAAAAAATTGAACGGTTACAGATTGGGCACCCTTAGCGGGATGATGGGGAAGGTCAAAGAATGCTGCTTTGATGATCGCAACTGGACAATTCTCTATCTGGCGCATGACCATGAAAAGCCGGGCGAGTTCGCCCAGGGCGAGAAAGCGTGGGACACTCATTTACGCAGCACCTACGGTGTGAGTGGTCATCAAATCCAAGCCTTGGACGGCGAGCTTGGCCACGTCGAGGATTATATCATTGATGACGAAGCATGGGTGATTCGTTATCTAATCATTAATGCACACGACTGGTGGCCGGGAAAAAAGATCCTGGTTTCACCGCAATGGATTGAGCGCATCAGTTGGGGCGAGCGCAAGGTTTATGTCAATCTTTCCCGCGAAACCGTCGTGCAATCACCGGAATACCTGGAGGAGTCTCGACCATCCAGGGATTATGAGATTGGACTGCATCAACATTACAATCGCCAAGGATACTGGAACCATGAACTGGCGGCCAGATAGCTTTGCCCGCTGCTATGGGGATTCCCCGGCCATGCGCGTCCAGATGGCATTGCCAACCATTAAAGTGAACGCGATGGTTGCCACCACCAGAATGCAAGCCGCAAATTCCATTTCGACGAGCCATGTTTTATTGTTCACGGCCAGAAGTATCACTCGACAATCTCGCGCCTAATATGGGGTATTCACCCCTGCAAGGGCTGCAATGGCAAAAGATGATCAAGTTTCAAGCGCGTTCTTGCGATCAGACCCGGGCTGAGTGCATCAAATCCGACATGGGTGAAACACCGTATATCGCGCGCATCGCTTCCCAGTTTAACTGGCATTGGAACCATTAGACACAAAAAAAGAAGGAAAATCATGCGCGGGCGAACTGGAAACGAGAACTGTTGAGCAATGAAGACAGATGGACAATTGATTGCGATGCTCACCCGCTCGGAGACTTTTCAAAATTACAAGCGCGCCTACACGGAGGCAACGGGGATGCAGGTGACGCTGCGGCCGGTCAAGACCTGGCAATTGCAATTCCACGGCAAGGGAAACACGTTTTGTGCGGTAATGGCCGGCAAAAGCCGCACTTGTGCCGCATGCCTCCAGTCGCAGGAGAAACTCACGCACGATGCCATGAACGGTCCGGCCACCCGAACCTGCGCCTACGGCCTGTGCGAAACTGCCGTGCCGGTGAAGCTCGGCCCGCTGACCATTGGCTTCCTCCAAACCGGCCATGTGATGCGCCAGAAGCCAAGCCGGACATTGTTCCGGCATGCCGTCGCTCACGCTGCGAGACTTGGCGTGGACATCGGCAACGAACAGGCAAAGCGGGCCTTTTTCGAGACCCCGGTCACCTCGCAGAGGAAACTTGATGCCGTCACGGATTTGCTGGTCATCTTCGCCGATCACCTTGCGATGAAAAGCAACCAGCTCATGACGCAGGCGGCGAACGCGGAGTCGCCAGCCATCACCAAGGCGAAGCAATTCATTCGTGAACACTTCACGGAAGACCTCTCTTTGCTTCAGGTTTCAAGCAGCGTGAACACGAGCACCTTTTATTTCAGCAAGCAGTTCCGCAAGGTCACGGGCATGAACTTCACCGAGTTCGTCTCCCGCACACGGATTGAAAAGGCAAAGAATTACATACTCAACCCCAACCTGCGGATCAGCGAAATCGGCTACGGGACCGGATTTCAGTCGCTCACGCACTTCAACCGCGTGTTCAAGAAAATCGTGGGGCAATCACCGACGGAGTATCGCGGCAGACTGACTGCGGCCAACGGATGGCAGTTGGCTATTATCAAGAATTCCGACCGCAGGCGCGAGCTTTCCGACATGGGCGTTGTTCAGGGCAACAGCCGGTTGGCCGGTATTTAAGGTTCTTCGTTGCCTGGTTCCGTGGTTATTCAATCCGCACTTCATCTGTGGATGGATAAATCCCGCATGGGTAAAACACCGAATATCCTTCCCAAGGCAATCCAGCTTATTCTCATAACATGACAGAAAACGCAATTTCACAGGGCGGCCAGCCCGACGGCACATCATTTCAAACCGAGACGCGTTCGCGGCGGCGCATCCTTGTGGTGGAGGACGACCGCGACCTCCGCCAGATCAACGCCATGGTGTTGTATCACGCCGGCTACCACGTTGACATCGCCGAGGACGGCGCCTCCGCCTGGAAGGCGCTTCTGGCCGGCCAATACGATGTATTGATCACGGACAACACCATGCCAGGGGTGACGGGTCTGGAGCTGATCAAGAAGGTGCGTTCCGAAGAGATGCCACTGTTGGTCATCCTGGCCTCGGGAACGGCACCGACGGAGGAATTGAACCGGCATCCGTGGCTGCAACTCGATGCCGTGCTGCTCAAACCCTACACGCCCGAGGCAGTTTTGGACGCGGTGGAAAAAGTCCTGTGTGAAGCCGACACCGCACAAGTGTTTGGGAGTCTTGATTTGAAGGACAAAAAATTCTCGCCGGCCGGGAAGCCGACCAGCACGCCACTTCAACACCCGCCGAAGCCGCCCCGCCGAATTCTTGTGGTGGAGGATGAACCGGACATCCGCCGTCTCAACGCTGAAGTGCTGATCCGCTCCGGCTATCACGTTGACACGGCCGAAGACGGCATAGAGGGCTGGAAGGCGCTTCATGCCGCCAGCCATGCCCCCGACAACTATGCCCTCCTGATCACCGACCACGACATGCCGGGATTGACGGGCCTGGCCTTGATCAAGAAGCTGCGCGCCGCCCACATGGCGCTGCCGGTCATCATGGCCACCGGAACATTGCCGGTGGAGGATCTGATGACGCGATACCCCTGGCTCCAACCTGTGGCTGCGCTGCCCAAGCCCTATTCCATCGATCAGTTGTTGGGAACGGTGGAAGCTGTTCTGCGCACGACGGACGGTTTCTGCGAGCAGATTGCATTGCCGCCAAACCGGCCTTCAGCCGACGGCTTGCGGTTATGATGATTCCAGTCCCCAATCCGGCGTCTGGTTGAGGTTCCTCCGGACCGGACACTTGTGCGGGGCTGGATTCATCATGTCCGCCATGGGGGAAACACCGAATGGCGGCCTTTCAACTTCCAGATTAGGCTCACTTTATGATAAATAAAACACTCATCCAAATTGGAAGCAACATATGCCACTGATATCCGTCATCGTCACCCTGATTATCGTCGGCGTGCTGCTCTGGCTGGTCAACACCTACATCCCGATGGACGGGAAGATCAAAAAAATCCTCAATGCCGTCGTGGTGATTTGCGTCATCGTGTGGCTGTTGTTTGCCTTGGGAAGGATATTCGGTGTTTTACCCATGCGGGATTTATC
>Ga0206911_1080_pt1 | contig 22934 bp, 18 predicted proteins | sample Alteio_BWOrgHeat_74_FD_152956 | JGI IMG/M metagenome (GOLD analysis project Ga0206911, IMG submission 152956) | Enriched cells from forest soil in Barre Woods Harvard Forest LTER site, Petersham, Massachusetts, United States -... | ecosystem: Environmental > Terrestrial > Soil > Temperate forest >...
ACGCGCTCCGGATGGTTTCCGTTGGCCTGCAACTGATCGACAATGTAGTCCGCCACGCAGTTCGACAACAGTTGCGACGGATCCTCCATGATGCGTCTGAGTCGCGCCGCTGCTGGCGAAATCGTTGCAGATCGATCATGCGTCGCTCGGGCGCGTGTTCGGCGCCGGTTTTGTCGGGACGGTGCTGGGCTCGCTGATCATCGGCCCGCTTGCCGATCGTTTCGGCCGCAGGAAAATGCTGGTGCTGGCACTGGTCGTGACCGGAGGCTTCACACTGGCCTGCGCATTCGCCAGTTCGGCAGGCACGCTCGCTGCGTTGCGGTTTCTCGGCGGCCTCGGCATGGGCGGCGCGATTCCCCCTATCGCCGCCATCACGGCCGAGAGCGCTTCGTCGGAACGCCGCTCGTCACTGGTCATCCTGATGTTCATCGGCTTCCCGCTCGGTGCGGTCGTAGGCGGCGCGATCACCGCAGCGGTGATGATGAAGTTCGGCTGGCCATTCGTGTTCCTGATGGGCGGATCGTGCGCGCTGGCGGCCATCATCCCGGTGCTGCTGATCCTTCCGGCAGCGACGCCGGCCGAGACAACGATCAAACCTGTTGTGCAAACAAGCGACGGTCTCGGGGGCGATCTCATGGCCCGGTTCGTCGGCAACCTGTTTGCCGAAGGGCGTCTCGCCGCGACCTTCGCGCTCTGGTTCGGCGTGCTTGCCAGCATGATCCTGTCAGGCTTCCTGGTCAGCTTCATGCCAACCATCCTCAACCTTAACGGTGTGGCGCCCGACCGGGCTGCGCTGGGCGCGGTCGTGATCAACGTGGGCGCGATCGTCGGAGCGTTGCTGATCTCGCTGATCGTGAGGCGGGGAGCGCCGTTCGTCGCGGTAGCCGTGGCGTTTGTTGCCGGCGCCGTGATGGTCTTCACGCTCGGTCGGGTGATTGGCGCGGGCAACGCGGCGTTCGGCTTGCTGTTCCTGGTGGGCGCGTGCATCGTCGGCGGTCAGCTGACCTTTCCGGCGATCGCAAGCTGCCTCTTTCCGACCGGCGTACGCGCAGCCGGTGTGGGCTGGACACTGGCCATCGGACGCACCGGGTCGATCATCGGACCTGTGGCCGGCGGCATCCTGCTGGCACAGAACTGGTCCCTGGGGCACCTGTTCCTCGCGGCTGCGCTGCTGGCGTTGTTCGCGGCGCTTGGCATCACGCTGGCCAATTCATGGCGCCCGCGCGACGACGGCACCCTGCGCCGCAAGCCGCTTGAAAAATTATTGATGACAGGACAGGAGGTTGGTAATGGGAAACACTGAGGCGCACAAATCGCTCCTTACGCCGGTGCAAAGGCTGGCGACCAGCGGTGCGCGCGCGGTCGAAGTATTCAACACCGACGGGCGCTTCTTTGCTGTCATTCCTCAACTGGCGCGTGATATTCCCGGGCAGGCGCCCGGAATGAACGTGGGCGACAGCGACGTCGATGCATTGATCTATACCTGGGAGGCGGGGCGGCTCGTCGAGCACGACGCACTGGCGGTACCAGGCGGAGAAGATGCGGAGTACTTCGAGATTGGCGGCCGGCGTTTTCTCGCGACCGTAGGCGTGCGCTCCGGCAGCGGCCCCTATACGCTCGACAGCGACGCGATCCTGTACGAACGGGGCGACAATCAGTGGATTGCGTTTCAGCGCTTTCCGACGTTCGCCGGCAAGCAGTGGCGCTTTTTCTCTATCCGCAACCGGCATTTCCTGGCGCTGGCCCAGGGTGTCACGGTCGAAGGCGTGACGCCAAATAATCCGCGTGAATCCTGCATTTTCGAATGGGATGGAAATCAATTCGGATTGCTACAGACACTGGATGGACGCTGGGGATACAACTGGGCGTTTATCACGTTCGGGGACCAACACTACCTGGCCTACGCGGATCATGTCAGCGGCTCTTCTATCTATCGTTGGCAGGGTGAGGCCTTTGAGCTTGTTCAGCGCTTCGACGAACCGGGTGGGCGCGCATTCAGTTTTCTAATCGAACAGGATACGTTGTGGATGGTGCACGCGAACCTGATGGGAGAGACGCGCTTGTTCCAGTTCGATGCCGCCCGGATTCAGTTCGATCCGGTCCAGTCGCTGGGCGCGGCAGGCGGGCGTGAGTTGCGGCTGATCGACGGTGCGCACGGCCGCTATCTTGTGCGTGTGTGTTTCATTACCGGCACTCCCCATGCGCCGCATACGCAGCAGCAATCGCAAATATTCCTGTGGAGACAGGGTCGCTTCGATCTCGTCGATGAGTTCCCCACTTCGGGCGGGACTGACGCCGCGGCCTTCATGGCGGAAGGGCAGCGCTATCTGCTCGTCAGCAACGCCCTGGCAGAGGACGTGCGCTTTCGTGTAGATAGCGTGCTTTATCGATTCGATGGCTGAACGTCCATGCAATAAACGTCCATGCGATTCTGACACGCTCCGAGTTATCACCTACAATCATATTAAAGGTGATAACTCGGAGCGCCCATGCCATCGTTTCACGAACTCGCTTTTCAAACGCTTTTCGCGCAATTGGAGGATACCGCGCAGTCGCAAGCGGTCATTCCGCTTGAGTCGCCCGGTTTGAAGATCGAGCGGACGGTGAAGGGAATCGACTATGTGTATTGGCGCAGAACAAAGGCCGGCAGGCGGGAAGAGGAACTGCTCGGGCGGACCGACGCTTCCGCCACTGCCGATAAACTCGTCAAGCTCGAATCAATTCAAGCCGAGCAGAAGACGCTGATGTATCGATCGTCCCAGCTCCGCAAGGCAGGCTTCGCAGCCGCCGATAATTCGGCGGCGCTCACGATCGCGTCCATCTACAACGCCGGCATCTTCGAGCACGGCGGCGTGCTTGTCGGGACGCACGCTTACGGCACTCTGATCAACAGCCTTGGCATTCGATCGCCTAAAAACTACCTGACTGCCGATGTCGACATCGGCACGACGCAAGGAATAACGGTCGCGATCCCGGAAGACAAGAGCTTTCTTGAGGTCTTGCGCAATAGCGGTCTTCAATTTTTGGAAGTCCCTCGCCTTGATCCGGGGAAACATGCAACGTCTTTCAAGGTGAGGGGAATAGATCTCAAGGTGGATCTACTTGTTGCAGGTGACGATACATACGCGTCCAAGCCGATTCCCGCGTTGAAGGCGCATGCAATGGGGCTGCCCTTTTTTAAGTATCTGATGGCTGAGAAAGCGCCAGGCATTGTGCTTGGTCGAGATCATGTCGTGCCGGTGAAGGTGCCGAGTCCGGCGAGGTTCGCCATTCACAAGCTGATTGTCAGCACGCTTCGCTCGAGAACGAGTGCATTGAAAGATGAAAAGGATTTGCATCAGGCGGTGACGCTCATTAGTGCCGTGCTGCAAAAGCATCCGACCGATCTTGAAGATGCTGTGGAGGCTCTCGACTCGAAAGGTCGCAAGCGGGCCGCATCGGGAGCACGTAACGCCATGGCCATGATGTTAGATATTTCCCCTGAAGCCGAGGATTTCCTCGCGAGTTTGGCCGGATGAAATACCAGAAGTTATCACCTCTATTTAAATTAAAGGTGATAACTTTGGCAACGGAAAAAGCCCGATCCACTCGGGCGATGCCCTCATCCAATCGTCCGACGAAATGAACGCCACGCCGCGCGTGACATCCCGCGACATAATTGTTGGATGGAGATCGCGCGGTCATTCATTCATACTTCACTTCGTTGCAGGAACGCCAGAACGCGCAGATCTAACGCAGATTCAATGCAGATCTAACCCGGCGCTTTCCGCACGCAGAGAGCGCCGATGATCAGCTATCCAAACTTGTTTATCTCATCGGACGACATGATTGAATAATCGAGACACGATGGTGTCGATGAGAGGATGAACATGCTGAATATTCTTAAGGTGTTGGCCGGACGAAGCACGCTTCGCGCACTGTCCGCCTTGGCTTTCTGTGCCGTTTTGCTGACCGGCTGTGCTGGCGGCGTGACCAACGTGAGTGCTTTTCCCGCGGCGGCGCAGGTGCGGCCGGAGACCATTTATGTCTACGCGTTTGAGAGCTCGCCGGAGCAGGTGAAACTCGACGGTGGTCTGCTCCAGAAGGTGAAGACGCAATTCGACGGTGCGTCGGCCATGAAGAAGCAAGCCGACGATGCGCTCGAAGTGCGCGAGCAGGTGGCCAATGAAATCGTCAAGCAACTCCAGTCGATGGGCCTGCGCGCAGTACGTGCGGATTCCCCCGCGCCTACCGACCGGAATATCCTGATCGTGCAGGGCAGCTTCGAGACTATCGATGCCGGGAATCGCCGCCGCCGGATGCTGGTCGGTCTGGGCGCGGGGAAAAGCCAGGTCGGCACGTCCGTGCAACTGGTGTATCAACCGGCGGGCGAAACGCCGAGGCTGGTACAGAGTTTCGAAGCCAACGCGGACAGCGGCAAGGCGCCCGGCGTGGTGGAAACAGCGGGTATTGGCGCCGCTGCCGGACACGTCGCGACATCGGCAGCGGCAGGCGTGGGTCTGCATGCTGTGTCCGAGACCAAACACGCCGGAGTGTCGGAAGATGCGAAGCGCCTGGCCGATTCCGTCGCGAAGCAGGTTGCACAGGTCGGCGTGAGCGAGGGCTGGATGACGCCTGACCGGATCAAGGGCTAATGGCCCGGGCCGCCCCATGGACAAACCGGTGGCGTCCAGCTTGACTGAAGTACTCATGCAGCGCTCATGCAGCGGTCGCGGTCAACTGCCTTAGCTGTTCCAGCAACATGACGGCGGGGCGCGGCAGGATGCCCTGGCGACGTCGGAAGGCCGTTAGCGTGCGACGCGCGGCGAGCCCTGGAATGGGCAGGGTATCGAACACGCCGGCCGCGCTTTCGGTGTCGTACATGGGCGCGGCCATCCAGCTCAAAAACCCCGCACGCGTGACAAGACTCTTCAGGACGGTAATGGACCGCGTCTCGACCGCGATCTCGGGCATGGGCAGCCCATGCTCGGCAAATACACGCTGCATGTGCTCGAATGGGCCGGTGCCCCGAGGCGGGACGCACCACTGCTGATCGAGGGTATCCGCCAGGCATAGCTCCGCTTTCGCGCGCAGCGGATGATCGAGCGCAGCAACCACGTAGCTCGTGTCCTCCCAGCAACAATCGGATATGGCTGTAATCTCCTCCGTATCGGGCGCTGCCATGCTGAGCGCCAAGTCGATCTCCTGCTTAAGCAGGCTGTCGGCGAGCCGGTCCCACACGCCCTCGATGATCTGCACGCGCAAGTTCGGCCAACGAGCAAGCACGCCGCTGACCGCCAAGGGCAGCACAAGGGTTGCAATGCTCGCCACGGCGCCTACCCGGATCGTGCCCTTGGCGAGACCGCGGATTGCGTCGATCTCTTCGCGCGCATTGTCGGCTTCATGCAGCAGCAGGGTGGCGTGAGGGAGCAGGGCCTCGCCAATCGCTGTCAGCTGCATGCCCTTCGAATGACGTTCGAACAGAGGGGCGCCGAGCTCTTCCTCCAGCCGCTTGATCGTCCGGCTCAAAGCCGGCTGCGTTACATGGAGAACCTCCGCCGCGCGACCGAGGCTACTGCTTTCGACAATTGTCGTGAACGCATGAAGCTGCTGAAGACTAAAGGTCATGGTTGCTTGGGAGCGGAAGGCTAAAAGGAAAGCAGATCAACGCAATGTCCGCTTAACAATAAACGTTAAATCGAAAACGTGTTCCGGTGCTCGAAGAATGGATCTCGACGCTGCCGAAGCATGACCTATCGCCGCAACAATATATCGTGCATAGCTTCCCCGCTATGGGTTGAAACGATTGACGGTGATAAGTTTCGCTAGCTTCGACATGATCGAGTCGAAGACAAAACGCATGAAATTCGGGCGGCGATTGATTGCCGGCCGGTTCATCCGCGTTGCGCTCACGAGCGCCACGCGTGTCAAGCTGTCCGCGCTCACAATGACAATTCCAATCAGAGTCGATACCGACGCTACCATCCAGATCCGCAGCTTCGCGCGGAGCATCGGCCAAATCGTGCTGCAGAGAAACGCCGCGACAGGCGGGATCCTGGTCCTCGCCTTGTTGTGCTTCAGCCCCCGCCTTGCATGCGCATTGTTACTAGGCACGCTGACGGGCAATGTGCTCGCGCATATCTTCGATGACCATGGTTCGCCGGCAACGCGCAACGACTTGCATGGCTTCAATGGAGGGCTTGCGGCACTTGCTGCGTTCACTTTCATCCATGACGATTCGCGCGCGAGTGCCGTCGCAATCCTCGCGGCCGTGTTAGCCACCGGTTTGTCGGACAGGCTCACGCGGGCGCTCAGCCGCTGGAATTTGCCGGCCTATTCGAGTCCCGCAGTGCTTGTGACATGGGCTTGGCTACCTTTATTCGCGGACCCATCCGTCCCAAACGCGACAGCGAGAGTGGCTGCCGCGGCGAGCGCGGACGGGGTTGTCAGTTTACTTTTTAGCGTCGCCCCTGCCTTCCTTCGGCCCGGCCTCCAGGATATTGTCGCGGGCCTGGCGCCGATCACTTTTGCCGCGGGGCCTGCTGCGGGGGCTTTGATTCTTGTCGGCCTCCTGGTGGCGAGGCCATCGCGCGCCGCGTGGGCGCTTGGTGGTAGCGCGCTCGGACTTGCGCTATATACGGTTGTCGGCACATCGACGGGCGTGCTGCAGAGCGGGGCATGCGGCTTCAATCCCGCACTGGCGGCGCTTGCGACGTGCCGGTTCGGTGTCAAAGCGGCCCTTTCATCCATTGGTTTGGCCTTGCTGATCGAGCTCGCGGCGTCAGCAGTTGGCATACCCGCGATGACCGCCCCTTTCGTGCTGGCTTCGTGGGCTGTGCAGTTGCTCGAGCAGCGCTTCAATCCACGTGCAGACCACAAAGTCGCCCATGTCGCTCACGCACAAAACTGATCGCGGCGCTCTTGCTTAAGCTCCATCGAATCGCTTAGGCGACACTGCCGGGGCGGGTAGAAATATTCCAAATGGATGTTTTGAGGGTATATCCATTGCCGCGAGTGAGCGGCGACAACATCCATGAAGGCCGTCGGCCCGCAACAGTAGGCGTGGGTATTTGATGGAGCCGCTTCGACGGCATAGCCCACCGCACGGTCGGTCGCCTCAGGCGTGAGCCCATAGTGATAATGGACTTGTCCGCTGTGTTCCATTTCGCTCAAGCGATCCTGAAACGCAGCAAACTCGGTCGATCGCGCGAAATAGTGCAAATCAAACGGGCGCTGATTAAATGCCAGCTCTTGAGCCATCGATAGCAACGGCGTGATTCCAATACCTGCAGCGAACAGGAGCGCCTTCTGCGAAGAGTCGAACAACTGAAAATTGTTACGAGGCAGGCCGATGAAGAGTTTGTCTCCTTCACGAACGTCCCGGTAAATAGTGGTTGACCCTCCCCGGGACCGGCTATCCTCCTTGATCCCCAATACGTAGGCATCCTTGTCCGTCGGACCGTTGCAGAGCGAATACTGACGAACGATGCTTTGAGCACATTTGTGCTGAGGGATGTGCACGTCAATGTACGCGCCTGCCGCGAATGCGGGGAGCTTGACTTGTGCGTCCGCGACTAACTCCAGGCCGACAATGTCCTGTGCTACGGCCCATTTCCTCCGAACAACAACAGAAAGCGTATCCATTTCGGTTTCCTGATTAATAAGTGTTATCGATCGAAAATTAATAATTCATTTACATCCAGATCCAAAGAATTTTTGTAAATAACTCAGCGCGCACGGTCGCTTCCGGGGCCGGGTGGAAGCGCGTGGGTCTAGTGAAGCAGGCGATCCGTTTAGAGACGAATCACAGCAAGGCAACAGGAAAGTCGTACCGGGAAAACACTGCCCGGACGGCCGGCAATCTGAGTGCGAATGTCGCTGGCGCCACTTTAAATAGCGGTCGGAAGATACTCGTGAGCGATCGTGGTGTTCCTCAAATGTAGCGGTTTGTCACGCTAAGGGATATGCAGTCGCGACGAATTGCAGGTATACCGCAAATGCGATCTTGCTCATCGGTGCAGCGTTTCCGCATTGACGGAGGCGAAGGCGGCAGCCTCAAAGATCGTCGTACATGTGGAGGCAGTGAGGTGATGGCGTGGGTCGCGTTTGATCGATTTATTCTCCGCCGCCATCGCCGCCTGATTCAAAGTCATGCGAAAAAGTAATGCCTTTCTCTTAAAAAGGCAATATTCACGATGTGTGCGCGATTGGATAATCATGCAACGGATTAAGCGCTCACTCACTGGATTTTCAGGAGGCATTTGCATGACAGGCAGCACCCCGCAGCAAGCTGGTTCAAGTCGCGATCAACGCGCGTGCATTACGGTTCGCGACGCCGTGATCGATTTCATGCGACGCGTGCGAATGACGTCGGTATTTGCGAACCCGGGGTCGACCGAATTGCCGATGTTCCGCGATTTCCCGGCCGACTTCCGCTACGTACTTGGGCTTCAGGAAGCCGTTGTGGTCGGAATGGCCGACGGTTACGCGCAGGCAACGGGTACTGCATCGCTGGTGAACCTGCATTCGGCGGCCGGTGTCGGCAACGCGATGGGCAATATTTTTACGGCGTTTCGTAACCGGTCGCCGATTGTCGTGACCGCCGGACAACAGGCCCGTTCGATCCTCCCGTTCGACCCCTTCCTGGCGTCGACGCATGCAACCGAGTTACCCAGGCCTTACGTGAAATGGAGTATTGAACCGGCGCGCGCTGCCGACGTGCCGCTGGCAATCGCGCGCGCTTATCACATCGCCATGCAGGAGCCGCGAGGACCTGTGTTCGTTTCTATTCCTGCTGACGATTGGGATCAACCGGCGGATTATGTGCCGGTGAGCGACGTCAGCACGGTGACGCGGCCCGATCCGGTCATGTTGGCGCGCATGGGTGACGCACTCGATCAATGTGCGCGGCCTGCGTTTGTCGTTGGTGGCGGTGTGGACCGCGCGGGCGGGGTGGACGAAGTAGTGCGCCTCGCCGAACGTCATCAGGCACGCGTTTTTGTGGCGCCCATGTCGGGACGCTGCAGCTTTCCCGAGGATCATCGGCTGTTCGCCGGTTTCCTTCCCGCCATGCGCGAGAAGATCGTCGAGATATTGGACGGCCATGATCTTATCTGCGTGCTCGGTGCGCCCGCGTTCACTTACCACGTGGAAGGCAGCGGTCCGCACGTCCCCCCGGGCGCGCAACTATTCCAGCTTGTCGATGACCCCGGTGTGGCCGCCTGGACCCCGACCGGCACGGCGACGGTCGGGAACATCCGGCTGGGCATCACGGACTTGCTGGCGCGGCCCGCGCCCAGGGCACGTCCGCTGCCGCCCGTTCGCCACGCGCCTCCACGCGCCGAGGCTTCATCACTGATGTCGGTGGCATTCGTGTTGCAAACGCTTGCCGAAATACGCAACCCGGCCGATATCGTGGTTGAAGAAGCGCCGAGTGCCCGGCCGGTCATGCAGGAATATCTGCCGTTCACCCGCAGCGGCACGTTCCTGACCATGGAGAGCGGCGGCCTTGGATACGGCATGCCCGCGGCAGTGGGCGTCGCGCTCGCCAAACCGGGTACCCGGGTAATCGCGCTGATTGGCGATGGTTCCAGTATGTACTCGATCCAGGCCATATGGAGCGCGGTTCAGCTCAACCTGCCTATTACATTCGTCATCCTTAACAACTCGCGATACGCGGCATTGCAGGATTTTGCACCGGTGTTTGGCTTCGCACCGACCGATCCGGTACAGGGAACCGACCTTCCGGGTCTGGATTTCGTGACGCTTGCTGCCGGCATGGGATGTCGCGGCGCGGCGGTGAGGGAGGCCGCCCGCTTGAAGGACGTATTGAACGAGGCTTTGCACACCGCCGGGCCGATGCTGGTCGAAACCATCGTGGCTTAGCGCGCGTGGCGCAACGACCACGCCTTACATAAAAATCATCAGGAGACAGACGATGAAAACCATTGCCATGTTGATCAACGGCGAGGCGGTCCAGGCAGCTAACGGCGCGACCTTCGAGCGCAGCAATCCACTGGACGGCGAGGTGGCCACGCGTGCACCGGCCGCATCGGTGGCCGACGCGCTCGCCGCGGTCGACGCCGCCGCGAATGCATTCCCCGCGTGGTCCGCTACAGGGCCGGGCGAGCGACGCGCACTGTTGATGCGTGCCGCGCAAGTCATCGAAGCAAAGCGCGCCGCCTTTGTCTCCGCCATGGCGGCTGAAACCGGGGCGTCGGCTATCTGGGCCGGGTTCAACGTGCATCTGGCTGCCTCCGGACTCATGGAGGCGGCGGCGCTCACCACGCAAATCGCCGGCGAAATCATTCCATCCGATGTACCTGGCAGCCTTGCAATGGGCGTGCGCCAACCGGCCGGTGTGGTGCTCGGGATTGCGCCGTGGAACGCGCCGGTGATCCTGGCGGTGCGTGCGATCGCGCTGCCGCTCGCGTGCGGCAACACGGTCGTCCTCAAAGGATCCGAGATATGCCCGGCAACGCATGGCCTGATCATCGACGCCTTGCAGGAAGCCGGATTTCCCCCGGGCGTGGTGAACTTCGTGACGAACGCACCAGCGGACGCCGGCCCGATCGTTGAAGCGATGATCGCTCATCCCAAGGTGCGGCGCGTCAACTTCACGGGTTCGACTCGCATTGGCAAGGTCATTGCTGCAAGCTGCGCGACGTACCTCAAACCGGCGGTCCTGGAGCTTGGCGGCAAGGCGCCGCTGCTCGTGCTGGACGATGCCGATCTTGACGCCGCAGTCGATGCGGCCGTGTTCGGTGCGTTCGCCAACTCGGGACAAATTTGCATGTCGACGGAACGCATCGTGGTGGATCGCAAGGTGGCCGACGCGTTCGTCACCCGGTTCGCCGCCCGGGCGGTCGAACTGCCGCTGGGCGATCCGCGCGACGGACCGGTCGTGCTCGGCTCGGTTGTCGACATGACTACCGTCGCACGATGCAATGCGTTGATCGACGATGCACTCGCGAAAGGCGCACAGCTCGTGTGCGGTGGCAAGGCCGGCAGCACGCTGGTGCCGGCCACGTTGTTGGACCACGTTAGCGCCGACATGCGGATCTACCACGACGAATCGTTTGGACCGGTCAAGGCGATCGTGCGCGTGAACGGCGACGAAGAGGCCATTGCCTGCGCCAACGACAACGAATTTGGTTTGTCTTCAGCGGTGTTCAGCCGGGACATCGCACGCGCGATGAATGTTGCCAGGCGCATTGAGTCGGGCATCTGTCACATCAACGGCCCGACGGTGCACGACGAGGCCCAGATGCCTTTTGGTGGTGTCAAGGGCAGCGGATTCGGTCACTTTGGCGGCAAGGCGGGCATCGCGGAATTCACCGATCTGCGCTGGATCACTGTGCAAACCGCGCCGCGTCATTATCCGTTCTGATGGAGGGACGCGTGGCGCGTACGGCCGCGTCGTTCCCAACGGTAAGGATCGTTAAGCGATCCTTATAAAATCTTTTACAAAGCGAACGAAAAGGCGCATATCCCCGCTAGTAGCAAGTTGAGAAGGTCATGCTAGAAGGTCATGACTTTTACGCTAATTGGCAATATCAAAAGAGCGAACCTCGCCCACATAATTCGCTCAAGAAAATAAAGATGCGCGGGTCGAACCTGCGCAAAAACAGGAGACAGTCATATGCCCAACTACGTACCTCCCGCCGTGTTCGCCGGAACCGCGCAGTCGGAACATGATCAGACGATGGAGCCGGAGGACGCGAACAAGACAGTGGACATTGGGCGCGTGCTGGACGACGGTCCATTCACTACATTCCAGAAGCTCATTGTCCTGCTGGCAGCGCTCTCCATCATTGTCGATGGTTTCGACAGCCAGTTGATCGGCTTCGCCATCCCCGTGCTGATCAAGGAGTGGGGTATAGCCCGCAACGCGTTTGCCCCGGTGGTTGCAGCAGGACTGATCGGCATGGGAATAGGCAGCGCCTGCGCCGGTTTGTTTGCGGATCGCTTCGGCCGGCGCTGGGCGGTGATCGGCAGTGTGCTGGTATTTGGCGTCGCGACCTGCGCGATCAGCCTTGCCCCGAACCTTGCGGTGATTGCCGCACTGCGCTTCATCGCCGGGCTGGGAATAGGGGGAGCGTTGCCGACCTCTACCACGTTGACGGCGGAATATACGCCCGCGCGAGTGCGCACCATAGCGGTCACGGTCACGATCCTTTGCGTGCCTCTGGGAGGCATGGTGGCGGGATTGTTCGCCAGCGTGATCCTGCCGTCCTATGGGTGGCGGGCGTTGTTCCTGACGGGCGGCGTGCTGCCGCTGATGCTGGCGGTGGTACTGCTGTTCGCGCTGCCTGAGTCGCCACGCTTCCTGTCGCGTCGCCCGCACCGCTGGGCCGAACTGGCGGCGCTGCTGGGCCGCATGTCACGCCCGGTCGCGAAGGATGCAAGCTTCACTGACATCCGCGAACGCGATTCAGAGAAGCACGTAGGGTTCACCGCGCTTTTCAAGGATGGCCGCGCGTTGGACACCGTGGCGATCTGGTGCGCATTCTTCATGTGTTTGCTGGCCGTCTACGCCGCTTTCAGCTGGTTGCCGACCATGCTGGCTAACGAGGGTTTGTCGATGCAGTTTGCGGGCTACGGGCTGACGGCCTATAACCTGGGCGGTGCGATCGGGGCGTTGGCGTGTGCGGTCACCATCGCGCGTTTCGGTTCACGCTGGCCGTTGATCATTTGTTGTTTGGGCGCCGCTGCCAGCGCGTGGCTGCTGCTGACAGTGGATGTCTCCCGGCATCTAAGCGTGCTGATGCTCGGACTTTTCACACATGGCCTGTTCGTCAATGCAGTGCAGTCCACCATGTATGCGCTTTGCGCCTATGTCTACCCGACGGGAGTGCGTGCGACCGGAACGGCCTCGGCGTTGGCATTCGGGCGGATAGGCGCCATTGTCAGCGCATTCGCGGGCGCCGCGGTCATTACCGCGGGTGGCGCGTCGTCGTACCTGGTGATGCTGGGCGCGGCAATGACCGTGGTGATGATCGCGCTTGCGCTCGTGCGTCGACATATACCGAGTGCGATCCGATAGAACGCCGGACGTACTTGCATCGAATCTTCCGATGCGGTGTTGAGTGACCCTCACCCGCACACGCTTCTGACCGATCAGGTCGTTCAAGCGGAATTCGAATTTTTTGAAATATAAATAAATTAGCATACCTATTAAATATTGATTGCCAGGTCTGAAACAACACAGGAGGGTCGAGCGCGCAACATGCTTGACCGTCGTCGGAACAAGAAATTTTCAACCTGCATTCCAAAGCGCAGGTCAGGGGACACGGAGACCATGAAATACAAAATTGCATTGTTGGGTGCACTGCTCTCGATCAACGCGGCGCCATCTCTTGCGCAGAGCAATGTGACGCTTTACGGGATTATCGACACGGGTGTCGAGTTTGTGACCCATGCCGATGCATCGGGCAGCAGCGTGGTACGGATGCCGGGTGTGACGGGTGAACTGCCATCGCGATGGGGCATTCGCGGCAACGAGGATCTGGGCGGCGGCTGGTCGAGCATCTTCACGCTGGAAAGCGGCTTCAATACCAAAGCCGGAACGCTGAACCAGGGTGGCCGCCTTTTCGGCCGGCAAGCGTTGGTCGGTTTGACGGGACCGTATGGCAGCCTGACGTTCGGGCGCCAGTACACCATGACGTACTGGGCTATCCTCGACTCTGATCTGCTCGGGCCGGACATCTATGGCGGCACGGGTTCCTTCGACCAGTATCTGCCCAGCGCGCGCAGCGATAACACGATTGCGTACAAGGGAGCCTTTGGCGGCCTGACCGCCGGTGCGACCTATTCCTTCGGCCGTGATTCGGCTGGCACCGGAAATTCACCGGGGCAGGGCACGTGTGTCGGCTCGGTCCCGGGCAGCCCTCAAACCTGTCGCGAATGGTCGGCCATGCTGCGTTATGACTGGAAGGGATTCGGCGCTGCCGCAGCCTACGACGAACAACGCGGCGGCCCGGGCGCCTCCGCGAACTTGTTCGACGGCACGCCGACATTCGCGTTGACCAACCCGGGCGACAAAGATATCCGCATGCAGTTGAACGGCTACGGAGCGATCGGAAAACTGAAGATCGGGGGCGGCTGGCTTGGACGAAGGGTGGAGACCGTTTCAGCCGCCACGCCCAACGTGAGGTCGGATCAGTTCTATCTGACGGCCGCGTATCCGGTTACGCCCGCGTTCCTGGTGGATGGCGGTGTCTACCGAATCGTCAACCGGCAGGACGACACGCGCGGCACGATCGAGGTGCTGCGCACGACCTATTTCCTGTCGAAGAGTACGGCCGTGTATTTGCAGGGAGCGTATCTCGCGAACAGCGCGAAAGCCGCATACACGGTGAGTCAGGGCGGAGGCGGCACGACGCCTGCAGCGGGCGCTGGGCAACTCGGTGTAATGGCCGGATTGCGGCACAGTTTCTAGCTGTTCGAGATCTGTTTCGCTAGCCCGTTGAAGTCTGGGCGGTTAAGCGCATCCGATGACAAAGACACCACGTCCCTGGGCCGGTTTGATCACTGGCCCTATCCTCGAGAATGCTTTATTTTCCGGAAAATCTGCCATTTCGCATTAATTTTCCATTTTTTTAACACGCACCATAAGGGGGCCAGGCGCGCTGGGGCACGCGGCGAACCCAATGAACGATGATAATAGTTGCAAGAAGGCCAGTCATTCCCGCGCTAACCGGCGTTCGCTTCCTAGCAGCGTTGAGCGTTGCGCTTTACCACCTTTCGCCTGATGTCGCCGCGTCGTTAGGGATTTCGCCATTTTATTTCTATGAGAATTCGGGCGACCCCGTCGAACTGTTCTTCATTCTTTCGGGGTTTATCCTCACCTACACACATCCGGAAATGAGCGGGGCAGAGGCGCCTGCCGTACGACAGTTCTATTTTTCCCGGTTCGCAAAAATCTACCCGATTTATTTGTTGGGATGGATCGTATTTGCCCCGCTGGTGTATTCGAACCTCGTTGCGTTGCACGGGCACTCGGCCGGTTTATATGCGCGGCTTGCGTTTTACGGGGTGTTTTCCCTGGCGTTGCTACAAGCCTGGACGCCGGTCACCGCGAACGCCTGGAATACCCCGGGATGGTCGCTCTCTGCGGAAGCGGTCTTCTACGCGTCGTTTCCCTTCCTGTTTGCTTTCCTGAAAAATCGCAGCGTCGGCGTGCTGTTGAGTTTGATCGGAGCGTGCTGGTTATTTTCCGTTATTCCCACGTTGACGCTATCGTTCCTGCCAGCGTCATTAGGACAGGCGCATTGGCTGCAAGATCTGGTCAAATTCATGCCGGTGCTTCGGATAGGCGAGTTTATTGCCGGGATATGCATGGCGCGTCTTTATCTAAGCCAGGGCGTGTCCAAAGCGTTGATCTTCGATGTGGCCGCTTTTGCAGCTTTGGCTGCCGCAGTTGCGGTCATCGTGTTTGCGAATCACGTGTTGGCCAAGGCATTGCTGTTCCCCGCCTTTATCCTGCTTCTGTATTTTCTGGCACGCGCGAAAGGGGTGCTAAGCGGCTGGCTTGGGAGCAAGCCCATGGTCCTGCTAGGGGAGGCGAGTTTCGCGTTCTACATCCTGCACGTGCCGCTTTTCAGGTATGCAAAGATGCTGTTCCCGAGCGTTGCCACCGCTCCCGTGCCATTCATAGGGTTTTTGTTCGTGCTAACGGCCGTGTCGATCTTCAGCTTCCTGTCGATTGAAAAGCCCTTGTGCGCATACCTTCGCAAAGCCTATAAAAGCTCGCGCTCACCGCGTGTGATCCGGCAACCTGAGCACGCGCACTAAGTCTCGGATCGCCCCGCAACGTGGCAGCACGGTTTCGAGGCTTCAATCTGAATCGTGTAACTGGATCGAATGCCCGGGACGCTTGAGAGGTCCCGGAACAGAGAGGGCTTAAGGCGCGCTGTCGACTTCCTGACGAGTCGGAATGGAGGGCTGTGCTCCGGCGCGTGTAACGGAGATGGCAGCGGCTCGCTGGGCAAGGCTGATGGCAGCCTCTATGGGTTGGCGTGCGGCCAACTGAGCGGCAAAGACGCCGATGAAAGTATCGCCGGCAGCAGTCGTGTCCACCGCGCTTACCTTGGGCGCGGGGTAGTGCGTGCCTTCGCCTGCTTCGGGTAACAGATACGCGCCTTGCGATCCAAGCGTCACGATGACGTTACGCGCTCCCGCTCGCTGGAGTTCTTTAGCCGCCCTGCGCGCGCCGCTTTGCGATTCGACCGGCAGCCCGGCGAGGATCGCGGCTTCGACCTCGTTCGGAACCAGATAATCGACCAACGGCAGCCACTCGGGCGGCAGCGGACCGGTTGCCGGCGCCGGATTTAATACGGTCAGCTTACCGAATCTCCGAGCGGTGACAAGCGTGGCATAGACGGAATCCCATGGGGTCTCGAGCTGACACACCACCACGTCAGCGGCCTTGATAACCGCCTCATGGCGCTTGACCATCTCGGGCGTTACCTGGCCGTTGCTGCCGGGCACCACCACGATCGTGTTCTGACCGTCGTCCGCGACGGTGACGATCGCCACGCCGGTCGGCACTGACGGGTCGGTTTCGACGGCGCTGCAATCGATTCCTTCCGCTTCGAGATCGGCCAGCCGTAATGTGCCGTTGGCGTCGCCGCCCACGCATCCGGCCATGACTACGTGGCCGCCGATACGTGCAGCCGCAACCGCCTGGTTGGCGCCCTTGCCGCCGGAGATCTGCGCGAACTCGTGGCCGCTGATCGTTTCGCCCGGACGGGGCAAGTGCGGCGAGCGCGCGACCAGATCGGTATTGATACTCCCCATGATGAGGACGGAGCCTTGCTTGTTTTCTTTGGACATTTCAATTTCTCCTGCTGGCGAACGGGTCGATCATCGGGCTTGAGCTTTGGTTAAGTACGCGCAGTAAGCACACTGGTCGCAAGCCGGACGCCACAGACGTCGCCGATAATAGGGACGCACGGGCGCTCGGGACCAGGTGCTGCCTACGCTTACACGGTGCGTCGTTTGCTGCGGTACGTATCCAGCACGACCGCAACCACGATCACCGCACCGGTGATGATCCGCTTGGTCGGCTCGTTCGCGCCGATTTGCGCGAGACCAGCCGCCAGCACCGAAATGATCAGGACGCCGAAAAACGTGCTGATGACAGAACCGCGTCCACCCATCAGGCTCGTGCCGCCGATCACGACTGCGGCAATCACCTGCAGTTCGATCCCTGATCCGGCATTGGGGTCAGCCGCTTCAAGCCGGGAAATCTGGAACAGGGCGGCAAGACCCGAGAGCAGGCCCATCAGCGCAAACACGATGACCTTGTATGGCCGTGGGTTGACCCCAGCCAGCCGCACGGCTTCCTCGTTGGTGCCGATACCGACCAGATAGCGGCCAAAAACCGTTCGCGTGAGCACGAGCTGCGCCACGACCATCACGACGATAGCAATCAGGAATGAAGGAGAAATGCCGAACGCGATGGGATTCGAGAGAAAGTCGAAGGCGTCGCCGATGTACGCCGTGCGCGAGTTCGTCATCTGGTACGCAAGACCGCGTGCCGCTTCCAGCACACCCAGCGAAACGATGAACGAAGGGATGCGCCAACCCACTGTCACGGCGCCAGTCACGCAGCCGGTGAGCGCTGCACCGGCCATGCCGAGCAACGCGGCCGGCAGCGCCCCCCAGTGCCATTGCAATGCGGCGACGCTGGTCACTGCCGCGCCCAATGCCAGCACCGATCCCACTGACAGATCGATACCCGCAATGATCAGCACGAACGTCATGCCGACCGACATCACCACCAGATCGGGAATCTGGTTTGCGATCGTGCTGAAGGTGTCGTAGCTCAGGAAGTGCGAGCTCAGCACGGAGAACAGCGCGATCATGGCGATCAGCGCGCCCAACAGGCCCAGGTAGTTCGAGAAACCCAGCCGGGTGCCGATCGGCTTCGCGCTCTTGGGCGGCTCCGTCTGCGACTTCGGTGTAGTTGTTTGTACAGTCATGACTGGTGCTCCGTGATTGAGATGTCCGGCGTCCCGTCGTCCGGCGTGTCGACGCACGGTTCAATAGATTCGCTGAGAATTTTATCGCGGGCTGCATAACCCGAGAACGCTGCGGCCAGCAACGCGTCCTGCGACCAGTTATCGCGTTCGAAGACGCCGGTCATGCGTCCCGCCGACATCACGCCGATCCGGTCGCAGATCAGCATCAACTCGCGCAGGTCGCTGGAGACCACCACCAGCGCGCGGCCCTCGCGCGCCTGGGCGCCCATCAGCGCATAGATATCGAACTTGGCGCCGACGTCGATGCCGCGCGTGGGTTCGTCGAAGAGCAGCACGGTGCAATCGCGGGCGAGCCAGCGGCCGATCACTACCTTCTGCTGATTGCCGCCCGAGAGTTCGGACACCGGTTGCGCGGCGCTCGACGTGCGAATCCGCATGGCGTCGATCTGCTTCTGCGCGAGTGCGGTCTCTTGGTGGGCATCGATGAATCCGTACTTCGATACTGCGCCGATATTGCCCAGCGAAATGTTCGCGGCGATCGGCTGGGGCAGCAACAAACCTTCGCCCTTGCGATCTTCGGTGATGAGCGCGATACCCTGGCGCACAGCATCGGAGGGCGACTTGATGCTGACGGTCTTGAGCTCCCCACCGCGATGCGCGATCGAGATGCTGCCGCTATCCGCCCGGTCCGCACCGTAGATCAGCCGCATGAGTTCGGTTCGGCCCGCGCCGATCAGCCCGCTGACGCCGAAGATCTCGCCGGCCTTTACTTCAAACGATACGTCACGCACGGCGTGGCCGCGCGTCATGCCCTGCACCTTGAATGCAGTCGCGCCGATCCTGCGTTCACCGAGGTCGATACGCTCGCCAATATCGCGTCCGACCATCAGCGTGACGAGCTTGTCGCTGCTGAGGTTGCTCATGGTATCGACGTGAACCAGCCGGCCGTCGCGCAACACGGCCGCGCGTTCGGCGATGCGCGCCAGTTCTTCCAGCCGATGCGATATATAAACCAGCGCAACGCCGCGCGACTTCAGGCGCTCGACTTGCTCGAACAGCAAGTCGACTTCGCGCGCCGTGAGCATGGCGGTGGGTTCATCGAGGATCAGCACGCGGCAATCACCGATCAGGTTGCGCGCGATCTCGACCATCTGCTGATGGCCGATGCCGAGTTGACCCACGAGCATATCCGGGTCTATGGCATCGAGCCCGACCTGGGCCATCGCCTGACGCGCGTCTTCGCGCAGCGTCGTGCGGTCGATCCAGCCCAGCCCGCGTTTTGGCAGGCGATTCAGAAAGAGGTTTTCAGCGACGGACAGCGTGGGCAGCAGGTTCAGCTCCTGCATCACCATGCGCACGCCGAGCGCTTCGGCGCTACTGCGGCTGGCCGGTGCATATGAGACGCCGCCGAGTTGCATGGAACCGGTGGTGGGCGTGACAAGACCGCCTACGATCTTCGAGAGCGTGCTCTTGCCGGCGCCGTTTTCGCCTGTCAGCGCGAGCACTTCACCGGGACGCAATTGAAGCGAGACGTCCGTGAGCACCGGTTCGACATAGGTCTTGCCGATCCCGTTAATGGTCAGCACCGGCGCTATGTCGGCGGAAGGGGCTATTGAACTTGGCATCGCTTATGAGAGGCTAGGGCAGCTACATGAATGCGAGTTCCGCCCCGGCGATCAAGCACCGGGGCGCACCACACGTTTGGACAGTTGGAGCTCAAGCCGCACGCGTCGGAACACTCTACGCTGCTTGCGAAATTTCGGCATACATGCGTCGTCGTGACCCATTGAGGCTTGCCACGACTTATCACGACGACGCATACCGGTCGGCTCGAGGCCGGCGGACTTACTTGGTGACCAGGTTGACCGGCGTTTCCACCACGCTCGACAGCTCCGACTGCTTCTGATGCGCGGAGAGCGCCTTCAAAGCGGTGTCGATACCAAATACCGCCTGTTTCGCGGCGTATTGGTCGGCGGTCGCCAAGACCCGGCCGTCGGCCAGCATCGGCTTGATGGCGTTGATGTTGTCGTAACCAACCACGTATACCTTGCCTGCCTTGCCGGCTGCCCGCACTGCAGCAACTGCGCCAAGCGCCATGTTGTCGTTGCCGCACAGCAGCGCCTTGATGTTCGGGTTCGCGTTCAGGATCTGCGATGCCACCGCGTTGCCCTTGTCGATTTCCCACTCGCCGGATTGCAGTGCAACAACCTTCATGCCGCCTGCCTGCATTGCCTGCTTGAAGCCGGCCGTGCGTTGCTGCGCGTTGGTCGTGGTCGACACGCCTTCGATAATGCCGACTTCATCACCGGATTTCAGTTTCTTGGCCAGGTAGTCGCCCACCAGTTTCGCGCCCTTCGCGTTGTCCGGGCCGACGAACGGCACGTTCAGGTCTTTCGACTTGAGCACTTCCGGATCGAGCTGGTTGTCGATGTTCACCACGATGATCCCTGCGTCCACGGCCTTCTTGATGACCGGAACGAGCGCCTTGGAATCAGCGGGGGCGATCACGAGCGCATCGACCTTCGAGACGATCATCTGCTCGACAATGCGGATCTGGCTCGCGGTATCGGTTTCGTCCTTGATGCCGTTCGAGATGAGCGTGAACTTGCTGGCGTTATGCGCCTGATAGTCCTTGGCGCCGGTTTCCATGGTGAGGAAGAACTCGTTGGCGAGTGACTTCATCACGAGGGCGACAACGGGCTTTTTAGCCGTTTGAGCGAATGCCGACGAAACCGGCAGGAGTGAAAATGCGGCAAATACCGCGGTTGCAGCGAGTACGCGGCGCCGTGCTGGGTTGGCTTTGCGGGTCATAGAGTCTCCGTTAGTTAGTTCGCTCTTCGGTCTACTGAGGGATAGCCGTCGAATCGTTCAGGCAGTTAGTCGATTGGTCGCTTGGTCGATTGCTCGGTGCATCAATTTGAATGACATGCTTGTTGCCGCTTTGCTTTAACGCTGATACGTGAAAACCCGATGCATGAGCCAAGGCGTGAATCCAAGCGGCAATCCGGCCCATCGGGGTCTAATGCTATCCTCGCGAATCGCGATATGCTACGTCTAAAATCGAAAGCGAGCGTTTCAAAAATGGAACACGTTGACTGGGACGATCTGCGGCTTTTGCTCGCCATCGCCCGCGAAGGAACCATGAGATCAGCCGCTGCGGCGTGTGATCTTAGCGCGGCGACACTGTCGCGCCGCCTGACCGAGCTCGAAAGAAGATTAGGTGAACCCCTGATTGACCGCGTGCCTTCGGGCTGCGCAGTCACGGCGTTCGGGCAGCGGGTGCTCGCATGGGCCGAGCAGATGGAGGCCCTGGCGCATCAGATCGAACGGGCCGGAGATGTCACAGGTTCTCACGGTCTTGAAGGCACAGTCAGGATCAATGCGGTCGAGTGGATGTCCTACATCCTGATGAAGTTGCTGGGCTCCTTCCAGGAAAGGTTTCCCGGACTGGCCATTGAAGTGCTGACCTCGCAGCAGCCGTACAACCTTGCCCGGCGCGAAGCCGACATTGCCATCTGGTCGGAGTGCCCGGACGAGGGTGACTTGTATGTGCGCAGGATCGGCAAAGTCCGCTTTGGTTTGTACGCGTCCCGGGACTATTACCTGCGTCACAAGGTGGCGATCAAGAAGAAGGAGTGGAGCAAGCTGTCCTTCGTCGGTTATGACGAGCGCCGGGGCGATCATCCTGCGGCCCGCTGGCTCAAGACGTTGCCGGGCGCGCCCGCGCCGAGCCTTCGCAGCAGCTACGTGCTGGGCGTGTTCGATGGCGTGCTGGGCGGCTCAGGCCTGGGCGTGCTCGCGCAATTGGCGGGAGACACGACCAGCGATCTGGTGTGCATCGAACCGCATATCAGGGAGCTGGATCAGGATGTCTGGATGGTCCTGCACCCGGCGCTTCGCGGCAGCGAGCGCATACGGGCGGTGTCGAACCTTGTCGCCGATATTTTCAGGTGACGACGGCCTTACGCTTAGCCTCTTGAGGGGCGCATGCCGCAGCCGCCTCACTGAGCAGGGGGATTATCCGGTCCTGCAATTTTCATTTAGCGGACACGGTTTTTTGAACGCTGCCAATAAATATCGGCGCAATCTATCTGCGATAATCCGTTCGGTTTCGCTTTGTTCAAAGAACTCGGAAATTCCATGCAATCCAATAATAAATGGCGGTACGGGGTGGTTCTGTGGGCGGGGGCGGTGGTCTGCACGGCGGCGTGCGTCGCAACCACTGCAATGGCGGCAACGCCTGCGGGGCAGGATTCTTCGTTGGCAGCGGGGAATGCGCTTGGCGACACGAGTGCGAAACGCGGTCTGCTGACCAACGGCGCGGCTGACGAACCGCAGGCGCCGGGCAACGGCAGCATTACCGAGTTGCAGCAGATGATCCGCGACGGCAAGGTAATAGAAATGCGCACGACCTATAACGGCAGCTATGGCGCAAGCATGTTGTTTTATCCGGACCAGATGACGTATTACGTCGCGCTGTTCCAGCAAAAGAAGTTCTGGCGCGTGATCAAGACGCAGACCGATACGCGTGCTGAAGCGGTCTATGGGGACTTCGCGAAAAATACGGCGCTGCTTGCCGATTCGGAAATTCGCCGGGAGAAGCTGCAGGCTGAAAATGCCTTCGCGGATCGGCTGATTGCGTTGCAGCAGAACCGGGCGAACCGCTTGCAAGCGGATGTCGATGTGGCGCGCGCGCAGCAAAGCCAGGTTGTTGATCGTCAGGCGCAACAAAGGGATGCCATTGTTGCCTTGCGGGCGCAGCAGGACGCGGCTCAAGCTGAATTGCGTGCGTTGCAGACCAAGGTGCAGGATCTTCAGCGTCAGGCGGATGGGGATATGATGCCGGTGGAGTGATTTTCGCGGGGCTTGAGGGGCGGGGGAGGTTTTGCGGGCGGGTTTCTGCGTTAGCGGTTGGTCAATGCCGGGGTGCTAGGTTCTGGCGTTAGCGGTCGGATCCATTGCCGGGTT
>Ga0206911_1083_pt1 | contig 22561 bp, 33 predicted proteins | sample Alteio_BWOrgHeat_74_FD_152956 | JGI IMG/M metagenome (GOLD analysis project Ga0206911, IMG submission 152956) | Enriched cells from forest soil in Barre Woods Harvard Forest LTER site, Petersham, Massachusetts, United States -... | ecosystem: Environmental > Terrestrial > Soil > Temperate forest >...
AGCCTGGCAAGGGTTACGAGTTCTCCAATGACATCAAGGGCGGCACGATCCCCAAGGAGTACATCAAGCCGATCGACCAGGGCATTCAGGATGCCATGCAGCGGGGTGTTCTCGCCGGCTACGAAATGGTCGACATCAAGGTCTCGCTCTACGACGGCAGCTATCACGACGTCGACTCGAACGAAATGGCGTTCAAGATCGCCGGTTCGATGGCGTTCAAAGAAGCCGCCAAGAAGGCCAAGCCGGTTCTGCTTGAGCCCGTGATGGCGGTCGAAGTCACCGTTCCCGAGGAGTACATGGGAACGATCATCGGCGATCTGAATAGCCGCCGCGGACGCATCGAGGGCATGGAAATGGTCGGAACCACGCAGGCCATCCGGGCTACTGTTCCTCTGAGCACGATGTTCGGTTACGCCACCCATATGCGGTCGTCCACGCAAGGTCGCGCTAACTATTCCATGCAGTTCAAGCAGTACGAAGAGGCGCCGCGGTCAGTCTCGGAAGAGATTATTGCCAAGGTGCAGGGCAAAGACAGCAAAGACACGAAGTAGTTCGGTGCCGCAAGGCGAAACAGGGTTGAGTTAGAAGTTCAAGTTACTGAAACACGGAGAGAGTCATGGGCAAGGAAAAGTTTGACCGGTCAAAGCCGCACGTAAACATCGGAACGATCGGGCACATCGATCATGGCAAGACGACGCTGACGGCGGCGATCACGAAGGTATTGTCGAAGCACAACCCGAAGAACACGTTCCGTTCCTTCGATACGATCGACAACGCGCCGGAAGAGCGTGAGCGCGGCATCACGATTGCGACCTCGCACGTGGAGTACGAGACCAAGAACCGGCACTATGCGCACGTCGACTGCCCCGGCCACGCCGACTACATCAAGAACATGATCACCGGCGCGGCGCAGATGGACGGCGCGATCCTGGTGGTCGCCGCGACCGATGGCCCGATGCCCCAGACCAAGGAGCACGTTCTGCTGGCCCGTCAGGTTGGCGTTCCGTACATCGTGGTCTTTCTGAACAAGTGCGACGCGGTTGAGGATGAAGAGCTGATCGAACTCGTGGAGATGGAAGTTCGCGAGCTGTTGTCGAAGTACGACTACCCTGGCGACGACACCCCGATCATCCGCGGCTCTGCCCTGGGCGCGCTCAACGGCGAAGCCAAGTGGGAGGCCAAGATCGACGAGCTGATGGATGCGGTCGACAAGTACGTTCCGCAGCCGGAGCGCGCGATCGACCAGCCGTTCCTGATGCCGATCGAAGATATCTTCTCGATCTCGGGCCGCGGCACCGTGGTCACGGGCCGTATCGAGCGCGGCAAGGTAAAGGTTGGCGAAGAGTCCGAGATCGTCGGCTTCCGCGAGACCCGCAAGACGGTTGTCACCGGCGTCGAGATGTTCAAGAAGCAGCTGGACGAGGGTCTGGCGGGCGATAACGCCGGTCTTCTTCTGCGCGGTATCGCGAAGGAAGACGTGGAGCGCGGCATGGTGCTGGCCAAGACCGGTTCAATCACGCCGCACACCGACTTCAAGGGTGAGGTTTATGTGCTCTCGAAGGAAGAAGGCGGCCGTCACACCCCGTTCTTCAATGGCTACCGTCCCCAGTTCTACTTCCGCACAACGGACGTAACCGGTTCGGCGAAGCTCCCTGCAGGCACAGAGATGTGCATGCCCGGCGACAACATTCAGCTGGAGATCACGCTGCACACCCCGGTGGCCATGGAGAAGGGCCTGCGCTTCGCCATCCGCGAAGGCGGACGCACCGTCGGCGCCGGAACCATCTCCGAGATCATCAAGTAAAGTTAGTGCTTCACGGCGAAGTTTAGTTTTAGCTGTTCAAGATTAACGAGGGCTGCCGGCCCATTGAGAAATGAGAACGAAATGACCGGCAGCTACTCCAACAGTTCTTTGATGTAGGAAAGAGAAAAACAATGGCTGGACAGAGAATCAGAATTCGTCTGAAGGCATATGACTACCGTGTGCTGGACACGTCAACTGGCGAGATCGTTGAGACGGCCAAGCGCACCGGAGCCCAGGTCGCGGGGCCCATTCCGTTGCCGACCATGAAGAACAAGTACTGCGTACTTCGCTCGCCCCACGTCGACAAGAAGTCGCGCGAGGCCTTCGAGATTCGCACCCACAAGCGGTTGATCGACATCCTCGAGCCAACGCAGCAGACCGTAGATGCCCTCATGAAGCTCGATCTCCCCGCCGGCGTCGACGTCGAGATCAAGACGGTTCAGAAATAGAAGTATCAACCCGGCAGTGCTGGGCCATTCAGGGCCAGCATGATGAGGAAAGGAAGCTCCAATGTCAGTAGTCGGAATTCTCGGAAAAAAAATCGGCATGACCCAGGTCTTCGATGATCGCGGCGACATTCACCCTGTCACCGTACTCAAGGCTGGCCCTTGCGTCATCACTCAACTCAAGACCCTCGCAAAGGACGGCTACGATGCCGCCCAGATCGGCTACGTCGATTTCGTCAAGGCCTCCAAGGTCAACAAGGCCATGACCGGTCACTTTGCCAAGTCGAACGTTCCCCCCGTCAAGATGATCAAAGAAGTTGCGCTTGAGACGGTCAAACCGGTTGAAGGCGAAGAAGCTGCCGCGATTAAGGCTGGCGACCGCATTCTGGTCGACATCTTCAACGACGAAAAGTTCGTCGATGTCATCGGAACCTCCAAGGGTCGTGGTTTTGCCGGCGTCATCCGCCGCCATGGCTTCGGCGGCGGTCCGAAGTCGCACGGCCACATGTTCCAGGTGCAGGGATCGATTGGTGCTTCATCCTTTCCGTCTCGCGTGTTCCCTGGCCAGCGCATGCCCGGTCATATGGGCCACGAGCAGGTTACGGTTCGCAACCTCCGCATTCGCGGCATCGATCTTGAAGACAACCTCCTCATGGTCGAAGGCGCAGTCCCCGGCCCTCGCGATGGCTTCGTGCTCATCTCCAAGGCCAAGGCCCCACCGAGAGAGCGTCGTGGATTCGCCGGTGCCGCAACGAAGGACGCATTGAAGGCTTCGAAGAAGGCAGCACCGAAGAAGAAGTAAAGAAAACAAGCAGAGTGGTTTCGGTTTCAGGAACTCAAGCCGCCTGCCAAACAAAGTTTTTGCCCGCCGCATCGATGGCGGGCGCAAAGAGAGAAGAACGATGGCAAACATCAACGTAGTAAATCTCGCGGGAAAGAAAGTCGGCGATTTTGAACTTGCCGACGAGGTCTTCGCTGGCGAGATCAACGACGGACTGCTCTGGGAGTCGGTTAAACACTATCGCGCCGCCCTCCGTCAGGGAACCGCTGCCACCAAAAGCCGCAATCAGGTCTCGGGTGCAGGCAAGAAGCTCTGGAAGCAGAAGGGAACCGGTCGCGCTCGCGTCGGATCCATCCGCACCCCGCTCTGGCGTGGTGGTGGTACGGTTCACGGACCGAAGCCCCGCAGCTACGAGTACGCGTTCCCGCAGAAGAAGCTGATGGGCGCATTGCGTTCAGCCATTGCTGCGAAGATCGCTGACGGCAAGTTCACCGTTGTCGACTCATTCGACGTCGCCGAAGCCAAGACCAAGCTCTTCCGCACCGCGCTCAACAAGCTCGAGGCCGGCAAGACCACCCTCCTGGTTGAAAGCAGCCGCAAGCTCGACGAGAAGCTCTACCTCGGCTCGCGCAATTTGGTCGGTGTCGAACTCGTCCTCAGCTCTGAGGTTCACCCCTACGACCTGCTCCGCTACGAGCACGCCGTCTTCTCGAAGGATGCCATCGAGGCTCTTCAAGAGACGCTCAAGAAGTTTGTATCGAAACGCAGTAAGACAACCGCTGAGCGCAAAGCCGCCGCGCAGAAGGAGGTTGCGTAATGCCAACCCTCTATACAGTCATTCGCCGTCCCCTCATCACTGAAAAGGGCATGACCGTGAAGGAGACGCAGAACACCCTGGTGTTCGAGGTTGCCCTCAAGGCCACCAAAACCGAAGTCAAACAAGCTGTTGAGAGCCTCTTCAAGGTCAAAGTCACCGGTGTTCGCACCACGACCGTTGAGGGCAAGGAGCGCCGCCGGGGCAAGTTCGCCGGCTACCGCCCCGACTGGAAGAAGGCTTACGTTCGCCTCAAAGACGGCGAAAAGATGCCGGAATACCTCAACAGCCTCTAAGCGAGATTTTTTCGCCGCAACAGAATTCAGGAAACGAAGCGCTGCTGAGCAATCAACAGCGCAGGCAAGGGAATAAACACGATGCCGATCAAATCATTTCGACCGATTACTCCATCACTCCGCTTCGCGACGAAGCTTGTCAACGACGACATCACGACGGACAAGCCTCACAAGCCGTTGCTGGGAGTCAAGCAGCGCACCGGCGGCCGCAACAACACTGGTTCGCTCAGCATGCGTCACCACGGCGGCGGTCACAAGCAGAAGCTGCGCCTCATCGACTTCAAGCGCGACAAGTACGGGATCCCCGGCACCGTTGCAACGATCGAGTACGATCCGAACCGCAGCTCGCGCATCGCGCTGATCCACTACGCAGATGGCGAGAAGCGTTACATCATTCAGCCCATCGGTCTCACGGTCGGCCAGTCGATCATGAGCGGCCCGGACGCCGATATTCTCGTCGGCAATGCTCTGCCGCTCAAGAACATTCCAGCTGGTACGACGGTTCATAACATCGAGCTTCGCCCTGGCAAGGGTGCGCAGATGGCTCGTTCTGCCGGCGCCCAGGTTCAGCTCATCGCTAAGGAAGGCGACTACGCCCTCCTCAAGCTGCCCTCGGGCGAGACCCGCAAGGTCCTCGTTGAGTGCATGGCGACCATCGGCCAGGTTGGCAACACCGATCACGAGAACGTCACAGTCGGAAAGGCCGGACGCAATCGCTGGAAGGGCATTCGCCCATCCAACCGCGGCGTCTCAATGAATCCAGTCGATCACCCGCACGGTGGTGGTGAAGGCAAGACCTCGGGCGGTCGTCACCCGGTTACTCCATGGGGCCAGCCAACACGCGGATACAAGACCCGCAATAACAAGCGCACCGATGTCTTCATCGTCAAGCGTCGCAGCAAGTAAAGAAAAGGTTTTTCAGCAGATCGTTTTTAGTTTTGTTTTTTTGATTCAGTAGTTCCGCAGCAAGGGCATCACCAAGTCTCGCAAGCAAGAGATTCGTCGTATCCAGCATCGCAACAAAGAAAGTCGGAGCTCAGCACAATGTCACGTTCAGCGAAAAAAGGTCCTTTCATCGACGATCACCTTACAAAGAAGATCGACGCGATGAATCAGGTTAACGACAAGAAGGTAGTGCGCACCTGGTCCCGCCGGTCCACCATTCACCCGGACTTTGTCGGCCACACCATCGCCGTGCACAACGGTCGTAAGTTCATCCCGGTCTACGTGACCGAGAACATGGTTGGCCACAAGCTTGGTGAGTTCGCGGCCACCCGCACCTTCAAGGGCCACTCAGCGCGAGCAGCCGAGACCGCCGCAAAGCCCAAATAAACCGGGCCCGATCGATTGCAGTGATGCACCACCGTTTAGCGAAGAAGTTTTGAAGGACGAAGATTATGGCTAACGCAGTAGAAAAAATCAGAGAGTTCCGCGCCGAAGCGAAGTTCCAGCGCACTAGCCCGCAGAAGGCGAAGCTGGTTTTGGATCTCATCAAGGGCCTTCGCGTCGAGCAGGCACTCAACACGGTTCACTTCAGCAGCAAACGCATGGCACCGGTCATTGAAAAAGTGCTGCGCTCTGCGATTCAGAATGCGACCTACGTCTCGCAGGAGCAGGGTCTCGATGTTGACGTTGACAACCTCTACGTCCGCACCGCCGTCGCGAACGAAGGCCCACGCATGAAGCGCATCCGCCCTGCCCCAATGGGCCGTGCCTTCCGCTACCAGCGCAGGCTCGCACACATCATCGTCACCGTCGCTGAGAAGAAGCCGGTTACTGCCATTAGCGCAGCCGCCGACTCTACCCCAGCCCCGGCAGCGAAGAAGACTACGAAGAAGGCAGCGACCAAGACCGCGGCAAAGCCCGCAGCCAAGAAGGCCGCCGCAAAGAAGACAGCCGTCAAGAAGACTGCAGCTAAGAAGGCCGCGAAGTAAGCAGTTTCTTGTACACTTAAAGTTTTGCACTACCGCCCGCCGGCTCAACCGGAGTGGGCACACAGGTAAAGGGAAGCTATGGGACAGAAAGTCCATCCGTACGGATTACGCCTCGGCATCAACAAGCCGTGGAAGTCACGCTGGTTCGTCGAGCGCGGCTATGACAAGCTGCTGGTCGAAGACGTCAAGCTCAAGGCTGAGCTGCGCGAGAAGCTGAAGGCCGCTGGCGTCAGCTCGGTAGAAGTCGAGCGCCCGGGCAACAAGCTGCGCCTGATCATCCGCACAGCGCGTCCGGGCATCATCATCGGCCGCAAGGGCGCCGAGATCGACAAGCTCAAGGCCGACATTCAGAAGCGAACGTCTCGCGAAGTCTTTATCGACATCCTCGAGGTCAACAAGCCCGAGCTCGACGCTCAGCTCGTCGCCGAGAACATCGCACTGCAGCTCGAGAAACGCGTCAGCTTCCGCCGCGCCATGCGCAAGTCGGTTGACTCCGCGCTCCGCTTCGGCTGCAAGGGCATCAAGGTCCGCGTCTCCGGCCGTCTCAACGGAAACGAGATCGCCCGTTCCGAGTGGTATCTCCAGGGCCGCCTGCCGCTGCACACGCTGCGTGCCGACATCGACTACGGTTTCGCCGAGGCGCACACCACCTACGGCATCATCGGCGTCAAGACCTGGGTTTACCGTGGCGACATCTACGAGCAGAAGAAGCGTCGCGACCAGGGTCTTACGACTGGCGCGTTTGCGTCCTAAAGTTTTTCCCGGCATGGCCGGAGTTTGAAGGGGAGCGTGTCGAACGTTTTCCTGAAAGAGTGAAGAGGGTTTTTCTTATGTTGATGCCAAAGAAGGTCAAGTTTCGCAAGCAGCAGCGCGGCCGCATGACTGGCAAGGCGTGGCGCGGCTCCGATCTTTCGTTCGGCGACTACGGCCTCAAGGTTATGGAGTGTGGTTACATCACCGACCGCCAGATCGAAGCCAGCCGTATCGCGATGACGCGCTTCATCAAGCGTGGCGGCAAGGTTTGGCTCCGTCTGTTCCCCGACAAGCCCATCACCAAGAAGCCCGCCGAAACCCGTATGGGTAAGGGCAAGGGCGCTCCCGATCACTGGGTCTGCGTCGTTCGTCCCGGCCGCATCCTGTTCGAGATGGAAGGCGTCACCCCGGAGCTCGCCAAAGAGGCCATGCGTCTTGCGGCCCACAAGCTTCCGCTCAAGACCAGCTTCGTTCAGCGCCACGATGTTAAGGCGACAGTCGTTACCAAATAAGACCGCGGCCAAATAGCTTTTAGTAGTTAAGGAAAAGACAATGGAATTCGAAAAGATTCGCAACCTCAGTGACGACGAGCTCAAGAGCGAGCAGGTGAAGGCAGCCGAGCAGCTCTTCCGCATCCGCTTCCAGAAGAGCCTCGGCAACGTCGAGGGCCTCAAGAAGCTGCGGACCCTCAAGCTGGACATCGCCCGCATCAAGACCGTCGAGCGTCAGCGCACTCTCGCGGCCGAGAAGGCCTCCAATCCCGTCGTCGCCAACGTTGCGCCGGCCAAGAGCACTCGCACCGCCCGCAAGAAAGCGAAGAAGGACTAATCATGGCAGACACAACAAACACCAACGCAGCCGCCGCGACTACAGAAACCCAGACCTCACGCCGCAACGAGAAGGTCGGCCTCGTCGTCTCGACAAAAATGCAGAAGACGATCGTTGTCGAGATCGAGATGCGAAAGGCGCACCCCAAGTACAAGCGCGTGATGAAGTCGAACAAGAAGTTCTACGCGCACGACGAACAGAACTCCGCCCGCGTCGGCGACGTCGTCCGTATCCGCGAGGCACGCCCTCTATCCAAGCTCAAGCGCTGGTCGCTCGAGGAGATCGTTCGCCGCTCCTCACTCGCGCTCGCCGACGACAAGAAGGAAGCAGCAGCCGTCGAAGCCAAGTAATTGAGGCCTGGGCCATGAGCCCCGGCCGGTTCACGCCGTAGATAGCCAGGAGAAGAACGATGTCAGTACAAATGAGAACAATGCTTGACGTAGCCGACAACTCAGGCGCGCGCAAGTTGCAGGTGATCCTGCCCCTCGGTGGCGGTCTTGGCAAAAAGGCTGGCCTCGGCGATGTCGTCACCGCAGCCGTCAAAGAAGCCTCGCCCGATGGCACTGTCAAAAAGGGTAAGGTCGTCAAGGCGGTTATCGTCCGGACTCGCAAAGAGTATCGCCGCAAGGATGGCACTTATATCCGCTTCGACCAGAACGCCGCTGTCGTCATCAACGACGTCAACGAGCCGGTCGGCACCCGCGTATTCGGCCCCGTGGCCCGTGAACTCCGCGAGAAGAAGTTCCTCAAGATCGTCTCGCTCGCGCCAGAGGTCATTTAGTTTCACGCCTCCCTTTCAGTGGAGTGCGCAACGATAAAACCGGAGTCCGGCTCCGTGGCAACAAGTTCGTCGAGGATGAGAGAGTTATGGCAGGCATCAAGATCAAGCGCAATGACAAAGTCGAAGTGATCGCAGGCAAAGACAAAGGCAAGCAAGGCCGCGTCCTTCGCGTCATCGCCGACAAGAATCGCGTCCTCGTCGAGGGCGTCATGATGGTGAAGAAGCACGTCAAGCCCAACCCGCAGCGCAACATCAAGGGTGGCATCGCTGAGCAGGAGTCCAGCATTCACATCTCAAACGTCATGCTCGTCGACGCCGAAGGTAATAAGACCCGCGTCGGATCGCGTTTTGAAGGCGACTCCAAGGTTCGTTTCTCGAAGGCAAGCGGAAACACGATCGCAGAGAAGAAGAAGTAAAGAGTTTTTTAGCAATTAGCAGCAGGCAGTTCAAATCCTTGTAACAATGGTTCACCCCACGCATCGGTACACGGGCTCGAAACCCAACCCGCAAACCGTGGAGAAAGAGAAGATAAATCATGGCAGCACGTTTGAAAGAGAAGTACCAAAAAGAGATCAAACAGGCGCTGGGCAAAGAGCTCAACATAACCAACCCAATGGCGATTCCTAAGCTTGAAAAGATCGTCGTGAATATGGGTCTGGGAGAAGCCACCCAGAACGTCAAGATCATGGATCCGCTGGTTGCTGATCTCGCCGCCATTACCGGCCAGAAGCCCGTAACCACCAAGGCCAAGAAGTCCATCGCCGCCTTTAAGGTGCGCGAAGGCATGCCCATCGGCGCGATGGTCACGCTTCGCGGCGACACCATGTACGAGTTCCTTGACCGCCTCATCTCCATCGCTCTTCCCCGCGTCCGCGACTTCCGCGGCGTCTCCTCGAAGAGCTTTGATGGCCGCGGCAATTACACCCTTGGCCTCCGCGATCAGCTGATCTTCGCTGAAATCGACTACGCCAAGGTCGACAAGCTCAAGGGCATGAACGTCACCATCGTCACGACGGCGAAGGACGACAACGGTGCCCGCGCTCTCCTGAAGAGCTTTGGAATGCCCTTCCGCGTCGGAGCGTAACGACCAAGCCGGGCCATTGCCCCCCAACAGGATCCAATAAGGGTTTGCAGTAAAGATAGAGAGCAAAAAACATGGCAACTACAGCAAAACGCGTCAAAGACGCAAGAAAACCGAAGTTCAAGTCCCGCCAGCACAACCGCTGCCAGCTCTGCGGTCGTCCCCGCGCCTTCCTCCGGAAGTTCGGCGTATGCCGTCTCTGCTTTCGTGGTCTCGCCCTCAAGGGAGAAATCCCGGGCGTAGTGAAGTCAAGCTGGTAGAATAAAGAATCCGTGTGCGACTCTTGGTCGCGCACTTACTCCAGAGACCTCATCAGGGCGTCAGCTTTTGGTGCAGAAGTCTGGACGTATCACCCGAAACAAACATCCCCGCTGGTTCTTGGCGTGTGACCCGCGTCCGAGCGAACGGGGGATGAAGGAGAATGAATGAACCTCACTGATCCAGTAGCCGACTTCCTGACCCGCATCCGCAACTCCATCCGTGCCCGTCACCAGAAGCTCGACGTCCCCGCATCCAAGCTCAAGGCCGAGATCGCCCGCATCCTCAAGGAAGAGGGCTACATCGCGAACTACAAGCCCACCGAAGAAAATGGGCAGAAGGTCCTTCGCGTCTATCTCAAGTACGGCCCGAACAACGAAGCCGTCATCCGCGACCTGCAGCGTGTCTCCCGTCCTGGTTGCCGCGTCTACCTGGGGCGCGACGAGATCCGCCGCGTACAAGGTGGCCTTGGCATCTCCATCATGACCACCCCCAAGGGCGTCATGACCGGTCGTCAGGCCCGTCGCGAAGGTGTTGGCGGCGAGATCCTCTGCGAAGTCTGGTAATTTCGCGTTTTCGTTTGTTCGTCATCCACAGATGGCGACGGTAGATAAGTTTGACCGGCTGCAGTGGAACGATCAGCAACAACTGATCGCGACTCGCAAGCCACAAAAGGATTCATCATGTCACGTATTGGTAAGAAACCGATCGCTCTACCCGCCGGCGTCAAGTACGCCGTCAGCGAGAACGGCAACACGGTCCTGGTCGAAGGCCCCAAGGGCAAGGTCACCGCTATGCTTCCCGGCGGCATCACCCTCGTCCAGAAGGACGGTAACCTGATCACCGAGCGCCAGAACGACAAGCAGGCAGCCTTTCACGGTCTCGCCCGCGCCCTCGTCTACAACGCTGTCACCGGAGTCACCACCGGCTGGACCAAGGATATCGACATCGTCGGCATCGGCTACCGCGCCGAGCTGAAGGGCAAGAACATGGTCGTCTTCACACTTGGCTATTCTCACCCCATCGAGTTTCCCTTGCCCACCGGCATCTCGGTCGAGATCGACCCCAAGCAGACCCACCTCACCATCTCCGGTATCGACCGGCAGAAGGTAGGCCAGATCGCCGCCGACATGCGCTCTCTCCGCAAGCCCGACCCTTACAAGAACAAGGGCGTTCGCTACACCGGCGAGAAGCTGAAGAAGAAGGTCGGCAAGACCGGAGCGAAGTAACTTTGTGAGGAGTGGTTTGCGTTCTGTCTACCACTCCTAACTAACCAGAAGTTCTAACACCGAACGTCCTCAGCACTCTGGGTACGCCACTAGGAAGGAAAGCCACTATGATCAATCCCCGTAAACGCAACGTCATCCGCCAGCGCATCCACACGCGCATCCGCGAGAAGATGTCCGGTACCGCCGAGCGTCCACGCCTCAACGTCTACCGCTCGCTCAACCACATCTACACCCAGCTCATCGACGACCTCAACGGAGTCACCATCGTCTCCGCCTCCTCCTTCGGTAAGAAGTCCGAAGACAAGAAGTATGGTGGCAACGTCGCTGCCGCTGCCGAGGTTGGCAAGCTCATTGCCGAGCGGGCGAAAGAGAAGGGCATCAAGAAGGTGGTCTTCGATCGTGGCGGCTATCTCTACCATGGCCGCGTAAAAGCCCTCGCCGACGCAGCCCGCGAAGCGGGTCTCGATTTCTAAGGTTCCCAAGGCGCCCTCATTGGCCGCCAGAAAGCTGGATAAGACATTATGGCAATGAAGAAAAAAATCGATGCGAACCGCCTCAACCTCAAGGACGAGGTTGTTTCGATCAACCGCGTCACCAAGGTCGTCAAGGGCGGTAAGAACATGTCCTTCGCCGCACTCGTCGTCATCGGTGATCCCGGTGAAGGCGTAGTCGGCTACGGCTCCGGCAAGGCAAAGGAAGTCCCCCAGGCCATCCGCAAGGGGATCGAGTCCGCCAAGAAGAACCTGCACAAGGTTAACCTCACCGCGAGCACGATTCCTCACCAGGTCCTCGGCCATTACGGCGCCGGCCAGGTTATGCTCAAGCCCGCACCGGAAGGTACGGGCGTCATCGCCGGCAAGACAGTTCGCGCGGTCATGACCGCGGCCGGCGTGCAGAACGTGCTCACCAAGAGCCTCGGCTCGGCGAACCCGCACAACGTCATCAAGGCCACCTTCGATGCTCTCATCCAGCTTCGCAACAAGGCCGAAGTCGCCGCCCTGCGCGGCAAGTCAGAGGACGAGCTCTAAAGCTCAATCCTCCAATTAGATTTTCAGGAGACTCTTTTCATGGCAACCAAGAACGCAACCGCCAAAATCAAGCTGCAGTACTTCCGTTCCAAGATCTGCACCCCGGTCAAGCACAAGCTCGTCGTCAAGGGCCTCGGGTTCACCCGTCTCAACCAGATCGTCGAGCGTGAAGACACTCCATCCATTCGTGGCATGGTCGCCAAGGTCCCACATCTCGTCCGCGTCGTCGAATAATCGCGCGATCCGGCCAACCATCACCCAGCCCGTCAGGGCCAAATCATATGCGAGTCGGTGAAGAGCTGCTTCACTGGCGTTAAGCGAGGAAACAATGGCAATCCGTAATCTCTCCAATCTCCGCGCCCCCAAAAAGGCGAACGAAAACAAAAAGCGCATCGGTCGTGGTATGGGTTCTGGCATGGGTAAGACCTCAACCCGCGGACACAAGGGTCAGGGCTCCCGCTCGGGTTCCTCTCTCATGCGCGGCTTCGAAGGCGGCCAGATGCCCCTTCACCGCCGTCTGCCTAAGCGCGGCTTTACCAACATCTTCCGCGTCGAGTACCAGGTCCTCGGCCTCGACCGCGTTGCCGAGATCGCCGCTGCCGAAAAGGTCACCGAATTCACCTTGGACAAAATCGTCGCCCTCGGACTTCTCCGCAAGAAGAACGGCCTCATTAAGGTCCTTAATAACGGAGAGATCAAAACCGCGGTCACTGTCCACGCCCACAAGTTCTCCAAGACCGCTCAGGAAGCGATCGAGAAGGCTGGCGGCAAGGCCATCCTCATCGGCTAGGTACCATTTAGAATAATTGGCAGGCGAGGGCGCGCGCCCTCGCATTGCCGTTTCACAGATCACCCGCTTTACCCCGAGGTTCCAGCACCCGATGTTCGAGAAAATCGCAAACATCTTCAAAATCCCCGACCTTCGCAAGCGCGTCCTCTTCACGCTCGCCATGCTGGCCGTCTACCGTCTCGGCTCGCACATCCCCACGCCCGGCATCAACGCCGACATGCTCGCCCAGTTCTTCAATCAGAACTCGGGCTCAGCTCTCGGCCTAGTCGATCTCTTCTCCGGGGGCAACCTCCGCAAGCTCACCGTCTTCGCCCTCGGCATCATGCCCTACATCACGGCATCGATCATCTTCCAGCTCCTCACCGTCATCTACGAGCCGCTCGCAAAGCTCCAGAAGGAAGGCGAGCTAGGCCGTCGCAAGATCACCCAGTGGACCCGCTACGTCACCGTCCTGCTCGGCATCGTGCAGTCCTTCGCGATCGCCCTCACCCTAACGAACACCAGCACTGGCCAGTCGATGGTCACCATCTCACGCGCTGCCTTCATCCCGCTCTGCGTCATCACCCTCACTGCTGGCACTGCATTCATCATGTGGCTGGGTGAACAGATCACCGAGCGCGGCATCGGTAACGGCATGAGTCTGCTCATCTTTACTGGTATCGTCGTCGGCTTGCCCAAGGGCATCGAAAACCTCTACGAAAAGGCCCGCGACAGCGCTTGGGGAGCACTCACCCCCATCGCTATCATCTTCCTCATCGTCGGCATGATCGCAGTCGTCGCCTTCATCGTCTTCGTCGAGCGGTCCGAGCGCCGCATCCCAGTGCAGTATGCCAAGCGCATCGTCGGCCGTAAGATGATGGGTGGCCAGTCCACATTTCTTCCTCTCAAGGTTAACTCCGGCGGCGTTATGCCGGTCATCTTCGCAAGCTCCATCCTGTCGGCGCCTCTTCTTTTCTCCGGCGCTCACATCTTCGGTTATTCTTTGCAGGACTCGCCTTTCTTCGGGCCAATCTTCCGCGCCATCGCTCCCGGCGAGCCTTGGTACGAAGTCCTTCAGATCGCTGCCATCATCTTCTTCGCATACTTCTACATCTCCATCGTCTTCCGTCCCGACGACATCGCCGACAACATGCGTAAGTACGGTGGGTTCATCCCCGGCATTCGTCCCGGCAAGCGCACCGCAGACTTCATCAACGATGTGCTCACCCGCATCACGCTTGTCGGCGCGCTCTACCTCGTCATCATCACCATCATCCCCACCTTCCTCATCAGCGGAATTCACTTCAACCATCTCTGGCTCATCGGACCGCTCTTTGACCACCTTCCGACCTGGGTAACCAACGGCCTCGGCGTCAACTTCTACTTTGGCGGCACCTCGCTGCTCATCGTCGTCGGTGTCGCTATGGACACCGCCCAGCAGATTGAATCGCAGCTCATCATGCGTCACTACGACGGCTTTACTCCCAAGAGTGGCCGCATCCGTGGCCGCAAGAGCTGGTAGGAAGTCAGTCCGTTGACCACAAGCACAATGACAGAACCCACCGCGGCCCCGGCAGACGACAGATTTCTGCCCGGGCCGGTTCTCCTTTTAGGCGCTCCCGGAGTCGGCAAAGGCACCCAGGCCAAGGCGCTAATGGCCGCTTACGGCATCCCCCAAATCTCCACTGGCGATATCCTTCGCGCCAACATCTCCAAGGGCACACCGCTCGGTATACAGGCCAAGGCCCTCGTCGATCAGGGCACTCTCGTATCCGACGACCTGGTCAACCAGATGGTCGCCGACCGTCTTGCCCAACCCGATACGCGCAACGGCTACATCCTCGACGGCTTTCCCCGCACTTTAAACCAAGCCACCTGGCTCGACGCGCAACTCGCCGCCACCCCCAATACTCTTCCTGTTGTCGCCATCAGCATCGTGGTCGACTACGAACAGCTTCTTCACCGCATCACCGGTCGCCGCATCTCGCCAGCAGGCCGCATCTACAATATCTATTCGAATCCCCCCGCCGTTCCCGGCATCTGTGACGTAGACGGCTCCGCTCTCGTCCAGCGTCCTGACGACTCAGAGGCAGTTTTCCTGGAACGCATGAAGACCTTCGAAGCCCAAACCGCGCCCGTCGTCGAACACTATCGCAAACAGGGCCGCTTCGAACAGATCAACGGTGATCAACAAGTGGAAAAGGTGACCGCGGAGATCACATCCGCGCTCAAGCGCCTTCGCCACTCTTCAACCGACTAGCACCAGAGACGAACCAGCCCATGGCCATCATGATCAAAACGCCCCAGGAGATCGAGAAGATGCGGATCTCCGGCAAGGCCCTCCGTCAGGTCCACAATGCGATCGCGCCCCACGTCGTTCCTGGCGCATCGACCATGGATCTCGAAGAGATCGCCGTCAAAAAGATCGCCGAGCTGGGCGCCATCCCCGCCTTCAAGGGCTATCACGGTTACCCCGCCGCTCTCTGCACCTCGGTCAACGACGAGGTCGTCCACGGAATTCCCAGCGCCAAACGCATCCTCAACGAAGGCGACATTCTCTCCATCGACTGCGGAGTCATCATCGACGGCTATTACTCTGACGCTGCGGTTACCTACCCCATCGGTCAGGTCTCCCCCAAGACCGCAAAGCTCCTCGAAGTCACCCAAGCCTCCCTCGAAAAAGCCATCCAGCAATGCCAGGTCGGCGGTCGCCTCGGGGACATCTCCGCCGCCGTCCAAAAGCTTTGCGAAGCCGAGGGCTTCGGTGTCGTCCGCGAATTCGTCGGGCACGGCATCGGCCGTTCTATGCACGAAGACCCCCAGGTCCCCAACTTCGGCGACCCCGGCAAGGGTCCCCGGCTCAAGGCCGGCATGGTCCTCGCCATCGAACCCATGATCAACGCCGGCGGCCCCGAAGTCCGTGTCCTCAAAGACGGTTGGACCGCCATTACCATTGACGGCAGCTACAGCGCCCATTTCGAGCACACCGTAGCCATCACAAAAGACGGCCCCCAGGTTTTAACGCGATAAAAGGCGCTTACCCGCTAAAATAGGTCGATTCCGGCATCTTGCTGGAAAAATAGGCCTGAATTGCGGTACTATAAGAGATAACGTGCGTGCAAGTGCACGTCCAGGAACATCCGGCTGAAGCTTTCGCTCCAGCCAAACAGAAGTTGCGGAAACGAAGAGGCTTAGCCTTCCACTTTCCAAAGGAGATCGTTTGTCGAAGGAAGATGCAATTGAAGTGATGGCGGTGGTCGTCGAGACCCTGCCAAATGCGATGTTCAAGGTCGAGCTTGAGAACAAGCATCAGGCCCTTGCTCACGTCTCTGGACGCATGCGCAAAAACTTCATCCGCATCCTCCCCGGCGACCGCGTCGCGATTGAGCTCAGCCCGTACGATCTCAACCGCGGCCGCATTGTCTACCGCTACAAGTAGACAAGAAACGCTATTCCACCCCAGATCGCCACGTCTTTATTTGGCTTCTAGGTAGGCTTGGGCTTTTGCCTCGGCATTCAGGGTCATGCACGAATCGGACTTTGGTCCCCTGAGCATGTCCCATGTTCCACCGGCTTTACGTTGCAGCAAAAGAAGGGAATCACCATGAAGGTTCGTGCCTCAGTAAAGAAGATATGTGACAAGTGCAAGGTCATTCACCGCCGTGGCGTGGTGCGTGTCATCTGCGAGAATGCCAAGCACAAGCAGCGCCAAGGCTAGTCTCGGTTGTCGTTCGTACTGACAACGGAGAACTGACCACTGACAACTTGTACCACCGGCCCCGTCGGGCTAGTTAGCCGAAGTCAAGGCTTGCGTTGAACCCGTCGGACCTGCCGCAAACAATTCACCCCGCTCCGTGGCGAAGCTACTCGAGCCCAAACGAAAAGGAACCCCATGGCACGTATTGCTGGAGTCGATGTCCCTAGCAACAAGCAGGCGCGCATCGGTCTCACCTACATCTTCGGAATCGGCAACTCCCGCGCCGCCAAGATCCTCGCAAAGGCAGAAGTCGATCCCTACGCGAAGCTCGGCACGCTCGACGAGGACGCGCTGAACCGCATCCGTCACGTAATTGAAGCTGAGGGTCAGATCGAAGGCGATCTCCGCAAGGACATCTCCCTCAACATCAAGCGCCTCATCGAAATTCAGTCCTACCGTGGTCTCCGCCACCGCCGCAGCCTTCCTGTTCGTGGCCAGCGCACTCACACCAACGCTCGCACCCGCAAAGGCCCGCGCAAGGGAACCGTTGCCGGTAAGAAGAAAGCGACGAAATAAGACATGGCGAAGACACAGAATACGAAGGGCGCAGCAAAGCCCGGCAAGAATAAGAAGTTCAAGAAGCGTGAGCGCAAGAACGTTCCATTTGGCCTCGTCTTCATTCAGGCGTCGTTCAACAACACCATTGTCACCATCACCGACCAGGTGGGCAACACGCTCAGCTGGAAATCGTCCGGTTCGCTCGGCTTCCGCGGCTCCCGCAAAGGGACTCCGTTCGCCGCGCAGCAGGCCGCCGTCGGTGCAGCCAACGCAGCTCGTGACCACGGCGTCCGCTCGGTCGATGTGCGCGTCTCTGGTCCCGGCTCCGGCCGCGAATCCGCGATCCGCGCCCTCGCGACCACCGGCATCGAGGTTCGCAGCATCCGCGACGTTACGCCGATGCCGCACAACGGCTGCCGTCCGCCCAAGCGTCGCCGCGTCTGACGTTATGGCGCTTTTGATGAAGCCCTCCTGCGAGCGCTGCAACACAGCAATCGCCGTAGACGGAGAAGCCTTCATCTGCACCTACGAATGCACCTTCTGCGAGCAATGCGCAGAGGCCATGCAGACTATCTGCCCGAACTGCGGCGGGGAACTCGTAAGACGACCCCGCCGCAAGTAAGGCGAAACAAGCAACAGGATCGCGAAGAAGCGCAGCCAGCGTGTAAAGCGATCGTCACCCGAAGTTGGATTTTTTAGGAGCAATACAAATGGCACGTTATACAGGACCCGTCTGCCGCCTCTGCCGCCGCGACGGAACCAAACTCTTCCTCAAGGGCACCAAGTGCTTCTCCGAGAAATGCCCCGTCGAAAAGCGCAACTTCCCCCCCGGCCAGCACGGCCAGTCCCGCAAGGTTAAGAAGGTCGTCGGCTACGGTCTGCAGCTCCGCGAGAAGCAGAAGGCCAAGCGCATCTACTTCACCCTCGAGACCCAGTTCCGCGCCTACTACCAGAAGGCCTCCAACAAGACCGGTGTCACCGGCGAACTCCTGCTCCAGCAGCTTGAGACCCGCCTCGACAACGTCGCCTACCGCCTCGGCTTTGCAATGAGCCGCCGCCAGGCCCGTCAGGTCGTCCGTCACGGTCACCTTCAGGTCAACGGTCGCAAGGTCAACATTCCGTCCTTCCAGGTCAAGGTAGGAGACGAGATCGCGATCCGCGAAGGTTCGAAGACCCTGCCTCAGTTTGAAGAAGCCAAGAACTTCGCCGCCGGTCAGAACCAGGTCCAGTGGCTCGACATCAACCGCGACACTCTCTCCGGCAAGGTCATCGCCCTGCCGAAGCGCGAAGACGTCAACCTGCCCGTCAACGAGCAGCTGATCGTCGAACTCTACTCGAAATAAAGTGCCCCTTGGTTTTGTGACTGCCCTTTAGTCCAGACCTAAGAGCATTGTTTCGAAGACTTTGACACCCTTTACCGGGGTGGGGGAGCAAGCCTCACCCCGCCCGCACCACCACAACTCAACCCGCAACCGCACCATCCGCCAGTTCGCAGAATGCATCGCGTCTAGGTCGGAAAAGGAGAAATACACATGCTTTGGAGAGGTTTTCAAAAGCCCAAGCGTCTCGCAGTCGACACCGAAACACTCACCGACAAGTACGGCAAGTTCTCCGCGCAGCCCTTTGAGCGCGGCTTCGGTACCACCATCGGCAATGCCCTTCGCCGCACCCTGCTCTCGTCCATCGAAGGCGCAGCCGTCACCGCCGTTCGCATCGAAGGCGTCCTGCACGAGTTCCAGTCCATCACCGGCATCGTCGAAGACGCGACCGACATTATCCTGAACCTCAAGCAGATCCCCTTCAAGCTCGCCGGAGAAGGCCCCAAGGCCCTCTATCTCCGCTCCGACCAGGCCGGCGTCGTTACCTCCGGCATGATCGAAGCCGACGGCGACGTCGAGATCCTCGACAAGAACGTCTACATCTGCACCGTCAGCGAAGGCGGCAAGATCGACATGGAGATGCGCCTCAAGCGCGGCCGCGGCTACATCTCGGCCGACAAGAACTTCGACGGCGACCTCGGTCTCGGCTTCATCCCGGTCGACTCCGTTCACTCGCCCGTCCGTAAGGTCAACTATCTCGTTGAAGCCGCCCGTCTCGGTCAGATCACCGACTACGACAAGCTCACGATCGAGATCTGGACCAACGGTACAGTACTCCCGGCAGATGCCCTCGGCCTCTCCGCCAAGCTGCTCAAAGACCACATGACCATCTTCATCAACTTTGAAGAGGAGATGGAAGCCGGTCACGATGGAAGCCACGACGGTCCGGCCATGCGCAACGAGAACCTCAACCGCTCGGTCGAAGAGCTCGAGCTCTCCGTCCGCAGCTACAACTGCCTCAAGAACGCTAACATCGCCACCATCGGCGAGCTCATCCAGAAGACTGAAGCCGAGATGCTCAAGACCAAGAACTTCGGCCGCAAGTCCCTGAATGAGATCAAGGAAATCCTCGCGCAGATGGGCCTCTCCCTCGGCATGAAGATCGACGAGAACGGCAACCCGCAGCCCGGACCGACCTCCGTCCTGCCCGCAGCCACCCTCGCCGCTAGCTTCGGCAACTTCGACGACGATGAGGATGAGGACGAAGACGAAGACCTCGAACTCGCCAACGAGCCCGAGAACTTCTAATCGCAGCAACCAGGAGAAGCAGGGAGCAACCTCCCTGCTTCTCGATTCACCCGAAACAGCAGCAAGCCGATCAACGGCAGTAAAGCCGGATCGAAGGAGATTCCACCATGCGTCACCGCAATGCAGGATACAAATTAGGCCGCAACACCAGCCATCGCCGCGCAGTTCTGCGCAACCTCGTAACCTCGGTCATCCTCAACGATCGCATCGAGACGACCATCACCAAGTGCAAAGCCACTCGTCCTCTCATCGAGAAGATGATCACGCTCGGCAAGCAGGGCACCGTTCACGCTCGTCGTCAGGCTGCGGCCTATCTTATGACGCCAGAGTCGGTCGACCGTCTCTTTGCCACCGTCGCCCCGCGTTACGGTTCACGCAATGGTGGCTATCTGCGCATCACGCGTCTCGGAGCCCGCAAGGGTGACGCCGCCGAGATGGCTTACATCGAACTCCTCGGTGCCGAGCACGAGCTTAACGAAAAGGCTCAGAAGCGCGCCGAAGCCCGCACCAAGAAGCGCGAAGAACTCGCCAAGCAGTTGGAAGAGCGCGGCAGCGGCGAAGCCGGCGATCCAAACGCAGAAGCCTAAACTTCAGCACACAGTATCAGCAAAAGAGGCGCACTCAAAGGTGCGCCTTTTCTATCCTCTAAAATTCATCTCGGTCAACAGCCGAGCTCTGCTGTCCACCCACCCAAACAAGGTATACCCGCCGCCACGAAGTGGCCGCTCCACGCGCAGTGGGCCCGTCCGGCAGGACACCCTTACCCGCTGTGCACCATCACGCGGTTCTTCCCCGCTCGCTTGGCTGCATACAGAGCCTCATCGGCCAACTCCACCAACTGAAACCCATTCTCCAACGACTCATTCATCGCCGCCATTCCAACGCTGATCGTCAGCGGCTCATTCTCCCATTCCTCTGCCGCAACGCGCTGCATCACACGCCGAGCCAGCCCCATGGCGCTCTCTTCACCACTCTCCGGCAGCAGCACTACAAACTCCTCACCGCCATACCGAGCCGGCAAATCAGGCAATCGCACCGTGGTACGCAGAATCGTCCCCAGCCGCCTTAGCACCTCATCACCCGCCGCATGTCCCCATCGGTCATTGATCGTCTTAAAGTTGTCAACGTCTATCAGCAGCACGGAAAGCTCCCGCTTCCGTCTCCGCGCCATGGAGAACTCCATTACCAGCCGCTCCTCAAACGACCTGCGATTCCGTAGCCCCGTCAGCTCATCTGTCACAGCCAGCTTCCGAAGCTGATCATTCGCCTCTTCCAACTCCCGGTGGTAGCGTTCCAACTCAATCTGATGAGCCACCTCTTCCGACACGTCCACCGCCACTCCGGCCAGCAGCACATTCCCCGCAGAATCGTGACATGGAAACTTGAACGACCGTAGCGAACTCACCGTCCCATCCGAATTCCGGATATGCTCCTCAGTTTCCACCATGCGCCCACCCGCCATAACCTCCAGGTCGTGGGTCCGCACCGACTTGGTCAGCTTTCGCGACCACAGCTGTTCATCCGTCCGACCCAGCCACGCATACTCGCTCACGCCAAACCGCTGTGCAAAGGCGCGGTTGTAAAACAACAATCGCCCCGCCGCGTCCTTGATATAGCTCAGGAACGGGCTAGCATTCATAAACGCTCGAAATAGTTCTTCGCTTGCCCGCAGATTCGCGCTGGCCCTTTCTTTCTCCGCGATCACCTCAGCCAGAGCTTTCCGCTGCACAATCGCTTCCAGCCGAACCGCGACCTGCCGTCCCAGCACTTCCAGTGCATTGGCTTGCTCCGCCCCTAGTATCCGCGGCGCCATGTCCACCACTGACAAGGTCCCCAATGGCTCACCTTCCGACGTAAATAGCCCCACCCCGGCAAAAAACCGGATCGCCGGGTCGCTCGTCACCAGCGGATTGCTGACAAACCGCCCATCCATCAGGGCGTCTTTAACGAGAAAAAGCCCAGTCTCCCGGATAACATGGGCACAAAACGCCACCTCTCGCGGCGTCTCCCCCAACTTCAAATGTTCCGACGCACGATACCACTGGTGCCGCTCATCCAGCAGCGTCACCAGTCCCAGCGGAGTCCCACAGATTGCAGCTGCAAGCTGTACCAGTTCCTCGCATTCAAGCTCTGGCTGGGAGTTCAGTAAATCACGTGTCCAAATCGCCCTCAGACTAGCGGCTTCAGCTTCTGTTCGATGCAGGTTCATCTGTCACCGTATGTAAGGCTAGAATAGCTGGGGTGACTTTCCCATGCTATAAGTATTTTCAATAGCTTACGAAGGTAACCTACGCTTTCGTCTCCAACGTGGGATATGCCCTTAACCTGTTATTCAGGCACATGTTCGGGTCATTGAGCAGAAAAGTAAGAAGTAACCTCACCTTGCTCAAGCTCTGACCCTGCACTAAGCTAGAACCAACCATGTATGAAGACTTCAGAGTAACTGACCGATGGACAGGCGAAGACCTCCGCTGTGAATGGAAGGGCACCATCGTCGCCATCGCCACCCGCCACGCCGACGCCACGGATATCCGCTTTGCCGTCAACGGCCGCCCCGTATGGATCGCCATGCCGAACCTCGCATGGGTTGAGCAGAAGCGCCGCACCGGCTACGTCATCACCGACTACCTCGCCGCCCAGACCGCCGGCCGCTACCTCCAGCATGCCATCCGATCCGGCTACGACAACGGCCGCGAAATGTACACTATGACCGTCGATGAGGTCCTCGAACACGCCAACGCCGTCGTCAAAGAGGCTGGCCGCACCGACCATCTTCCCAGCCTCCCCGTCATCAACCCAGACATACGACCCGAAGACGAGATGGGGATTCACCTTCCAGGCGAACCAGTAGCATAGTCTCCCAGGAGATTGGCCCAT
>Ga0206911_1084_pt1 | contig 22555 bp, 16 predicted proteins | sample Alteio_BWOrgHeat_74_FD_152956 | JGI IMG/M metagenome (GOLD analysis project Ga0206911, IMG submission 152956) | Enriched cells from forest soil in Barre Woods Harvard Forest LTER site, Petersham, Massachusetts, United States -... | ecosystem: Environmental > Terrestrial > Soil > Temperate forest >...
ATGAGGGCCTTGCGCCATGCGGTGAGGCCCGCGAGGGTGTTGTCGATGGCTTCGCGGACGAAGAGGCGCATGTCGGTGGCGATCTGCTCGTTGCGGCTGCGACCGGTGTGGAGCTTGAGGGCGAGGTCCTCGACCGCACCATCTCTGCACGCGCCCTCAACTTCGACGCCCCGACGCCCAACAGCATGGACGCAACCAGCGACCGCGACTTCGCCCTGGGGGTTGGCGGTGACGATGGCTTCGCCTTGTTCGGCTTGCTGTTTGGCTACGGCGCGGAGGCCTTCTTCCATCTGCAGCAGCTCTTCGCTGGTGAGGATGCCTGCGGCTTCGATGGCTCGGGCGTGGGCGATGCTGGCTTCCACTTCGTAGGGGACGAGGCGCCAGTCGAAGGGGAAGGAGCGCTGCCAGGATTCGAAGGTGGGGTCGAGTGGTTCGCGGAAGCGGCCGGACCACATTTTGGTTGCATTCTGCTGCGGATCTGACATTTTGACTTTCTTGCCTCGGAGTGCCGTAAAATTTTTACCTAGCCATATTTTCGAAGAATGAAGCTTTCCGCGCGAAGATTGTCAGGGTTCCCTGAATAGGTTCACTTCGTGCTTTGCCGCAAGTGTTTTCGTCGGTCACCCCTTCATCGTGAATACTCTGGACGGAAAAGAAGTGGGGTGCAGACGGGTTCACCTTGCGGCATGTTATCCACCACTCCGTTGAGGGGATTAAGTCCTTAGACGGATCAAGATCGAGCGTGAAGGTGCCGTCCGTGTCAGTGGTATAGGTTCCGGAATTCCTCTCGCCTCGAATGAAGACATTTACTTTCTCGTTAACCAGCGGCTTGCCGTTGTGGCCGTTGAGGACTCGAATCCGAATAATTTCTGCAGATGCAATTTGGAATGCGCTCAAACAAGCGAGAAGAACCGCACAAACAGTGGATATTCGGTTGTTCATTCGGTCTCTCCTTTCGCCAATTGTGACTTCGAGCCAATGGACATTCTGCGAAGCACCCCAGGGCCTAAAGCCCGATTTGTGGTGAGTTTTCGAGAGGCCCAAGGCTGAAGCCTTGGGTTACCTAGAAGCAAGAACAACGACAAAAGCAAAATACGGGGATCCTTCGCTTTGCTCAGGATGACGACGGTTCGGGTGCGATGTGGTTATTCCTTATTGCTGCCGCTGTTTAGTTGGGGCATCTCGGAGCCTTTGCTTAGGGTGATTAGGCCGGACTTGGCATAGGTGATTAGTTTGGCGCGGGTGTCGGTGATGTCTAGGTTGCGCATGGTGAGTTGGCCGATGCGGTCGCGGGGGGAGAAGGTGGATTCGCCCTTTTCCATGGTGAGGCGCTCGGGGTGGAAGGTGAGGTTGGGTGAGGCTGTGTTGAGGATGGAGTAGTCGTTTCCGCGGCGGAGTTCGATTGTAACCTCGCCGGTTACAGGTTTGGCGACCCAGCGCTGGGCGGCTTCACGGAGCATGATGGCCTGGGGGTCGAACCAGCGGCCTTGATAAAGGAGGCGGCCGAGCTTGCGGCCGTTTTCGCGGTACTGCTCGATGGTGTCCTCGTTGTGGATGCCGGTGATGAGGCGCTCGTAGGCGATGAAGAGGAGAGCGAGGCCGGGTGACTCGTAGATGCCGCGGCTCTTGGCTTCGATGATGCGGTTTTCGATCTGGTCGCTCATGCCGAGGCCGTGGCGGCCACCGATGCTGTTGGCTTCGAGCATGAGGGCTACGGGGTCTGAGAGCGGGTTGCCGTTGAGGGCTACGGGGAAGCCTTCTTCGAACCGGACGGTGATCTCTTCGGGTTTGATGGCTACGTCGTCGCGCCAGAAGGCGGTGCCCATGATGGGGGCGACGATCTTCATGCTGGTGGTGAGGAGTTCGAGGTCCTTGGCTTCGTGGGTTGCGCCGAGGATGTTGGAGTCGGTGGAGTAGGCTTTTTCGGCGGACATCTTGTAGCCGAAGCCGGCCTTGGTCATGAAGGCGGACATCTCGGCGCGGCCGCCTAGCTCGTCAATGAAGGCGGCGTCGAGCCAAGGCTTGTAGACCTTGAGGTCTGGGTTGACGAGCAGGCCGTAGCGATAGAAGCGCTCGATGTCGTTGCCTTTGAAGGTGGAGCCGTCGCCCCAGATGTTGACGTCGTCTTCCTTCATGGCACTTACCAGCATGGTGCCGGTGACTGCGCGGCCGATGGGCGTGGTGTTGAAGTAGGTGACGCCGGCGGTGGTGATGTGGAACGCGCCGGACTGGAGGGCGGCGATGCCTTCGCGAACGAGCGGGCCGCGGCAGTCGATGAGGCGGGCCTTTTCGGCGCCGTATTCGAGGGCTTTGCGCGGGATCTCGTCGTAATCGGCTTCGTCAGGCTGGCCGAGGTTGGCGGTGTAGGCGTAGGGGAGAGCGCCTTTTTGCTTCATCCAGTGAAGCGCGGCGCTGGTGTCGAGCCCGCCGGAAAAGGCGATGCCTACCTTCTGACCGAGCGGTAAGGATTCGAGAATTACGGACATAGTGATGCAGACCTCAATGGTTCGCTTCGTTAGTGCGATTTCTGCCAGCGTTGTGACGCTTCAAGCGAAATGCGGGGATCCTTCGCTGCGCTCAGGATGACGATAAAAAAAACTTGTGATGACGACAAAAAAAGGTGCGGATGACGACAGAAAACTCAGGATTACGACGAAGAATTCACGATGACGACGAAAAACTCAGGACGACGACGAAAAAGGTGCGGATTGTTTATCCGCGTTTGCGCGGTTGGATTCCGCGGCTGCGGCTGTTGGAGATGCGCTTGGCTCCTCCGAGGAGCATGAGCAGCAGGGCCTTCTGGGCGTGCATGCGATTTTCGGCCTGGTCAAAGACGATGGACTGCGGCCCGTCGAGGACGGCGTCGGTGACTTCGGCGTTGCGATGCGCGGGGAGGCAGTGCATGAAGACGGCGTCGGGTTGAGCGTGCGCCATTAGGGCCTCGTTGACCTGGTAAGGCTTGAAGATGGGGGCGCGCTTGGTCACCTCGTGCTCGAAGCCCATGCTGGTGCAGACGTCGGTGTAGACGGCGTCGGCTCCGGTGACGGCTTTGATGGGATCGTGGAGGAGGGTAATGCTGCCGCCGGTGGTCTCGGCGATCTCGATGGCTTTGTGGATGATTTCGAGTTTTGGAGCGAAGCCCTTTGGAGAGGCGATGCTGCAGTGTGCGCCGAGTTGGGCGGCGGTGAGCATGAGAGAGTGGCAGACGTTGTTGCCGTCGCCGACGTAGGTGAAGTGAAGGCCCTGCGCGGTGCCGAAACGCTCTTCGAGGGTGAAGAAGTCGGCGATGGCCTGGCAGGGGTGTTCGAGATCGGAGAGGGCGTTGATGATGGGAACCTTGGAGCAGGCTGCCATCTCGGTGATGGTGTCGTGCGCGTAGGTGCGGAGGATGATGATGTTCATCCAGCGCTCGAGATTGCGGGCCATGTCGGCGAGGGATTCGCGTTCGCCGAGGGGGGACTGGGTCTGGTCGACGAAGATGGCGTTGCCGCCGAGGGTGTTGATAGCGGCTTCGAAGGTGAGGCGGGTGCGGAGGGAGGCCTTCTCGAAGAACATGACCATCTGCCTGGCGTCGAGCGCGTGGCGGAAGTCTTCGGGATGGGTCTTGACGGCGTGGGAGAGCTCCATGATGGCGGCCATCTCGTCGACGGTGAGGTCGCCGATGGAGCAGAGGTCACGGCCAGTGAGGCGCTTGGAGGCTTCGCTGAAGGAGGTGTCGGATTGAATGCCGAGAGTTGCTGTCGGTTTGGCCGCCGGAAGATCATCGTCAATTGTTTTGGTGTTCATGACTACGGTTTTGCTACCCATGAGATTGTTCTCCTGCCGGAGTTGCGCCGGCGTACGCAGCACTGATGATTTCGTCCAGTGCTTTGATGGCTGTCTCGACGTGTTTGCGTTCGAGGATGAATGGTGGAAGGAAACGGAGAACCGTCTCGCTGGTTCGGTTGATGATGATGCGTTGCTCCATGAGCTGGGTGGTGACACGCTTCGCGAGGTCTGCGGAGTTGAGTTCGACGCCAAGCATGAGGCCGAAGCCGCGGACATCGACAATGCAGTCGTGACGTGCTGCGAGTTTGGTGAGTTCTTCGTGGAAGAAGTCGCCGACGTCGCGAATGTGGTCGAGGAGGTTGTCGCGTTTGATGGTGTCGATGACGGCGATGGCTACTGCGCATGCCAAGGGGCCGCCGCCGAAGGTTGTGCCGTGCATGCCGGGAGTGATGGCTTCGGCGGCCGAGTTGGTGCAGAGCATCGCGCCCATGGGGATGCCGTTGGCGATGGGCTTGGCGAGGGTGGTGACGTCGGGGAGGATGCCGTAGTGCTGGTAGGCGAACCATTTGCCGGTTCGACCCATGCCGCTCTGGATTTCGTCGGCGAGCAGAAGGGCTCCTGTCGAGTCGCAGAGTTGGCGGGCGGTGGTGAAGAACTCGCGGGAGATGGGGTGAATGCCGCCTTCGCCCTGGACGGGCTCGATGCAAATGCCGCAGATTTCGTTGGAGAATTTGGCGCGGAGGTCGGCTACATCATTGAAACGGACGAACTCGACGCCGGGCATCACAGGCATGAAGGGTTCGCGGTACTTGTCTTTTGCGGTGGTGGCGACGGAGCCCATAGAGCGGCCGTGGAAGCTGTGTTCGAGAGCGAGGAATTTTGTGCCGATGTTGCGGCCCTTGGAACGAAGCAGGCCGGCGTGGGCGCGGGCGAGTTTCAGGGCGGCTTCCCAGGCTTCGGTGCCGCTGTTGCAGAGGAAGACGCGGTCGAGGCCGCTGATTTCGGTGAGGCGGAGGGCGAGTTCGGTGGTGTGTTCGTGGAAGAAGAGGTTCGAGGTGTGGATGAGGCGAGTGCTTTGACGCTGGATTGCTTCTTCGACGGCTGGGTGTGCGTAGCCGAGTGCGGAGACGCCGATGCCGCTAAGGAGATCGAGGTAGTCCTGACCGTTTTCGTCGCGCAGGAAAACGCCCTTCCCGCTGACGAAGAGGTAGGGGTTGCGCTCGTAGGTTTGGAGAAGGAGTTTGCTCTCCGCTGCCTGGATGGATGCTAGTTTCATGCGACCATGACCTCCGTTCCGTCGTTGACCCGTGTAGAGACGAGGTCAGGCAAGAGCCATGCTGCCTCTGCGGGTAAGATGCGTACGCGTTTGACGCCGTGGGTGAGGGCTTCGCGGCAGGCGTTGAGTTTGGGCAACATGCCGCCGGAGACGACCTGTGCCTTTTCCATTGCGGGGATTTGCGCGAGGGTGAGCCAGCGCATGACGTTGCCGTCGGCTCCCTTGACGCCGGGGACGTCGGTGAGAAAGACGAGGGTGTCTGCCTTGGTGGCGATGGCGCAGGCGGCGGCCATCTCGTCGGCGTTGATGTTGTAGTACTCGCCGTCGAAGCCGAGGGCAATGGAAGAGATGACGGGAACGGCTCCCATGGCCCAGATGGCTTCGAGCCAGCGGGGGTCGGTTGCAGCGATTTCACCGACGAAGCCGAGGTCGGGGTTGGTCTTCTTCTTACGGGCGCGGAAGACATGGCCGTCTCCGCTGGAGAGGCCGACGGCGGCCTGGCCGTGCGAGCCGATGGCAGCGACCAGAGATTTGTTGACGCGGCCGGCGAGGACCATGAGGGCGGCATCGCGGGTCTCGGCGTCGGTGATGCGAAGACCGGAGATGAACTCGCTCTTCTTGCCCATCTGAGCGAGAGTGCGGGTCAACTGCACACCCCCGCCGTGAACGACGGCGACCTGATTCCCGTCGGCGACGAGATCGGCGATGGCTTTGCCGGCCGCATGAAGGATTTTCTTGTCTTCAAGGGCGACACCGCCTAATTTGACGACAAATCTCACAGCAAGCCCTCCTCTTCTTTCCATCCACACATCAGATTCATGTTCTGCACTGCCTGTCCGGCTGCGCCTTTCAAGAGATTGTCGAGACAGGAGACCAGCACGAGGCGTTTGCCATCCGGAGCGAGTGCGAAGCCGAGGTCGCAGAAGTTGGTGCGCACGATGTGTTGAATCTCCGGTAAGCGTCCGGCGCTATGGATCCGGACCATTGGACTGTTCCGGTAAAAGTCTTGAAGCACTGCGGCGATTGCCGCAGCATCTGTCGCGTGCTCGAGACGAAGATAGATCGTGGACAAGATTCCACGCGGTATTGGTAGTAGATGCGGAGTGAACTGGATTTGATCCGCTTCCAGATGAAGCTGCTCGAGCAGTTCTCCGGTGTGACGATGTCCAAAGACAGCATACGCCGATAGATTGTCGGCGGCGTGCATGAAGTGAGTGTTGGCGGTGGGCGCTTTGCCGGCTCCGCTTACGCCGGATTTTGCATCGCAGATGATTCCGTGTGGAACGTCGACCACACCGGCCTGAAGCAACGGTGCGAGTGCGAGAATGACGGAGGTAGCATAGCAGCCGGGGTTGGCAACGAGACGGGCTTGCGCGATCTCGTCGCGGTGCAGCTCCGGGCATCCATAGACTGCTTCCGTCTGTAATTTTTCGGCGTGTTCGCGGTTTGCGTCTTTCAGACGATAGGCGGCGCGGTTGGTATGGTGTTTCAAACGCCAGGCGCCGCTCAGGTCGATGACCTTGATTCCTTGCGCGATCGCCTCTGGAACCCACTCACGGGACTGTTCGTGCGGGGTGGCGAGAAAGAGGACTTCGATGCCGGAGTCGACGATGCGCTGCCAGCTAAAGGGTAAGACTTCGTGGGCCCGGTGATCTCCTCCGGTTGCGAGTTGGGGGTGGAGATCTTCGAGGTAAGTGGACGGACCTACTTCGGACTCGCCGGCACGGCCAAGGAATGTGGGGGGTGCGTCCTGCAGTTTGGGATGGCGCAGTAGCAGGCGCGCGAGTTCGGCGCCTGCGTAGCCGCTGACGCCGGCGATGGCGGTGCGGGGGGCTGTGGCCTTGGGCGTTGTGGCCTTGCTGTCGCCTGGTCGCACGTGGGTACCTGCTAGTGAACTGATTGCGGTTGAATTAGCCAAGATAACCTTCGATTCGAGCCTTTAGTAGGTTTGCCTGCTTCTCGTCGGGGCAGATGATAAGGACGTTGTCATCTCCAGCGATGGTGCCGACGACCTCCGGCCAATCTTCGTAATCGATGCCGGCGGCGATGGGTTGGGCGCTTCCGGTTGTGGTTACCAGGACGAGTAGGTTCATAGCCTGTCGCACTTCAAGGCCAAAGCTTTCGAGTAACTCGCTGATTCCCGGGAGGGCGTCTTCGTCGGAGTCGGCGTCTGCGGGGAGGGAGTAGCCGGCGGGTCCTTTATTAAGACGCAATTCGTGAATATCGCGAGATAATGTTGCCTGAGTGACATGAAACCCACGTCCTGCAAGTTTTCGACGTAGTTCGTCCTGGCTGGCGACTGCGGTCTTGACCAGCAATTCCTGAATCACGGCGTGACGCTGTTGCTTCATGGAGAGTTTGTACCTGTTCTCTAGCTTGTATGTCTTCAAAGCGTATTGAAACTAAAAGTAAAAACGACACTGTATAAATATACATTATTTATGTATATTTATACATAAAGATTACATCAGCCCTAACGAAACGCGTAAAACACTCTCCAAAAGGAAGGTGTCGCGGCAGAGCATTTGCGCTCTACCCGACGTATAGTGAAGCATGGAACGGTTTCTCGCATCTAGCCAGCCGCGTACGTCCGGAGACTTCGGTGTGTCTACGGCGGCTATTTCGTCTTTGATTGACGAGCGTTTTGATCACGACTCGTGCGGTGTGGGCTTTGTCGCCTCGGTGGATGCGACGCCTTCTCACGAGATTTTGCGCCAGGCGTTGACGGCGTTAGGCAGGCTGGCCCATCGCGGGGCTACTGCTGCGGACGGCAAGAGCAGCGACGGTGTGGGCGTGATGACTGCGATTCCGCGGGACTTGCTGGTTAAAGCTGCGAATCTTGCGATTGATGAAAAGCGACTGCTCGGCGTTGGCATGGTGCTGCTGCCTGCGGAAGAGACTCGCGCGGAAGGCCTGATTGAGCGCTGTCTACGTTCGCATGATTTTGAGGTGTTGTGCTGGCGGGACGTGCCGGTATGTACGGATTGGCTGGGAGAGACGGCGCTGAGCACGATGCCGAGGATTCGGCAGGTGCTGGTGGTCGACTCCGGCGCAGCAGAGCCGGGGACGATGGAGCGGCGGCTTTATCTTGCACGGAAGCAATTTGAACGGGCCTATGCGCAGGGAGACGTGACGGGGTACATCTGCTCGCTGTCTTCGCAGACGATTGTCTACAAGGCGATGTGCAAGGGGGAGTTCCTGCCGGATTTTTATCCGGATCTGGCATCGGATGATTACGTGACGCCGTTTGCGGTGTTTCACCAGCGGTATGCGACGAACACTTCGCCTACGTGGCATCGTGTGCAGCCGGGGAGAAAGCTCGGACATAACGGTGAGATCAATACAGTGTGGGGAAATCGTGCGCGGATGACGGCGCGAGACTCTACGCTGCCGGTGGAGTGCAAGCCGGTTTTGACTCAGGGTGGTACGGACTCGACGAGTCTGGATGAAGCGGTGGAGTTGTTGTCGCAGAACGGAAGAACTCTGGCTGAGGCGATCCGGATGTTGCTTCCTCCGGCGACTGATGGACATCATGCTTCCTCGTTTCTGCGGTATCACACGGACTGCGCTGAGCCGTGGGATGGGCCGGCGGCTATCGCGTTCAGCGATGGCCATGTAGTTGGCGCGGCGCTGGATCGAAACGGGCTTCGGCCGTGTCGGTTTGCGATTACACGGGCAGGCCTGGTTGTGGCGGGATCTGAAGCGGGTCTGGTTGATCTTGATCCTGACGAAGTTGTCGAAAGCGGACGGCTTGGGCCTGGTCAGATGATCGTGGTCGATTTGGTGAACCACAAGGTCTACGAGGATAAAGCGCTACTGGAGTTGTTCGATGCTGGAGCGACTTATACGAAGCTCGCAGAGGACACTCCGCTTGTTGCGATAGGGACTACGGATTTGGATCCGGCGGCGCTGGTCGCGGCACAGAGGGGCTTCGGGTATACGCGGGAAGACGTGAAGATGATCCTGCAGCCGATGGCGGTTGAAGGCAAGGATGCTGTGTGGTCGATGGGCGATGACACGCCGCTGGCGTTTCTGGCGCGTTCGCCACGGCCGCTGTACTCGTATTTCCGGCAGCGCTTTGCGCAGGTGACGAATCCTCCTATTGATTCGCTGCGCGAGTCGTGTGTGGTGTCGCTGCATACGCGTCTTGGGCCTTGGCCGCACCTGTTGGATAAGAGTGCGCCGCTGCCTGGGCTCTCGCTTGCTTCGCCGTTCTTGTCGTTGGGAAAGGTGGAGGCTCTGCGGCGTGGGGAGTATCCGCATAAGACGGAGTTGAACCTGGCGGAACTTTCGGCGGTGTTCAGTGTGGAGAAGACGCTGACGCAGGCGCTTGACGAACTTTGCATGCAGGCGATCAAGCTTGTGCGCAACGGGGCGAGGATTGTGCTGCTGTCCGACCGCAGTGCGAGCGCGGAGATGCTTCCGATTCCGATGGCGATGGCTACGGGAGCGGTGCATCAGGCACTGGTGGATGCAGGACTGCGGACGCTGGCTGGGCTTGCGGTGGAGGCGGGCGACTGTCGCGACATTCACCATGCGGCGGTGCTGATTGGATATGGCGCGGGCGCGGTTTGTCCGTGGCTGGCGCTGGAGACGGGGATGAGTCTTGCGCCTGAGGGTACCGATGCAGCGTCAGCCGAGCACAAGATGCTGAAGTCGCTTGATGCGGGGCTGGCGAAGGTGATGTCGAAGATGGGGATCTCGGTTGTCGACAGCTATCGCGGGGCGCATCTGTTCGACATTCTTGGTCTGCATTCGAGTGTGGTGGCGCGGTGCTTCGTTGATACGCCTGCTCCGCTTTCAGGGATTGGGTTTGCGGAGATTGAGCGTCAGTTGCGGCAGACGTGGGCTCCGAGTGATGCGAGTGCCGCTGAGCTTCCGGATTATGGATGGGTGCGTTTCCGTAAGGCGGATGTGTCGGAGCCGCATGCGTGGCAGCCGCCGACGGTGAAGGCGCTGCAGTCGGTTGTGGGGAGTGCGCGGAATGTGCCGCAGCCTGTAGATCCTGCAGGTGCATTCGCGATCTATACGCGGGATGTCATTGCGCGTGATCCGGCTGTGCTGCGGGATCTGCTGGAGATTCGTCCGGCGGGAGCTGAGCTTGCGTTGAGTGACGTGGAGACGCCGGCAAGTCTGTGCAAGCGGTTCGTGGCGAGCGCGATGTCTCTGGGGTCTTTGAGTCCGGAGGCTCATCACACGATTACGGCTGCGATGAATATGCTTGGTGGGCGGTCGAATACGGGCGAGGGCGGCGAGGATTCGGCTGTTTATCGCGTGCAGGCTGTTGGCGAGGAGTTGGAGACTTCGAGCGAAGGAATGCTCGTGGGTCGTGCGGGAGGCGGAACGGCGCTGGCAGAGCCTGTGGTTGAGGCTCCTGCGGTTCACGTTTCGCTGAACAACAAGATTAAGCAGGTTGCGTCGGGAAGATTCGGCGTGACGGCGGAGTATCTGGTTCATGCGGAGGAGATTGAAATTAAGGTGGCTCAGGGGGCGAAGCCGGGAGAGGGTGGACAACTGCCTGGGCATAAGGTGAGTGGGATGATTGCGCGGCTTCGGCATGCGCAGCCGGGAGTGCCGCTGATCTCGCCGCCACCGCATCACGACATTTACTCGATTGAGGATTTGGCGCAGTTGATCTATGACCTGAAGCGGGTGAACCCGCGGGCGGCGGTTGGTGTGAAGCTGGTGTCGGGTTGCGGCGTCGGTACTGTTGCAGCTGGTGTGGCGAAGGCTTATGCGGACTATGTCGTTATTGCCGGAAACACTGGTGGAACTGGAGCTGCGGCGTTGTCGAGCATCAAGTATGCCGGGAATCCGTGGGAGTTGGGGCTGGCTGAGGCGCAGCAGGTGTTGGTGCAGAGCGGAATGCGCGGGCGAGTGCGGCTGCGGACCGACGGCGGGCTGGCTACGGCTCGAGACATCCTGATTGCTGCACTGCTGGGCGCGGATGAATATGCGTTTGGGACGGCGGTGCTGGTGACGCTGGGTTGCGATATGGCGCGGCAGTGCCATTTGAATACTTGTCCGACGGGAATTGCTACGCAGAAGCCGGAGTTGCGGGCGAAGTTCCGCGGGAAGCCGGAGCACGTTGTGCGATTCTTCGAGCAGCTTGCAGGCGACCTGCAGCATCTGCTGGCACGCTATGGGCTGCCTTCGATTGAGGCTGCGGTAGGGCGTTCGGATTTGTTGGAGCAGGTGAAGTTCGACGGCAATCTCGACTTGCAGCCGATGCTCGCACGGGTTTCCGAGGAGCCTGGGCGGTGGATGGGAGTCAGGAATGATCAGCCGATGGCGGGGACTCCGCTGGATGAGGCCTGGGTTGTGCCTGCACTGGCAGCGGTTGAGGCTGGGTTGCCGTTTGTGGTGGAGTCGAAGATTGCGAATCGCGATCGCGCGGTTGGTGCACGGTTGGCGGGAGAGCTTGCTCTGCGTCGAGTGAATGGGGAACTGCCGGCAGATGTGACTTTCAATCTAAACGGAACCGCGGGGCAGTCCTTTGGGGCGTTCACGGTTGACGGGATGAAGCTGGTTCTTAGTGGCCAGGCAAACGATTTTGTCGGTAAGGGATTGTCTGGTGGTGAACTGGTGATCCGGGCTTGCGGACAGGCGGCGAAGGACAGCGGCCACCATGTCATTTTGGGCAACGTTGCATTGTATGGCGCCACGTCTGGACGTCTGTTTGCCGCGGGGCGGGCGGGGGAGCGGTTTGCGGTGCGGAACTCAGGCGCTACGGCTGTTGTTGAGGGCGTTGGCGACCATGGCTGCGAGTACATGACCGGGGGATTGGTGGTTGTGCTGGGGCCGGTGGGGATCAACTTCGGAGCTGGGATGACGGGCGGGCTGGCGTGGGTTTATGACGCGGATGGGTCGCTGATCAAAGATGAGCGGTATCATCCGGAGTATCTGAGTGCCGAGGCGTTTGGTGCGGTTGACCCCGAAGTACAGGACGGTTTGCGTGCGTTGATTGAGACGCATGTAGAGCGGTCGGGGAGCGGATTGGGCCGGGCTTTGCTGGCGGATTGGCCGAAGTCGGCGGAGGCGTTTGTCCGGTTGACTCCGAAGCCTCAGGCGTAGGGTTCCACTTTCGAAAGGTCGTCAGGCCAACAACTGCGGTTTGGTGTGCACAATTTTGCCGACGAGCTCACCAAAGAGCGTGTTGGCCCATGCGAACCAAGCCCGAGTGAACCGCATCGGATCGTCTTTGTGATAGCTCTCATGCATGTAGCCGGTGTTTGCCGACGAGCGTTGCAACATCCGTATCGTACGAACGATCTCAACATCGGAGTTGCTAGTAAGAGCGAAGATGATCTGCGACATCGGCCAGACCATGTCACGTCCAATATGTGGCCCCCCAATACCCTCGCCAGCTTTTCCCTTGTAGAACCACGGATTTCTCTCGCTCCAGACGAAGCTTCGCGTGCGTTCGTACAACGCCGAATCGGGGGAACTGCCCAGATATGGAAGTCCCAGGAGACTGGGCACATTGGCATCGTCCATCAACACGTGGCCGCCGTAACCATCAACCTCGTACGCCCAGATCGAACCGGCAGCCGTATTCACAATCGCGTATTGACGAAGGGCCGCCTCGACTTCGTTCGCCAACGAGCGCGCCTCCTTGGCCATATCGGTGTCGTTCAAAATAGTCTCTGCCATCTCGGCCAGCTGTCGCAGAGAAGTTACTGCGAAAAGATTCGACGGTACGAGAAATGAAAAAATACACGCATCATCCGACGGCCGAAAACAAGAAGCGACCAATCCAACTGGCTTCACAGGGTTGCCTATGCCATTTACGAGTGTGTCGGTAGGGTTACTGGCACTCCTTTGAAACCGGTATGGCCCCGGTCCCTCTTTGCGTTGCTGAATACGCATGGTCTGCACTACGAGCTGCATGGCTTTCTTCCAGTTCGCGTCGAACGGAGAGTTATCGCCGGTGGCTTTCCAGTACCCATGCGCCAGCCGGATGGGGTAACAGAGGGAATCCAACTCATACTTTCTTTCTCCCACTCCCGGCTTCATCTCGGTCTCGTCCTTGAGGCTCCACTCGAGAGGCGGAGCGCTCAAGTCCGCCATAAAGGAGTTGGCATAGGGGTCAATAAGAAGACACCGCGTCTGCCTGCGGATCACTCCTTCCAGAAGCCGCCGAAGACGGACGTCTTGCGAGGCGAGAGAAAGATAAGGCCAGACCTGCGCGGAGGAATCTCGCAACCACATCGCGGGGATGTCTCCGGTGATGACTGCAGTGTCGGGCTTGCCATCGAACTCGCCAACTTCGACGGTAGTATCCAACGTGTTGGGGAAACAGTTCGCGAATAATGTAGCAAGTTCGGGATCTCCGATTCTTTTGGTTGTCTTGGAGATAAACGCTTCGACCGCCTCACTCTGAAACTTCCGATGTGCCGGTTGAGGACGCTTCGATGGAAACGGTACTGTCTGACCAATTGCCAGTTCTGCCAGCACAGACGAAGCAGCAAGAGCTGCAAAGGAGACCCCGCTATTTTTGAGAAGAGATCGTCTAGTTATCTTGTCAGAACTCACGCATTTCCCTCACGATCCGATTTCTGCCGGTAGTCAAGTTCGCGTCCATTTGGACCCGGACCTTCTTTGAACTCTAATGCACGGTTGGTTAGTGCATAAAGATGCATTTGTAGGGTGAATGGGAATTCATTGTTGGCAAAGGCTCTTCGATTCATTAGAGTGAGCGGGACCGGAGATTTCCGGGGCGAGGCTTGAACTGAAGGGACGAATGAAGACTACAGGGGCAGATTCGGCAGGTTCATTGGTACCGGCGACGGGCCCGGGGAGCGAGAAGTATCAGCGCATTCTGGATGCGGCGGTGGAGGTGATCGCGGAGCGAGGATATTTCAATTCGCCGGTGAGTGCGATCGCGAAACGGGCCGGGGTAGCGGATGGGACGATCTATCTCTACTTCAAGAGCAAGGACGATGTTCTGCGGACGGCGATCGATGAGATGTTCAACAAGTTTCATCGACAGGTGGAAGAGGAGTTCAAGACGCTGACGGGGCCTCGGGAGCAGTTGGAGTACATCGCCTATGTGCACCTGGAGAGCCATGCGGTGAACCGGAACATGGCGATCCTGATGCAGACCGAGGTGCGGCAGAGTGCGAAGTTTATTGCGGAGTTTTCGCATCATCATTTGGTGAAGTACATCCAGGTGGTGAGAGAGATTGTGCGGCGGGGACAGCAGGAGGGGATCTTTCGGCAGGATGTGTCGGATGGCGTGGTGGCGCATTGCATGTTTGGGGCGATTGATGAGTTGCTGAGTTCTGCTGTGTTTACAGGGCGCGTTTATGATGCGAAGACTACTGCGGCGCAGGTGATGGATATTTTGTTGCATGGGATTACGGCGGGCCGGGACTAGAGTCAAGAACTGAGCTGATCGGGGCCGAGGGCCGGGTTATGCATGCTATACGTCGATCCTTCATCCCTTTCTGGATTCCTTATGGCGTGCTGATTGTGTTGCTGTTGACCTCCGTGCGTCCGCTGGATTCAAAGATCAATGCTCAAGAGCTGACATCGTATCGGCTGAGAGTGCCTGTCGATGAAGTCAGTCTGAGCTTCCACGTGGCAGACCGTCACGGACTTGCCGTCAATGACCTGAAACTCGAAGAGCTGAGCCTTTTGGACAACGGCAGCGCTCCAGAGAAGATCACGGTCTTTGAGCCGTTGCAGGACGCTTCGATCCGCGCCGGAATTCTGCTGGATACGAGCGAGTCGATGCGGGAGTTTCTTGCCAGCAACCGGGCGATTTCGATCGAATATGCGCAACGGGTGTTACGGCAAAAGACCGATCAGGCGTTTGTGATGGAATTTGGTTATCTGTCTAAGGTTATCCAGCCGTGGACCGGCGAGCCGGCTGTGCTGGCGGCGGGGGTGCGGAGAGTGGGCGCAGGCAGAGAGCTGGGCGGCACGGCCATGTTCGACACGATCTACCGTGCGTGTTTTTCGGAGTTTGGAAGGATCGATCGTGGTGTGACGGGAAACTTTGTCCTGCTGTTTTCCGACGGCGAAGACAATGCCAGCCACATGTCTCTCAAGGAGGCCGTGGACGCGTGTCAGCGGACGAATACGGCGATCTACTCCTTTCGCTCGGAGCCGAAGGGGAGCTTTTTCTCGGGTGGTGCGAAGACGCTGGCTGAACTTGCCGCGAAGACTGGTGGGCTGGTGTTTCATGACAACGGATCGGAGGCAGAGATCTATGAGGATTTGCGCGTCATCGAAGATGATCTGCGCAATCAATACCGGCTAGTTTACAAACCGGCTGGGTTAAAACATGACGGCACATTTCACCGGATTGAATTGAAGGCTCCGGAGCGAGTCGACCAAATGACGATCCGTTCCGGGTACTACGCTCCGATGCATTGATCGCGAGTTGTCCTGAGAGGAAGATCTCTGGGGTGGATTCCATAATTCGCTGCTAGATTGCGCTGTTTATCGTAGTTGCTGCAATAATTCCTTTGGCACTCAATGCGGTTTGGAGATGACATGTTTGATTTGAGTAGCGTGAATGATGTTCTGGGGAAGGTAACGGGGCGCGGCGAGACGGTTGTGATGCAGTGGCAGGATGCGGATGGGGTGTGGAAGCCGATTACTTCGACAGAGCTGTATGGGCGGGTGAGGGCTCTGGCGGATGTGTTTCATGGATGGGGATTGAAAAAGGGGGATCGGGTGGCGATCCTGTCGGAGAACCGGTGGGAGTGGCCGGTGACGGATTTTGCGACGCTGGCGATTGGCGGCGTGGATGTGCCGCTGTATCCGACGCTGACGCCGGAACAGATCGGATATATGTTGCGGGATTCGGGGGCGAAGGTGGCGGTACTGTCGTCGGGCGAGCAGTACGAGAAGCTGATGCACGCGGGGGAGTTCGACCCCAGCCAGCAAGCTGGCTGGGGACCCCGTTTGCCGGACCTGGAGCATGTGGTAGTGATGAATGCCGGGGAGTTCAGCGGCGCGGAGAGCTTTGCGGCGCTGATGGAAGGGGCGAAGGCGAAGGAGCAGCGGGATGCGGCGTTCGACGCAATGGTGAAGCAGGCGAAACCGGACGATCTGGCGACGATTATCTATACGTCGGGGACGACGGGCGAGCCGAAGGGCGTGATGCTGACGCACTGGAATCTGGCGAGCAATATTAATTACTCGACGGGATCGATGGGGCTGGGGAATCGGGATAGCTGTATTTCATTTTTGCCGCTGTCGCATGTGACGGCGCGGAGTCTGGACTACGTGTTGATGTGCCACGGGGCGCTGTTGTCGTATTGCCCGAAGTTTGATCAGTTGCCGGCGGCAATGAAGGCGGTGAAGCCGACGGTGTTGGTGGCGGTGCCAAGGGTGTACGAGAAGATTCGGCAGGCGGTGGAGGGGAAGTCGGCGGTGTCGCCGGTGAAGTCGAAGATTATGAGCTGGGCGCTGGCTACGGGGAAGAAGCATCGGGCGGAGATTCTGGAGGGGAAGACGCCGAGCTCGGTGAGCTGGAAGATTGCGAACAAGCTAGTGTACTCGAAGATTCGTGAGGCGTTTGGCGGATGTGCGCGGATTTTTATCTCGGGTGGTGCACCGCTGGGGATGGATAGCGCGGGGTGGTTCGCGGATATGGGGATTCGGATTTTTGAGGGGTATGGGTTGACGGAGACTTCGCCGGTGATTGCGTTGAATTTTCCGAATGCGCATCGCATGGGGACGGTGGGGAAGGCGCTGAAGAATGTTGAGTGCCGGTTTGCGGAAGATGGTGAGCTTGAGGTGAAGGGACCGTCGGTTTTCAAAGGGTATTGGAAGAAGGAGAAGGAGACGGCGGAGGTGTTTACGGCGGATGGGTGGTTCAAGACGGGGGACATCGGGAATATCGATAAGGATGGGTTTCTGTCGATTACCGACAGGAAGAAGGAGTTACTGAAGACGAGCGGTGGGAAGATGATTGCGCCGCAGCCGATTGAGAACAAGTTGAAGGCGAATGTGCTGGTGTCGCAGGCGGCTCTGGTGGGGGATAAGCACAAGTTTGCTTGTGTGCTGATCTCGCCGAACTTTGCGGCGCTGGAGGGATGGGCGAAGGGGCAGGGCTTGGCGACTGGTGACCGGACTGCGCTGGTGAAGGATGCGAAGGTGGTGCAGGCTTACCAGGAGATTGTGGACAGGGTGAATACCGGGCTGGCGAACTATGAGAGCATCAAGCGGATGAAGGTGGTTCCGGAGGAGTGGAGCGTGGAGGATGGGACGCTGACTCCGAGTTTGAAGTTGAAGCGGCGGGTGGTGGAAAAGAAGTATGGCAAGGAGATTGGCGAGTTCTATGCGGATGAGGCTACGGCTACGCGGTAGGATTGGCTTCGCCAGCCGGCGATGAGATGCAGGCTGGCGAAGTTTTAGGGTGGTTGAAGTTAGTTTGAGTCGTTGTCTTTGTCCTTGTCGGGGTTGCTGCTGTTGCCGAATTGGAAGATGTCCATCAGGTCTCCAATGGCGGGGCTGTTGGTGGGGACGTATGGGTTGAGGTGATTCTGTTTTGGATTGGGCAGGTTGTCGCGGCTGCGGTCGGTGAGGGGTTTCAGGTTCCAGTTGGCCTCGATGAACTTCAGGACAGAGACGTGGTCGGTGTACTCATGCGAGATGTGTCCGGCCTGGGTGTATTTGGAGACGACGATCATAGGAATTCTAGTGCCGTCGCCGAAGTAGTCTACGGGCTGAACGTAGCCGGAGTCATAGTAGCCGCCGCCCTCGTCGAAGGTGACGAAGATCGCGGTGTCGGCCCAGAGCGTTGGATTGCCCTGGACTCCGTCGACGATCTTCTTGACGAAGCCTTCGAAGAGATCGAGTTTGGATGAGGCGGGGTGACCGTCGACGAGGCCGCTGGGCTTGACGTAGGAGACAGCGGGGAGCGTTCCGTTCTGGATATCCGTGTAGAGATCCGATGTGTCTTTGAGGTTTTGGGTGCGAACGGTTGGGTTCGTCATGATGGAGGTGGAGTACTGGAAGAAGTTGCAGATGTTGCAGTAGATGTTCTGAGGAAGGAGGTAATAGGGATCGTTGACGTAGATGTTCCACTGGTCGCCGTAGTACTTCCATGAGATGTTCTTCTCGAGGAGGGCGTCGCCGATGTTGCGCAGGGTGGAGGGTGGGATGGTGAAGACGGTGTTGGCCTTGTTGGTGTCGGTGAAGGCGTTGGCGCCGTTGCCGAAGTAACCGGGGTTGTAGTTGTTGAGCAGGTAGTAGTGGCCGGGGGCGCACTTGGGGTTGACCTCATAGGGGAGCGAATTGAGGTAGGCGAGGACGGGGAAGACGCCTGGGGCGTCGGAGTCGGAGCAGTTGCTGTAGGTGCCTCCGCCGAAGGATGGCGAACCGCTGGAGCCGCCGCCGTAGCCGTCCTCGGTGTACCAGTTGTTGGTGCCTGGAGCTGCGTTGGGGTTTTCGATCTCGTCGACGATGCCGGCGTTGGGTGTTCCGGCGGCAACGAGTTGGTTGTGGGGAGGGGTCTTCGGATTTCCGTTGCCGTCGCTGAACCAGATGGCGTCGCCGGTGCCGAGCATGACGTGGTTGGCACCGGTGCCGCCCATGACTGCCTGGTGATAGTTATCGCTCATGGCGTAGTTGTCGGCGAGCAGCTTGAGATAGGGGGCGTCGCCCTGGAGGACGTTGTAGAAGCCCATGGCGGTTGAGCCTTCGCCGGTGGTCTCGTCGGTGAAGGCCTTCGGCTGGGCGAGGCCGTTAGTCCCGGCACCGACTGTGGTTTCGACCCAGGGGAAGAGGTCCGATTTACAACCGCTCGAGTTCGAGCGATCGGAGTAGTTGACGTTGCAGTCGAGTTCCTGCCACATCTGGTAGAAGCGATGGACAGGGCTGGCGGCGTAAGCGTCGTAGGGGATGCCGGGTGTGATCTGGAAGGGGCCGGCAGGGAGGTTGGCGACGTTGGGGAGACGGGTGTCCGGCGTTCCGGCGGTGAGACCTGTGCCCCCGGTGGTGAGATAGGTGTAATAGGTGTCGTCGGGGAGGCCGTTTTCAACGGCTTTGGCTGTGGCGAGGTTGGGGATGAAGGGCTTGGTGGGACCGCCGGCGAGTGGTTCGGGAAGGACGGGATAGACGGACTTGGACATGGGACTTAGCTGGTAATGATCGGCGTGAGTGTCTTTGGCGGAGTACTGGCGGGCGAGGGAGAAGTTGGGGCCGGGAGTTCCGTCCTCATTGATGATGCCCTTGGAGAGGAGGTTGTCGACCTTTTGTCCTTTGACCGGCTTGTAGGTGGCGAAGACGTGATCGAAGGTGCGATTTTCGCCGATGATGACGATCACGTGTTTGATGGGCGTTCTGGTATTAGGAGCTGCCGATGATGAGGCAGTGTTCTGCGCGAAGGCGGGTAGGTTACCACCCGCAAACACCTGCAGAGCAGCGAGGATCGCTGCGCCGCACTTGACCATTCCACTGGGGGGAGTGTGCTGCTGCTTATGCATTTGGAATTTACCTCAAGGGGAGTTTGCGTGTTCCAATGGATCAGAATCTTTTGGGAACGCAGGCCAAGAGTAGGGGCCAGCAGCGGTGGTTTGGTGACGGGATGAATAATTGATGATGAACGTTGAATGTAAGGAACGCGAGCCTGTATAAGAGCCGCGACGGGGTTTCACCGGGGCGAAACAGATTTGGAAAATATGACAATGTTGCAGCGGGCGAGCAGGGAGGGACGGAAGTTTTTGAATCCGGTCCCTACGACGATTGGCGGGTTTGGCACTCTGTTGAAGGTGTTACCGCGTTTTCTGAGTAATAAGGCGGAGAAGTTTCCTTACCGACCGCTGGGGCCGTTTCGGACGGATGTGTCGGTGTATGGGGCGGCGCCGGAGAGTGGGCTGCGGGTGACCTGGATGGGGCACTCGTCGATGCTGTTGGAGATCGATGGGATGCGGGTGCTGGTGGATCCGGTGTGGGATGAGCGAGCTTCGCCGAGCCAGTGGGCGGGGCCGAAGAGATTTTTTGCGGCACCGGTTCGGCTGGAGGATCTCCCCGGGGTGGATGTGGTGCTGGTATCACATGACCACTACGACCATTTAGGGGAGGCTACGATCCGGATGCTGGCGGGGTTGGAGTCGATGCGCGGGGCGGCATGGGTGACTTCGCTAGGCGTGGGGGAGATTCTGCGCGGATTTGGGGTGGAGGCGGAGAAGATTTCGGAGCTGGATTGGACGGATAGCGTTACGGTGGGTGGGTTGACGATTACGGCTGTGCCTTCGCGGCACTTTTCCGGACGGAGTATGTTCAACCGGTTTGAGACGCTGTGGTCGGCGTTTGTCCTGAAGGGGACGGAGCATACGGTTTATTTCGGGGCTGATTCAGGGTGGTGGGAGGGGTTCGCGGAGATTGGGGCGGCGTATGGGCCTTTCGACCTGGTGATGTTGGAGATTGGAGCGTTCGATGTTCTATGGAGTGGGATTCATCTGGGGCCGGATGGAGCGGCGCGGGCGTATGAGGCTTTGAATGGCACGAGCAATGGGAACGGATTGATGATGCCGATTCATTGGGGATTGTTCGACTTGGCGTTGCATGGTTGGCGGCAACCGATTCAACGGCTGTTGGAGGTGGCCGGGGAGAAAGGAATTAAGTTGTGGGCTCCGGAGCCGGGGCGGCCGACGGAGGTGGTGGCAGGGGTGGAGGTTCGGTCGGATTGGTGGCGGTGAGTTATTTGCCGGCGGGTCTTTGTGGGTAGATGAGCACGACGTTGAAACGCAGGGTGGTGGAGTTGGTGCCGTCCGGACGGACGGTGTTGTAGTAGTACTGGAAACCGAGGGTCATTGGCTGCCGTTGGAAGACGAGGGTGCGGCTGATGCCTCCGCCGACGGGGACGGTCCATTTTTGTCCGGATTTGATGTCCCAGTTGGCGGTGATGCTGGGTGCGGTGGCGAGGGCCCATCCTTTGCCGAAGTTGTAATTGACGAAGTATTGCCAAAGGAAGTTGTTGGCCTTAGGTTCGCCACCGGAATCGTGCATTGGGGAGAGCTGGGTGAAGAGCGAGCCGAGGACGAAGGGTCCTGGCGTTGCGAGGACGACGGCTGAAACGCCGCCAGCCCAGGTGCCAGTCTTTGCGGGGTAGGCGGTTGCGCTGGGGAACGAGAAGGCGGGGCCGATGCCTAAGATGAGCTTGCCGGGGTGAGCCGGGGTGAAGAAGGTCTGCTCCTGGATGTCGCCTACGCCGCTATAGCTGACGCCGTTGCCCGTGGGAATGCTGACAATGGGAACGATAGTGCGGGCAATATAGATGAGTTTGGGGGTGATGTGTATTGGGATGACGGGCTGGAAGTTCAGGTTGAAGTAGGTTTGATCCTGGTAGGCTCCGCCCGAGTTGAAATTGAACTGGAAGGGGACGGAGACGATGTCGCCTACGGGGTTTTGCGTCTGTTTGGCGAGGCCGGTGACGTCTTCAGCCTCGGAGGCAGGAGCTGCTCCGGGTGGCGGTTGGGGAGGACTGGGAGTCTGGCAGGGGGCGACCGAGGCCGTAAGCAGCACGAGAAGAGCGAGAGCAAAACGCATTGGGGCCTCGGGGCTGAAGATCGACTTTCGGAGATTCTAGCCACGGGCTTACGTCTTGATAACTGGCAGTTTAGGATATTGAGTCTGCGATTACTTTTGAGTTTGTAAGGGGCCTCACGAAGCGGAGGTTGCAATGGATGAGGGAACGAAGCGGCGGAGCGTTCAGTTGAATGAGATTGGTCAGATTGCGTTGACGGTCCGCGATCTGGCGCGGGCGAAGAACTTTTATCAGAACACGCTGGGAATGATGTTTCTTTTTGATGTGGGGACGATGGCGTTCTTTCAGTGCGGAGCGATTCGACTGATGATTGGGTTGTCTGAGGAGACTGTTTCAATCGGTGGAACGATTCTGTACTTCAAAGTTGAGGATATTGAGACGATGCATAGAGTACTGGTGGGCCGGGGCGTGGAGTTTGTGCAAGCGCCGCACCTGATTGCCCGAATGCCGAGCCATGATCTGTGGATGGCGTTCCTAAAGGATACGGAGGGCAATACGCTTGGGATGATGAGCGAGGTTGCCCGCCCGGCAATGGTGGTGTGACGCGGGTGGGGGAGATGAGAAGTTGCCGCGGTAAGGTTTATTGGGATGACGGGCTGGACCTAGTGTGCCAGCTTGAAGTCGACACTGACGGTGGTGGCGACCTCAACGGGTCGGCCAGCGATCATATAGGGGCGGTAGCGCCAGGTGCGTACAGCGTTGGTCGCCGCGCTCCGCAGGAGGCGATGGCCCTTGATGACGTGCACGTCTTCGATCGTCCCCTCTTGCGAGACGATGGCTTGCATGACGACCTCGCCCTGCATGTGCGCGAGCCTTGCGAAACGCGGATATGCGGGTTGCGGCGCTGAAATCACATTTACTGCCATGACGCCGGAGGAGACGTTGACGGGGCGTGTGGTGGCGGAGGATGGATAGTCTGTGCTGTCGGGGAGCGCTGAAGCGGCGACGGATGACCCGGGTTGCTCGGTAGGACCGTTTTCTTCGACCGTAGAGGACGGGTG
>Ga0206911_1085_pt1 | contig 22470 bp, 9 predicted proteins | sample Alteio_BWOrgHeat_74_FD_152956 | JGI IMG/M metagenome (GOLD analysis project Ga0206911, IMG submission 152956) | Enriched cells from forest soil in Barre Woods Harvard Forest LTER site, Petersham, Massachusetts, United States -... | ecosystem: Environmental > Terrestrial > Soil > Temperate forest > O...
CGTTCGATGGGTTGAAGGGCTGATCCTTCGCGAACGTGTACGTCCCTTTCAGATTGACTGCACTTGCATCGGTATATGGGATATAGGAAATATCAAATCCCATCTTGAAAGAGTGAACGCCCTTCTGAATCGTGAGTGAATCATTTAACTCCCAACGACTCTCCACGCCGACCGCAGAATAGGTCTCACCATAGCTAAAGCTCGGGAATCGGTAGCCGATGCCTACCGCATTTGTGAAGCTCGGGCTAAGCAGATCGTTCGGAGTCTTCGGAATCGTCGTTCCATACGGCCCCAACTGGTAAGTGGAAATTGCATACTGGAATCGAGCCTCGTTCACAATCTGAGAGGTCGGCTCCCACGTGTGTCCCCCCACAATCGCGTGGCGTGGAATCTGTCCGTCATAGCAGCTATAGGTCGAACTTCCGCCGCATCCCTGCCGGGTTAAGAGGTTCCACTCCTGTGCGTAGCGGACAAAAATCTGCTGGTTCGTCTTCAGGTTATGGTCCAGGCGCAACGTCAGCATCTGGTCATGGCTTGGAGCGGGGAATGTGCCCAGGAGTGAAGAATAGTTCGCCGCATTCGCCGCGGGAACGAACAACGTATACGACGACGTCGTCTGCGTTCGTTCATATGCGCCATAGTAGTGAGTACGATCCTTCAGGATGGCGCCCCCGATATCCCCGCCAAACTGATTACGCGTGTAGGGTGCTTTGCCCGTGCCCTGAATGGCGTCGGTCTGCTTTTGAAAAGTGTTCTCGGCGTTGAAGGCCTGATTGCGAAAATATTCAAAAGCTTCTCCATGAATGTGATTCGTTCCGCTTTTCGTTACGACCGCCGTGAAGCCCCCCATCGCCCATCCAAACTCGGACGGAAACGATGCCGTGTATGTCTTGAATTGATCAACCGCGCCCTCAGGAATGTTCTGCCGCGGTTCTCCCTGCTCAGACCATTGGTTCGAAACACCATCGAGGAAGAAGCCGTTCGCGTAGTAATACTGCCCACCGCCGGACTGCACATTGTTGTAGAAAGTGCGAGTTGCGTCTTGCGTCGTACCAGGCAGCAGCAAGGCAAGGTTGAGATACTGCCGGTTAGGAATCGGGAGCGTGGTCATCTGCGTCTGGGAGATAACACCGCCGACATCATATGCCGTCGTATCCACTGCGCTTACGACACCGGTGACTTCAACTACCTGCGACGTATCCCCAGCCTTCAGCGTGATGTCTTGGTCCACGTGGTTTCCCAACTCGATCAATAAGTTGCTCACCGTCTCTCCGGCAAAGCTTGGCGCCTTCGCCGAAATCGAATAACGCCCGGGAGCCACGGTTGGAAAATGGTATCTACCATCCGTGGGCGTCGTAACCACACGCGTGTCGCCACTTTCCATGTTCCTCAGCGTGACCTGCGCACCTGCAATCACGGCACCAGATGCGTCCGCCACAATGCCGGCTACGTCAGCCTGCCCGGACTGCGCAGAAGCACTAGTCAAGCCGAAACATAAAATCCAGAAAACAAAAACACTCAGGCGCAGATTTTGGATCGTCATAATGCCTCCAAAAACGGGAAATAGAGTATTTCCTGCACCACCCAACTGACGCAGAGAAAACGAAATCAGAGTGGATAGTGGAGCGAAAAATCACGGCGTGGCGGTGAGGATGTCTTCTTATACTGATATCTTGAAAATGTGTCAACATAATTTAAATTTTGCTTCAAATAAGGAATATGCCAATGTCTTGAGATATTTGAGCCATCTTCTTGTGGCAGATTTCACGCTCTCTCACAACTAACACACATCTTGTATACGACTTGCCTATCAAATAACCCTTTTCGGATCGCCGAAAGCGCCATTCATCCCAAAAACTCGCACGCTCTTCAGGCAGACGACGCCTGTCACGTTATGCCGCGTCAAAATGGTTGGCACACCGTGATGAGATACCGAAAAGCCGCGCAGACGCCCCTATCGAGTCTCCGCCCTGACATCGACCAGCACGCTCAAACGCTCCGGTTCACTCAGTTCCTGATATCCCCGGCCCACCACAGCATCGAGCATCCCTGGCCCCAACACCGAACGGTAATACCCGCTCCCGAACGCATTCGTCCAAATCCATGTCTGCGGACTTCTTCTTCCTTCAACTCCGACAGAAGCCCCCTCGACCGGAATCTCTGCATGGGCCGTGCTGATAACCTCGCACCTGCGGCTAGCAGTCTCTACGTGAATGCAAACCGGCATGGCCCATGGCGATCCTCCTCCAACTGACTCCTGATCAAGAACCAGCTTTCCCGGCTCCACTTTGAATCGAACGAGCGGATATCCGGTCCGGTTCAGCATCCCGTCCATCACCGGCGTTATGTTTACTCCGGTCTCCCTTTCGATATCCTTTTCGAGCTCACCTGTTGTCGCATTACCCATGGCGTGTTCCCGTAGATATCGCCTGATTCCTCGCTGGAACGGCTCCGCACCGACCCAGTCCTCCACCATCTTCAACGTCGCTGCGCCCTTTTGATAAACGAGCCCGTCATACACATCCTCAGTCTCCGCACGCGAGTGCATTTCCAGTCGCACTGGCCTCTTCCCCTTGGCATCCACAGCCATTATTCGGTCTCGAGCCTGCACCATCGCCAGTCCTCGCTGGTTCTCCGGCAAGTCGACGTCATCTACCTTTGCCGCCATCCAAGTAGCGAAACCCTCCGCCAACCATGTATCGTCCCACCACGCTTGTGTCACCAGATTTCCAAACCACTGATGCGCCATCTCATGCGCCATCGTCCCCCGCATCATGCGGACACGCCTCGGCGTATCTTTCGCTGTCGGAGCGAGTAGCTGCGAATCCCGGTAAGTAATCAATCCTGGATTCTCCGTCGCACCGAATGGCAGGTCCAGCACGGCGATGTGATCCAGTTTGTCCCAGGGATAGGGTATTCCCGTATAGGCTTCCTCGCGCGGCAACAACTCCGCAGTCGCAGACTTGGCCGGCCCAGCCTCCGCAGCTCTGCCGCGTGGTGTAATGATTCGCACTGGAACCCGCTTCTCTCCCGCTACCCCGGCATCGACCACATCGAACGGCCCCACAGCAAAAGCTACTACTTCCGAAGCGAGGGGCTGCGTCTCCTTGAATACCACCCGCTTCATTCCGTTTTCTTCATCGGTGGACGATACCTCCGGGCCATTGGCAACTGCTACGTCACTCTTTTTGACGTGCAGTGTTACCGACCACGGAGCCTTGTACCCGGGCTCATCGAAACAAGGAAACGCCCTGCGAGCATCGATTGGGGTGAAAGACGTGTAGACATACCAATCATCTCCAGCCTTCTTCCGATAGGGTCCGACGCTTGATTTGTCGTTGAGCACTCCGTCGTACGCGATCTCAAGATCTACCTTTCCCGGTCCCATTGCTACCGGCAACTTCACCATCAGGAATTCATCCGGAGTCCCCCACTGGGCTGGCCGGTAGACTCCCCCGTCCCTCCGCGCACTCACCCTACGTACGGTCAATCCCTTCTGATTCAACCACAGAATTTGTGCCTCTTTATTCAGTTGCACGCCAATCGTCGCCACACCATGGAACACCGGTTCGCTCGCAACAATCGTCATATCGAGCGTGTACTTTGTCGGTCGAGCGATATCCGGCAAACGAAATGACGGCGCCGCATCTTCACCCATCGCCGCCTTGCCGGAGCTCAGGCCGCAAAGGAAGCAGGCCGATGCCACAACGACTGGAGTAAACCACATTGCAGTCCAACGCATTCTCATAGACATCTCCATCGCTGCACGCGTTCCCGACCGATGGGCGCAATGTTGGCCGAACCGAGTTTTCGACGCACAGCTTGGCGCCGAACGCAGCCTTACATCGCGAAAGCAGGGAGCATCTGAACCGAGTAAGTCGGATTATAGCTACTCACCCTTTCGAGCGAACCATCCGGTCTCCCATTGGCCGAGCCGGCCATGCCTTCCCGAACGCCACATGATCAGCAATCCAACATATGATCACATTCATGCATCAACTAAAGAGAGCGCATTTCTGTAATCCTTCCTTATCTCTTTGCAATCTCACTTTAGGAGCGATTTGAAAGACCTTGTGAATGCTCAGAGTCCATGGCGCGAGCGGCTGCGAGCCCTTCGGAATATGCCCCCCGTTCTCCGAATCCTTTGGGAGTCAGGACCGGTGGTTGTCTCTTGGGGACTCGGGCTCCGCATAATTGTGGCTGTCCTCCCCTTTGCCATAGCCAAAATAGCTCAGTACATTATCACTGACATCGTTGCTGTGTTGCGGGGCGAACCTTTGGCCTCCAATTTCTGGATTCTGGTTGCAACAGAAGTTGCGCTCAACGTCTTTCTCGGCCTCATTACCAGAGCTATCGACTATTCGGATTCCCTCCTCGCTAACCGCTATACCCAACACGTCAGCGTCCTGGTTATGGAACAGGCTGCCCGCCTCGACTTGACGACGTATGAAGACCCCGTTTTCTATGACCGCCTCGAGCGTGCTCGCGTGCAAGCAACCGACCGGCTGGCGATGATCCAACAGTTGGGACGTTTGGTTCAGCAAGTCATCACAACCCTGGTGTTCTCGGCAGCCTTGGCATGGGCTTCCCCTTGGTTGGTTCTCTTGTTGGCAGCCGGCGTGCTGCCGTCGTTCCTTGGTGAAACGCACTACGCATTCCTCGGATACGCTAAGAACTTTCGCCAGACTCCGGCCAAACGGCAGATGGACTATCTCCGACAGGTGGCAGGGAGCCGCGAGGGAGCAAAAGAAGTAAAGCTCTTTGGCCTTAACCAGTTCTTCACCGGCAGATTTCGGACCCTCGCCCACCAGATATACGTCGAAGACGTCGCTCTTTCGCGATCCAAGCTGATTGTCGGTGGATTGCTAGGCGTCATCGGAACACTGGGCTACTACGGCGCCTACGTATACGTCATTTGGCGAACTCTTGGGCGCGTCTACGATATTGGCCAATTCACTTTCTTGACCACCGCTATCCAGCAGGCAAGCTCCAATCTGCAGCAGGTGTTTTCAACCGCCTCCGGCATCGCAGATCAAGCGCTCTTTCTCACCGACCTCATCGCATTCTTCGACATGAAGCCAACCGTTCAATCCAAACACAACGGGCTACTCACACCGCAGCCGATCAAACGTGGCTTCGAATTTCGGAATGTCTCCTTCGCCTATCCGGAAACCGATCGAATGGTGTTGAAGAACTTCAATCTCACCCTCTCGCCCGGAGAGAGAATCGCGCTGATAGGCGAGAACGGCCAGGGCAAAACAACGGTGGTCAAGCTCATCACCCGACTCTACGATCCCACTGAGGGACAGATACTGCTCGACGGCATCGACCTACGAGAGTATTCCCTGGAAGATCTCCATCGAAATATCGGTGTTATCTTTCAGGACTTCATGCGTTTCGAGATGACCGCTCGCGAGAATATCGCCGTGGGCCGAATCGATCAACCTCACCAGCAGAGCGATATCGAAACCGCCGCCCACAAGAGCCTCGCCGACACCGTCGTCAGCAAACTCGCCGGCGGCTACGACCAGATGCTTGGCCGCCGTTTTGAGGGAGGTGTCGAGCTATCTGGCGGGGAGTGGCAGAAGATGGCCCTGGCCCGAGCCTACCTCCGCGACGCCCAACTGCTCATTCTGGACGAGCCAACCGCAGCCCTCGACGCGCGCAGCGAACTCGAAGTATTCGAACGTTTTGCCGAACTAACCGAAGCTAAGATGGCCCTCTTGATCTCCCACCGCTTCTCTACCGTGCGCATGGCGGACAGGATCGTTGTTCTCTCGGGTGGCCGGCTGATTGAAGAGGGCAACCATCAGGAATTAATGACCAAAAACGGCCTCTACGCCGGCATGTTTGAAATGCAGGCCGCGAGTTACAGGTAAGCTCGCCCCCGCATCTCACCCAGCAGCACCGAAAAATACTCGCTCGGATTCGCTCACAGCTCAATCCGGCGAACTGAATCGAGAAAGGCATAATGGCACCGCTCTCCGAAGATCCGATCGCTTCAGAACCGGCCCTGCCCCCAACTGCGCCGGTGTTGGAGCTGCCAACTCTGGGCCTACCCGAAAAGCCGACAGTCTCGACCGAGGAGCTGCAGAAGCGCGCCGACGCACTCAGCAGGTATTGGGAGCTAGTACCCGCCGATAGCAAGGGGGAGGGACTATCCGCGCGCCTCGTCCGGCTAAAAAAGAGGCTCACGGACATCCTGCGCGCCTGCAAAAAGACGGCTTCTCTGGATGAGTTGACGCCCCAACTTGAACTACTCGAAAACTCACGCATGCTTGAGTCAGTATTGAGCGCCGGGGATGAAACCAGCGCCACCTTTGCCTCTCTCCCTCATGTCCGAGTCGACGGCAATACGGAATTACCGCGCGCAGTAAACCTGGCAGAAGGATATCTCTCAGCAGCTCAAGGTATCTGGTCGCCGGAATCTCTCATTACATTTGCGCAACAGGCACAGCAGCGTGACGCGCTCTTACTCGAAGAAATCATAGCCCTGCCTCAGGCTCTAAAGTTGGCGCAATTGGAGTACATCCTGGATCGCGCCGAGGAAGCCTTCCAGGCAGGGGATCTACCTCCCATTGAGCAGTCTCCTTTCTCCGCGATACTTCACAGCATGCGGCGCTTAAACCAATTCGAATGGCGCAATGTGCTCGAGCCATTGATCGCGTACGACTCAATTCTTCGCCAAGACCCATGCGGAGTCTTCGCATACATGGAGGACGAGACTCGCCACGCCTACCACGTGCGCGTTGCCGAGCTCGCAAAGCACGCCGATGCAAGCGAAGTTGAAACCGCAGAGCTTGCACTCGACCTCGCGCGCGAGTCAAGCCGGACCGTCCATACCGACCCCCGCTTCGCCAATCGAACGATGCACATTGGCTATTATCTCTTCGCTGAAGGCCTCTCTCCCTTAACCCAGCGGATCGGGTACCATGGACCGCCAATCGAGCGCCTGCGCAACCTTCTCCGCCGCAGAAATGATGATTTCTATATCCTCGGAATCTTCACCCTTTCATGCCTCCTCATGGTCGCCATCATTGCCCCGCTCGTGCCGCATCACGCCTTCTGGCCAGTGATGGCCGCACTCCTGCTTGCTCTCCTTCCAGCCAGCCAAGGCGCAGTCGACCTGATAAACAACGCAATTTCCGCACTGATGAAAGCCCAGTCTCTTCCAAAACTCGACTTTTCAAAAGGTGTCTCTGCAGACGCGACGACTCTCGTCGTTGTTCCAACTTTGCTATTCAACGAGAAGCAAGTTCGAGAACTGTTCGACCAACTGGAAGCTCGCTATCTCTCCAACCAGGACCCCAATATCCACTTCGGCCTTCTCACCGATCTGCCTGATGCAAAGGCTCGCCCACTGGATGAAAGTTCAAATCCGTTGGCAGTCCTGGCCGCGCAATATGTCAACGATTTGAATGCGAAATATCGGCACGAAAAAGGCGGCTCCTTCTTCCTTTTGCATCGCCACCGCATGTTCAACTCCCGACAGGGAGTGTGGATGGGATGGGAGCGTAAACGCGGCAAGCTTCTCGATCTCAACAAATTCTTACTCCATCAGTACGACAGCTTTCCCCTCAAAGCTGGGCCTCTCGAAGCTCTGGAACGCGTTCGTTACATCATTACGCTGGACTCGGATACTCAACTGCCTCGTGGCACTGCGGCACGCATGATCGGCACTTTGGCCCACCCGCTCAATCAAGCCATCATCAATCCGAAACTGCGCATCGTGACCCAGGGTTACGGTATCCTTCAACCCCGCGTAGGCGTAAGCGTTTCTTCTGCCGCACACTCCCGTCTTGCTTCCTTGTACTCCGGTGAAACCGGCTTTGACATCTATACACGCGCTGTCTCCGACGTCTATCAGGATCTCTTTGGTGAAGGAATCTTCGCTGGCAAAGGCATCTATGAAGTCAGCGTTCTGCACGAAGTCCTGGATCGCCGCTTCCCCCGCAACGCCCTGCTATCTCATGACCTCATCGAAGGCTCCTACGCGCGCGCGGGGCTCGTAACCGATATCGAAATCATCGACGATTACCCATCGCACTATTCCGCCCACACTCGCCGAAAGCACCGTTGGGTCCGGGGCGACTGGCAAATCGCGCAATGGCTCTTTAGTCAAGTGCCCGACGAGTCTGGCAAATACGTCCCTAACCCTATCAACACCATCTCGCGATGGAAGATACTCGACAATTTGCGGCGCAGTCTCGTAGAACCCGTCACATTTCTCTTGTTCCTGCTCGGATGGTTCATTCTCCCGGGCGGAGCACTCTATTGGACCGTTGCTACTCTTGTTCTTCTGCTTCTTCCCGCCTTTGTACAGTTGGCTTTCAACCTCGGTCGCGCTTTCTTGAATCTCAGCTTCGTCGGGGCACGTGAAGGTATCACTACATTCGCGGCCTCATTCGGCCTCGCGCTGTTGAACCTCATCTTCTTGCCACACCACATGCTTCTGTCGCTCGATGCAATCGTTCGGTCATTGAGCCGAAGATTGGTATCGGGAAGGCACTTGCTCGAATGGGAGACAGCAGCACAGGTTGAGTTCGGGCGCTCAAAAAATTCGCTGGATGTCTACCTGCAACTCTCTCCCGTCATAGCTCTTGTTATTGCGCTTATCCTCGGTTTCACCAACGTCCGATCTTTGTACGCAGCTGGTCCTGTCCTGCTCCTTTGGGCTTTCGCACCACTAGCCGCGATCTGGCTCAATTCCCCTCCGAAACGTGAAGACGGCCCACTCACAGAGGACGACAGACTTTTCCTGTCTCAGCAGGCGCTTCATGTATGGCGATACTTCAGCGAATTTGGCGACGAGAACAACCATTGGCTCATCCCGGACAATGTAGAAGAAAAAGGCACGCTTCAAATACGCAAGCTGTCCCCTACAAATCTCGGCATGCTCTTTAATGCCCGTCAGGCGGCATACGAATTTGGTTTCCTCACACTATCGGAGTTCGCCCAAGCCACGCTTGGCACGTTGCACACGTACGGTCGGCTCGAGAAGCAGCGCGGTCATATCTATAACTGGTACGACATCGAAACGTTGCAGCCGATAGCCCCATTCACAATTTCCACCGTAGACAGCGGCAATCTCACAGCATCTCTTTACACGCTGCATTCCGGCACAATGGAACTTCTCAAGCGCCCGCTACTGGAAGCGGAAATATTTGCGGGATTGGAACAGGGCGCTTCTAGCGCAGCGAAAATGCCAGTAGAAAGACCCGTCGGCGCAAGTTCCTCTCAGTTGGGTACTGATGCTGCGACCATGCGGGCCTACGTGCGCTCCCTCATTCAACAAACCGCCGCCCCTGCTCTCACCGCCCCCGCAAATATTGACCTGTCGAACGCAAGTAAAGAGATCTGGTTTGCACACGAGCTATCAAACCGGCGGTCGGCCATGTCGGTCTTTGTGCAGAGTTACGTGCCATGGTTCCTCCCTCAATTTGAAGCTCTTTTCGCCCTGCCACAACTCAGCGAAGAACCAGACAAATGTATCCCTACCCTCCAGGCCGCCGCCGACTATGCCGCACAATTGGACCCGAGAATTGCGAGGGTCCTTCCTTCACTACCACCGGACTCCCCGTTGGCAGCCTCCGCCGCGTCATTGCGATCCATGCTCGCCGATGCTGCGAAGCGTTTGGGACAACTAAAAACGGACATCTCCGAAATAGCGTCTGAAGCAGAACGCCACGCCGACGCAATGGACTACAAGTTTCTCTTTGTCGAATCGCGTCAGCTCCTCTCCATAGGCTATGACGTTGTCGCTAGCAACCTGCATTCTGCGTGCTATGATCTGCTCGCTTCAGAAGCGCGCATTGCCTCATTCATTGCTGTGGCCAAAGGAGACATCCCTCAACAATCCTGGTTCAGGCTTGACCGCTCCCACGTTCTAGCCGACGGACATCCCGCGCTTCTTTCATGGACGGGCACCATGTTCGAGTACATGATGCCGTCATTATGGATGCGCACCTTCTCCAACACGCTCATATCCCGCTCGCTCGAGTCTGCCGTTCGCATCCAGCGCAACTACGTCCGAAACATGCCCTGGGGCATATCTGAATCGGGCTTTGCCAAGAAAGATCCTCTAGGTAGGTACGCTTATCAGGCTTGGGGAATTCCGGCGTTGGCGATAAAGTATGGAGCCGAAGATGGACCCGTCATCTCCCCCTACTCCACGTTTCTTGCCCTTGAACTGCTACGCAAGGAGGCCATTGCGAATCTCAGACGCATGGCTACGATGAATTGGTTGGGAGCATACGGATTCTACGAAGCAGCTGACTACACGCAGGCCAAACAGCCTGAATTAGTGAGGTCCTGGATGGCACATCATCAGGGGATGTGCCTTCTGGCGCTCACCAACTTGTTAAAGAACAACATCGTTCAACATTGGTTCCACTCCACTCCTCGAGTCCGTGCAGCTGAACTCCTCCTGCACGAAAAACCGCTGAGTAAAGAGACACTGAAGGAACTCTCAAATCAATCCAAGCTACGGCGAACGGAATAAGACAAAGAGGATCGAGAGCTCTTCATACCTCACTTCACCGCAGGCACATCTTTTCCGGATTGAGAAGGCCACGCCGCCAGACCCTCCGGCGACCAGCCCCGAACTATCGCACGAGCTAATTTCGCAATGGTCAACTCGCCCTCTTGTTCCGCTCCCCACGAGTGGTCCTTGTTATTGAACGTGAAGGCCGAAATAATCACTATCCCATTTTTCGTCGAGACAGCCGCAACATCGTTCCGCACTGCATCGAGCGATCCTGTTTTGTTTGCAATCGAGTCGCTGGTCGCCCCCGGCATCCCATCCAGATATCGCGGGATCGCACTTCGATAGAACTGAACATGTAACATCTTCATCGCCACCGCGCACAACGCAGGATCGGTCATCGTCGCCTTGTCGCCAGGTTCTGCAAGTTCACACAGTGCGATCTTTTTCATTAGCATTGCCATCTCGCGCGCTGTCGTCTTGCCCAGGCCAAATTTTTTCTGATCAGGCAGCATGACCACTCCCGGCGAAACAGGTGTAAATATCTTCTTATAGAGATAAGTATCTTTTAGTCCAAGTTTCGCGATCCTTGCATTGATATTCTCAATCCCCAAGTGGTCCATCACCAGGTTTGTCGCACTGTTATCGCTCATCACGATCATCATCGTGAGGACATCTTTGAATGTCAGCGAGAGCGGAGCGTCAAAAAATAAAAGGACGCCGGACCCGGGCACTTGATCCGCCTTCGTCAGTGCAATCTTGTCATCGAAACGAACCTTGCCGCTACGCACCTGCTCGAGTGCTTCGTACAGGATCGCCAGCTTAATCACCGATGCAGTCTGGACGGGAGTATCTGGAGATATCGTCACCGTCTCATGAGTCTTCAGATTCTCTGCAAACAGCACAACATCGCCATGATGCTCCGCCACAATCGCACGTATCTGTGCTTCGAGCGTTGGCGATTGCGAGATGTCCTGCGCACGTGCCGGCGACGGACTCAGCACAACTCCCAACAGGCAAAGAATCGAGGGCGAGGATAAAGATTGCGTGGTAAAGAATTTGAATTTCATAAGTTCGGAGGTACACCAATCATGAGGGAATCCCACGAAACTGCGACGACTCCAAACAAACAGCGTCTCAGCAACGAGACGCTGTTTGTGACGTAACCTAAGTTAGAACGTGATCTTCCCGGCAACCTGCAGAATGCGATTGTCTCGCGCAGTCAGCACCTGACCGAACTGGCTCGTGGTCGCACCAGACGTACCGACTGACTGGAAGTTGGTATGGTTTGCTGTATTGAACGCTTCCCCGCGAAGCTGGAAGTTGACACCTTCATGAATCTTGAAGTTCCTGAAGATGCCGAGGTCAAGCCGATTGAAGCCCGGCCCGTTGATCGCTCCACGCTTTTCGTTGCCAACCTGGACCGCCGCCGCCGTTGGAGAAACAAAGGCCGGGCGATAGAACCAGTTCAGGCGTGTATGAATCTTCCCACCATAGCCGTTGTTCGGATTCAACACCTGGTTTGGCCGAAGTGATGCGGGATCCGGGCTATTCATAATACCCAGGCCAGCCGAGTCGTTCACCGCTCCGCCATTTGCGAGCCCCAGTACGCTGGTCTGGGTCGCAGTAGACGTGCATGCGTAGCAGATTGTTCCGCCCCCGGAGCTCAACGTGACAGTCAGGGGTAGCCCACTGTTGATCGTATAAAGCCCACTCAACTGCCAACCGCCCACAAGATGCCCTACAACGCCCCTCTGATCCTTGTACCAGGGCAGTTCGTACACGCCATCAAACGTCAGTATGTTCGTGCGGTCATACACTGCGCGTCCATAATCACCGTTGATGTTGTATACGTTCTGCGGCGCGGTGCTGTAATCATTGATCGCATTGGTCAGCGCGCGGCTCCAGGTGTAGTTCGCATCGATGTAGCTCTGCCCGCTGAACCTCTTCGTCGTCTTTACCTGCAACCCGTTATAGTTCGCCGTGAAAATGGTCGATGTTATATTCACGTTCAGATAGCCTGGGTAGGGACGAATCTGATTCAACTGCTGCTCGCAGGTTGTCGCGATAAAGCCAGTCGTGCACACCGCATACTGAGACAGTCCCTTCGAAAGAAACGATCCGGGCTGCAAAGTGTTGCGATCCACAACGCCCTGCAGATGCCGGCTCATCGAACCGAAATAGCCCACATCCAGCATCCACGTCGACGTAACCGCCTGCTGAACGTCCAGCGAGTACTGCATCGTGTACGGGGTTTGGTAGTTCGTTGAGAAGCCCTGAACGCTCGGCAGCGCCGTGCTGACGCTCGCAGTCCCGGACCCAGGATTGTCGAACGTTGTCAGAGGAATCGTCGGCACATTCACAAACGGAAGATTGCTAAATCCGTCGTTCTCATAAGGATGCACCTGCGATTGGTCATAAGCCATGCCAAAACCGCCGCGCAGTGACGTCCTGCCATCGCCAAAAACGTCGTAAGCAAAGCCAAGGCGAGGCCCGAAGTTTCCTTTCTGCGCCGTAGCCACCTGAGATCCCCACGGGGATGCGTGACCATGGCTCCCCGGCGTCCCAAGAATGATCCCGTTGATCGGATCGCCACTCGGATTCGCGTGTCCCAGGTTCAGGCCGTTCGAGTTTGCGCAGGTTGTCACGGTTGGCAAACACAAGACGCCCGTAGAGGAGACTGTCATTGCGTTCGCCGGATTGAACGTCGACGGATCAAAGTTGCTCAGCAAATTGTTACTGTCAGTAGGCTGCCCAAAGTAGCTGTAACGAACGCCAAGATTCAACGTCAAACGCGGCGTCACCTTCCAATCGTCCTGCGCATACGCTTCCCACAGATTCTGCACAATATTCACCGTCAAGGCAGCAGAACCCTGAGTGAAGCTGTTATTCACATTTCCAAGCAGGAAATTCGCCAGTGCAGCATCCGCGGGAGAGGGAACCGCACCGCCTGCCGCCGCGGCTTGAGCTGCAGACGGAGTCGCAACACCGGAATTCGTGAATCCAAAGTTGCCCTGCTGATACGGGCTTCCATTGCCAAGTGCGTTCTCGTGCTTCGTGTAGTGGTTAAAGGTAGCGCCAACTTTGAAGGCATGCCGCCCCAATATCTTGGTGACCGATCCAAACACATTCTGGTTATGGTCAGTGTCGTTATAGATGCCAGCGTTAGTCACTCCCGTCAGACCCGCGATCGTCACAGTAGGAATAATGCCCAGAGCAGTCGAAGAGGGTATCCCCGAGGTTGGATACGGCAGATTCGGTTTGATGTCCGGAGAGTTTGCCTGCGCCGACAAGCCAACCGGATTACTCAAAACCGCACCGTAGCTGTACGCATAGCCCACGTCGGCCAGCAGAGACGGCGAAAACGTCCAGGTCCCGTGTCCAAGATGTTGAGTCCCCGGGGCAGTTGTATTCGTCGTCGAAACACCCGGAAGGGGACTTGCATTGAATAGGCCGCCCGGTTCCTGCGAAGGCAGGCTATCGTGCAGATAGCGGTAGTAAATGTTCAACTTGCCTACCGTCTCATCGATGCGGACAAGTGTCTGATTGTCATTGAAGACGTTTCTCTGGTTGTAGATGTAGCTGTGCGGATCGATTCCCGCAGCAATGTTTGCCGCGACATTGGGTTGAGGCATCTTGCCGTAGATGTCCTTGATATACGCCTGGGCCGTCGGCGAGATCGCGTTAACCTTCGTCCCGTAGTTGCAGGTGTACGATCCGTTCGACTGGTTCTGGGCATAGGAAGTGCATACTGCCACGGTCCCGGGTGCATTGGTGCTGTTGAAACCCTGCGTGAAGTCCCCGTTCAACTCCGCGGTGGTAGGAAGCAGCGCCGTTACGGTCGCGTAATTGATCACGCGGCGAAACTCCTGCGAGACGAAAAAGAAGGTCTTGTTGCGCCCGTCGTACAGCTTTGGAATCCAAACTGGTCCACCGATCGTGTAACCAAAATCGTTGTACCGAAGAAGAGGCCGCGGCGTTACGACAGATGAAATTTTATTGAAGTACGCATTTGCGTTGAAGATGTTGTTCCGGAAGAATTCATACGCTGAGCCGTGAAAGGCGTTTGTCCCCGACCGGGTAACTACGTCGATCTGGCCAGAAGCGTTGCGTCCATACTCTGCCAGATAGGTGCCACGCAGCGTCTTGAATTCTGCAATTGCATCCACCGACGGATAAGCTAATAGCGTAAGGTTGGCACCGCGATCAACGTTGTCCGCGCCGTCAATTGTCCAATTATTCGAAGTCGGACGCGAACCGTTGATCGAAAAGGCAACCTGCGCCGACGTCCCCGATGGCAGTGAAACACCAATGTAGAGTTGATCGGTCGCACCGCCGTAAGCAACGCCGGGCTGAAGAAGCAGAAGCTGCTCATAGTTGCGATTGTTCAACGCGAGCTCGCGGATCTGGGTGCCATTGATCAGGCCTTGGCTCATACCGTTTTCAAGATTGAGCTGCACCTGGTCTGCAGTGACGGTAACAGTTTCGCTAGTGTTGCCCACTACCAACGTGCGATTTATCGTCAGCGCATCATTCACGTGCAGCACGAGCCCGCTCACGACTTCGCTCTTGAAACCGCCCGCAGTCACCGTTACATCGTATGTTCCCAGCGGCAAGGATGTTGCCGTGTAGAAGCCCGCCGAGTTCGTCGTCACGGTGCGTATATCCTGCCCGCGGTCTGTGTTCGTCAACTTCACGACCGCGCCCTTGACACTCGCGCCACTGGAGTCACTGATGGTCCCGCTGATGCTTCCTGCCGTCTCCTGGGCGTTGGCTACCGCCGCAAACATCGCCACCAAGACCACCCATGCCACTACGCTTAAACGAAGTCCGAATTTGCTCATATCTCTGATCTCCTAAAAAACAAATTTGCAGCGCCGAACTTTGTCGGCTTGAATACGGGAATAACCTGCAAGTTGTTAATGAATGGGGAATGCGCGGCAAGCCAGTGCCGCTGCAGCGTTACCCTCATGGGCGTGCGACCGATGAAACAATCTCGACTAGTACATAATTCTATACAGGTGTTGTCAATCGAAAAGTGACGAGAAGCCCTTCTGCATTGTGAGCTTGTAAAAAAATAAGTGACGGACTCTATTAATGAGCCGCGGTCAGCAACCCGTATTCTCTTTGCGCAGCCTGCAGAACAGGGAGATCCTTGTCAGCATCCTTCCACATCGCAAAAAACTTTTCGTATTCTGATCGACCCTCGGGCACACGGCCTATCTCTGCAGTCGCTCGGCCGAGCCACAAGTGAGCAAGCGGAAACTGCGGGGAGAGTGGATCCACTCCTTGGTGCGCAAGGATCTTCTCAAACTCGGCGGCCGCCTTCTCCATCTGTCCAGCTCTCCGATATGCCTCCCCCCGCTGTGCGAACACGGTAAAACCGCTAGCCAATTCGTACGACGTCGTAGGCTGCAGCTCCGACACTGCATCCAGATATTTCCCACGCTGCCTAGCGATCTCCGCGCGAATCCGGGGATAATACTCATGCGTCATAAGAGTCCCCGGATGACCCACGCTGCCGTGCTCTGCAAGAAAGTGCTCCGCGAACGGAATGTCTCCAAGCTCCGCCTTGAGAACAACTAATTCCGGGTTATCCGCGTCTTGCTCATTGACACGTCCAAGCGTGCTGCGGGCCGCGCCGGGTAGACCAAGCTCGAGCTCCGTTGTTGCCTCGGCAATCAGGACATCATCCGCCGTTTCGGCTAGTTTCTCTCGCTTCGCCACATCGTATGCGGAGTGAAAAAGGTCCTCCGACTTCCTATACCTGCCTTCCGTCGCCGCCGCCAATGCTTGCACGTACAGGCAATACCATTCGCTCGGCCTGCCTTGACTCCACGCAATCTCACGGGACATCGTAGCTCGATCACCCTCAATGAAAGCAATCTCGTACAGGAGCGCATGCAGCCCATAGGAATTCTTTCCTAACGCCACAGCACGTTCACCAGTTGCCTTCGCATCGGTAAGACGGTTAGACCGCAGATACGCGCGCGCCAGGACCGTATAGTTGATGCCTCGGCTGGGGTCTAGCCTCAAAGCTTGTTCTCCAGCCGCAATGGCCGGGACGTATTGACCGAGTTGCGTGTATGCATTGGCAATGTTCAGCCACGGGCCCCAGTCGCGCGGATAGGTCTCCCCCCAGAGCTGATACTCTTTGATGCCTTGCTCCAAATCATTTTTGCTGTCCGCATAGTAGTGCGCCCTTATGTAGAGCCTCTCCTTCTCGCTCACCTGTCCGCTCAGGTCGAACGCCTTCTGATAATAGGGGGCAGCCTGTTTGAACTCATTCAGATTGTGGTAATCCGTAGCAATCGCAGCGTACGCCATCGCAAACTGCGGATCCAGCTCCACCGCCCTTTGAAACATCGGCAGCGTCTCAGTCTCCTCCTTGCCCGTCCTTCCCACCATGTACTCGCCAATGGAATACGCTTTCAGTGCCTCCAGGGAAGACGTAGTCGCCTGCGCGATAGGCACTTCAAACCTCTCTACCGACTTCGCTGATTCACCCAGTCCGTACCGAACCCTGTCCGCTGTTGCGTCAAGCGCCGCCAGCACCTTCTCCTTGCTTGCTGCCTCAGCCTTCGCCTCGGTAAGCCTTTTCCCAGAAGTGCAGTCGATCGCCTCAAGCGTCACGAGATACTCGCGGCCCAGATTGGTAATCGAGCCAGCGAGCATCACCTGCCGGTTGCTCCGTTGGCATACCTCTTTGGCAACATCTGGTGGAAGTCCATCATCCATCTTGCGACCCATCAGTTGAAGCACGCCAACAGCTTCCTGTTCGCTCATCACATCCAGGTACGGCGACTGCGCAAGATCGATCTCCAACGCCTTTTTAAGCACAACGTCGAAGGTCCCATCGCCAGTGCGGTTGTCGAAGTCAGCAAGAATCACTGTCTGACTGGAGGGCAGACGGCGATGGCTCCTCCACCAGAAGAAAGAGGCAGTTGCGATCCCAATTAGCAAAAGTCCCGCAACGGCAAGCCACCTTCTGCCGAATCTCCGAGAGGCACCCGGAAGCGTGGCCCGACCATATTCTGCTTCCCCACCTGTCGGAGAAGGTCTCCCGTCATCAATTTCTTCGTGAACAACAATACGCATCGTTGAGTGAACAGAACTCAACGAACCCGCGTTCTTAACCGACAGGCCCGTCTCGTTCTCCGGTATCTCGCTGATCATCTCGACCGCTGACGCGAACTGGTACCCGCGCCCGGGAATCGTAACGATACAACGGGAGTCATCCGCTCCTGTTGTCAGTGCTTTGCGAAGTAGGAAGATATTCTGGCTAAGATTGCCTTCCTCAACAAAGGAGTCAGGCCACACCGCTTTTAGCAGTTCTTCCTTAGTCACCAGCCGCAACGGGTTCCTCACCATATATAGGAGGAGGTCAAAAGCCTTCGGTGGAAGGGCGATCTTTGCACCATCGCGGCGGACAAGCCGCTGTTCTGCATCAAGATCAAAGGACCCAAAGCGATATAAACGCCTCACCAAAAAGGACATATCAATCCTGAGAAATCCTGAGACAGATTAAGCCAGATCTTGAAGACCTTACCACTCAACGGGTGCATGATGACCGTCGAACTATGCAGCATCGGTTCAACGAGGCGTCCGGCAGACTATAGGGAGATAGGCTGCCGGGCGTCTTCTGACACAGAATCTACCAGCCGCAACTGCCCCGCGGCAAGAAACGATAACACTTTGAAGTACACTCGACACGTTGAAATCTCGGTCGAACGCCGAGACGTATCTTTCCTGCAACCGAGTAGGCAAGGAATTCTCCTCCACTGTGCAAAATGTGGCACAAAGGCGGTAATGCTCCCTGTCGCAACCGCCGCCGCCGTTACCGGATTTACTCCCCGCATGCTCTATCGGTGGGTCGAACAGGAAACGCTTCACTTCATCGAGTCCACCGACGGCACCGTGCTCCTCTGCGCCGAGTCCTTCAAGACCCTCCCCGAAACTCTCACTTGGACCAACCCAAAAGTCTCTTAACCCAGGCCTCTTCCAGCAAACGCTCGCGGCACAGTCTGCATCTCCATATAGATATAGGGATCTCCTCTCGCCTGAGTGCATGCGCATGGAATGCGGAACGCGGGACTACTATGGGAACGCCAAGTTGCGTCCGAAAATCTGGGTGATATGAAACCTGTTGAAGGCCGGAAGCGCGTCGTTATCGAAGAGGTCCAACCGCAGGTCGATTGCGGCCGCTATCCCACAAAGCGAATCCTCGGCGATCCCGTAACCGTATCCGCAGCGGTCTTCGGCGACGGTCACGACCATGTCTCGGGACGACTCTTGTTTCGGCATTCCAGCGAAACTCAATGGCACGCCGCCCCCCCTATCGCCCCTCACCAACGATCTTTGGACCGTTACCTTCAACGTCGACAAACTCGGTGACTGGTTCTACACCATCGAGGCTTGGATCGATCACTTCGCAACATGGTCCGCCGATCTCCGAAAGCGACTTTCGGCCCAATCAGCCTCCGCTGCGCCAACTTCCTCAAGCGAATCGCAGGACATCGCCCTCGCCCTACGCTCCGGAGCTCTCGTATTAACCCAGGCCGCGCAGCGCACCAAAGGCCCCGACATCAAGCTCCTCGCCGCGGCCGCAACTCACCTAAATCGGTTGGCCCTCAACAACAGCGCAATCTCCGAATTCCCCCTGAGCGACGAAATCATCGCCCTCGCCGAGCATTATCCCGATCTCTCGCTCGCCTCTCGCTACAGTCAGGAGTTACACCTCTGGGTCGACCGCGAACGCGCCCGTTACTCCACCTGGTACGAACTCTTCCCCCGCTCCACTTCTCCCGACCCCACCCGTCACGGCACATTTGCCGACGTCAAAGCACTCCTGCCCGACATCGCCGCAATGGGCTTCGACGTCCTTTACCTTCCACCGATCCACCCCATCGGCACAGCCTTTCGCAAGGGCCGTAACAACAGCGTCACCTCCACCAACGACGATCCCGGCAGCCCATGGGCCATTGGCTCGAAAGAGGGCGGCCACACATCCATTCATCCCCAGCTTGGCACCCTGCGGGACTTCGACTCACTCGTCGCCGCCACGAACGATCACGGAATGGAACTCGCACTCGACATCGCCTTTCAATGTTCCCCCGATCATCCCTGGGTCACCGAGCATCCCACTTGGTTCGTCATTCGCCCCGACGGTTCCATCCAGTACGCCGAAAACCCCCCGAAGAAATATCAGGATATCTACCCCCTCAACTTCGAATCCCCAGACTGGCGCGGCCTCTGGGAAGCCCTCCGCGATGTCTTCGTCTATTGGATTCGACGCGGCGTCCGCATGTTCCGGGTCGACAACCCACACACCAAGGCCGTGCCCTTCTGGGAGTGGTGCATCGCCGAAATCCACAAAAGATATCCGGACGTCATCTTCCTCGCTGAAGCCTTCACTCGCCCCCACGTCATGTACTCCCTCGCCAAGGCTGGCTTCACTCAGTCCTACACCTACTTCACTTGGCGCAACACCGGCGACGAGCTGCAACAATATTTCGAAGAGATCACCAAGCCGCCCATCACTGATTTCTTCCGCCCAAACCTCTGGCCCAACACCCCCGACATCCTACACGCCACACTCCAGAACGGTGGCCGCCCCGCGTTCAAGCAACGCCTCATCCTCGCCGCGACACTCGGTGCAAATTACGGCATTTACGGTCCCGCTTTCGAGCTATGCGAGAACCTTCCCGCCAAACCCGGAAGCGAAGAGTACCTCAACAGCGAAAAATACGAGCTCCGCCACTGGGACCGCTCTGCCAGCCACAGCCTCGCGCCGCTCATCGCTCAGGTCAATCACATCCGCCGCGACAACCCCGCCCTCCAAAGCGACTACTCGCTCCACTTCCATCCCGCCGATAATCCCAACATCCTCTGCTATAGCAAATCCAGCGGCACCAACAAAATTCTCGTTGCCATCAATCTCGATCCCACCCAGGAGCAAGCCGGCTGGATCGACCTCGACCTCAAACAACTCGCCATTCCTCACAACCAAAACTTCGAAATAGAAGACCTACTCACCGGCACTCACTACCAGTGGCACGACCGCAGCAACTATGTCTCTCTCAACCCCGACGTCATGCCCGCCCACATCTTCCGAATTATCCCCTCTTCAAACGGAGAAGCTACACTCGAGCCATCACCACCCGCACCAGAACCACCCAAACCGGAGGACAGCGAGTGAAAAAAATCGGCAGCGCCTCCGATCCACTCTGGTACAAAGACGCGATCATCTACGAGATCCACGTCCGTGCTTTCATGGACTCGAACGCCGACGGCATCGGCGACTTCCCCGGCCTCCTCTCCAAACTCGACTACCTCCAGGACCTCGGCGTCACCTGCCTCTGGCTCCTTCCTTTCTTTCCCTCACCCCTGCGCGACGACGGCTATGACATCGCCAACTACGTCGACGTCAACCCCAACTACGGCACCCTCAACGACTTCAAGCAATTTCTCGACGCAGCCCACCAGCGCAACATGCAGGTCATGATCGAGCTCGTCATCAACCACACCTCTGACCAACACCCTTGGTTCCAGGCCGCCCGCCGCGCGCCCAAAGGCTCCCCCGAACGCGACATGTACGTTTGGTCCGACACGGACAAACTCTTCGAAGGCGTCCGCATCATCTTCACTGACACCGAAAAATCCAATTGGACCTGGGACGAAGTCGCGCGGCAGTACTACTGGCACCGTTTCTTCTCGCATCAGCCCGATCTCAACTTCGACAACCCGCGCGTCATGGAAGAAGTCCTCACCGCCATGCGCTTCTGGCTCGATCTCGGCGTCGACGCCCTCCGCCTCGACGCAATCCCCTACCTCGTCGAACGCGACGGCACCTCTTGCGAGAACGTTCCCGAAACTCACATCAAGATCAAAGAGATCCGCGCCGTCATCGACGCTGAATACGAAAACCGTCTCATCCTCGCCGAAGCCAACATGTGGCCCGCAGACGTCCGCCCCTACTTCGGCGATGGCGACGAGTGCCACATGGCCTTTCACTTCCCGCTCATGCCGCGCATCTACATGGCGCTCCGCCAGGAAGACCGCCTCCCAATCACTGACATCATGGCGCAAACTCCCGCCATCCCGGACAACTGCCAGTGGGGCCTCTTCCTCCGCAACCACGACGAGCTCACCCTCGAGATGGTCACCAACGACGAACGCGACTATATGTACCTTGCCTACTCTGCCGACCCTCGCATGCGCATCAACGTTGGCATCCGTCGCCGCCTCGCCCCTCTCGTCGACAACAACCGCCGCCGCATCGAGCTGCTCAATTCCCTCCTCCTCAGCTTCCCCGGCACGCCCATCATTTACTACGGCGATGAGATCGGCATGGGCGACAACATCTACCTCGGTGACCGCAACGGCGTGCGCACCCCCATGCAGTGGAACCCCGACCGCAACGCCGGCTTCTCCACTGCCATCCCCGCCAAGCTCTACTTTCCCGTCATCATGGACCCCATCTGGGGCTATCAATCCATCAACGTAGAAGCCCAGCAGTCCGATCAATCCTCCCTCCTTCACTGGACGCGCAACATGATCGCCCTGCGCAAGCTCTTCCACGTCTTCGGCCGCGGCACGCAGGAGTTCCTCAACCCCGACAACCGAAAGATCCTCGCCTATCTCCGCCGCTATGACCCCTATGCCTCCTCGGCGGAAGAGACCGCCGCCACGCCGCCAGAGTTCTCATCCGCATCCGAAACCATCCTCTGCGTCGCCAATCTCTCCCGCTTCTCGCAACCCGTCTCACTTGACCTCGGCCGCTTCGCCGGTATGATTCCCGTCGAGATGCTCGGCTACGTCACTTTCCCCACCATCACCACGCAGCCTTATCCCCTCACCCTCGCGCCCTACTCTTTTCTCTGGCTCGAACTCCAAACCGCCCCGGAAACCCCGGAACCGGTACAAGTCCCGTTAGACTCCGAAGCCGAACCGATCCTCAACCTCGTCACTCAAGGCATCGAAGGCCT
>Ga0206911_1086_pt1 | contig 22388 bp, 16 predicted proteins | sample Alteio_BWOrgHeat_74_FD_152956 | JGI IMG/M metagenome (GOLD analysis project Ga0206911, IMG submission 152956) | Enriched cells from forest soil in Barre Woods Harvard Forest LTER site, Petersham, Massachusetts, United States -... | ecosystem: Environmental > Terrestrial > Soil > Temperate forest >...
ACCTTGGGGACGTCGGGGGAGAGGACGATTTTGAAGCCGAGGTCGCCGATCTCCCAGCCCATGATGTGTTCGGTGTGTCGATAAAATGTCGAGCGCGTGTCAAGAACGCGGGGGCCGGCGAGGCAGGTGTTGCAGCCATCGCGTTTGGCGAGTGGGGTTTCAGAGCCGGCGATGACGACGGCTGCGGCACCATCTCCGAAGAGGCCGCAGGAGATCAGGTTCGCGATGGACTGGTCGTTGTCCTGCCAGGTGAGAGAGCAGAGTTCGACGGAGAGAAGGAGCGCGTATTGATCGGGGAAGGCGCGGACGTAGTCGGATGCGCGGGAGATGCCGGCTGCTCCTGCGACGCAGCCGAGGCCGAAGATGGGCGTGCGCTTGATAGAGGTGGGGAAGGGCATGAGGTTGATAAGGCGCGCGTCAATGGTGGGGCTTGAGATGCCGGTGACGGAGGCGAAGAAGATGGCGGAGATGTCGGCGGGCGTGAGACCGACGCGGGATAGAGCGCAGGTAATTGCTTTCTGGCCCAGCTCGACGGCGGCGACGATCCAGGCGTCGTTGGTGGGGCCGAATCCGGAGAGGTTCTCATAGACGGTGAGGGGGAAGACGAGATTGCGGAACTCGACGCCGCAGTTAATGAAGAGGCGATTGATGAGCCGAGGCTCTTCCATCCTGTCCTGCCAGCGCGCCGTGAGTGCTTCTGAGATAGCTGCCTGCGAGTAGCGATGAGGAGGATAGGCCGTGCCGACTGATGCAATACGCATGCTTATGAGAACCCTTTAGAGTGCCTTCAAATCGAACTTCGATGCGGTGATGGATGAGAGGATCAACGAATGCGCGGTTGCGGCTGGGACGACAGGCACATCGGAGCCGCTGAACGTAGCAATGAGTTAAAGGTACACGGTGCGGGGGGTTGCGTGTTGGATTTTGGCAGGCGCAGATGAATGTTGCGAGAGGAGAGTTAGTGAAGGCGGGCGATCTGGCGCTGATAGAGGGTGTTTTGGGGGAACTCCTGCGAGAGGCCGATGAGAATGGCCTTGCCTTGTTCGACGCGGCCGTCGCGGAGTTCGCCGACGGCTAACATGAGGCGGGCGAAGGGGGCGAGGTAGTGGCCCTGCTCGGCGGTGAGCTTGAGGAGGCGTACGCCCTCGGATTTGTTGGTGCCAGCGCCGGCCATGCCGAGGATCCAGCGGATGGGCGCGGGTTTGAGGCTGAGCATGTAGTTCTCGATGCCGACGGCTAGGTTGGCGTCATAGAGAGTGGGGTTAATGGCGAGGGCCTGCTTGGCGTACTTGCTGGCGAGTTCGCTGAAGCGGTAGGCGCCATATTCGTGGCGGTCAATGAGGGAGGCCCAGTCGGCCTGCATCCCCGAGGTGACGGCTTTGCAATAATAGGCGTTGGCGTCCCTAGCATTGTGCTGGAGGGCGGCGTCGGCGAGGCGCTCGGACTGGGCGATGCGATCGAAGAAGCCCTTCTTGAGGGCGGGGTCGATGGCGGGGCGCTGGCGGGATTCGAAACGGTTGTCATCGGCGAAGAGTTCGATGTCGAGGACGCCGAGGCGATCGAACTCGGTGAAGAGGTAGGCGGCGGCGTCGGAGGCGGGACCGAGAGGATCTTCGGGGTGGGCGGTCATGTACTGCTGGATCAGTTGGTGGGCAGTGTCGAAGTTGAGGTTGTACATCGCGTAGTAGGCGTCATTGAGCGTAGTGCCGGTGAGGCGGGTGGTTGAGGCGAAGACATGGGTGGTGCAGAGGAGAAGAACCGTAGATAAGGCGAAGCCGTGAGGAGATTTGGCTTGCGGTTGTGTTCGGCGGACGCCCGGAACGGTCATGCTTTTCTTTTTACCTCATCAGACAGATGTTGTGCTTTGGTCGGTATTTGGTACGCGACTCACCGGGAAATTTTGACCAGATGTATGTGCAATTGCCTGCCCTGATGTGGCAAAACTATTCCTATTCTCGCCCGAGGAGTGCAAATATTTGCACTCCTTCAATCTTCTCTAGAGCTAAGTTACTGAAGGTAAATGGAATCTTGTTTGGCGGGCAATGTGCATAAACATGGGCATGAATGATTGACCATTTGGCTGTTCTAAACCTGGAACAGCGTGACGCTGGATCAAGAGCAAGCGCTTGAGTCCTGCAAAATTTATTTGTGTTTTTCAACGAGAACGGCCCGCTTTTTGCGGAATCTCTGGAGGATTTATGAACATTTGCTCGAAATTTTCTGCCTTGGGAGCGGTGCTTGTGCTTTCGACCGCCTTTGCATCGGCCAGTCCAATAATGACCTTTACCAGCAGCACTAGTTCGACCCAGTATGTGGGCTATTCAACCACGCCAGGTGGTGCACCTGTGATCCAGGGGGCTGGCACGAACAACTCGACCGGAACCAACGCGACCTTCGCGATCGCTCCGGGATCGATTTGGGCGGCTCCGTTAGTGGGGTCCGACGGCACCGTGTCATCGTGGGTTTCTTACGATCAGTTTTCCGGACCGACCGGTGGTGAAAACGGCGGAACCAAGCCCTATGACGCGGATGGCTACTATACCTATTCCACGAGCTTGAACCTTTCCGGCCCCTGGACTGGATCGGTGACCGTGGCGGCCGATGATACGGTCGAGGTTTTCCTCGCGACCAGTGGTTCTCCTACCTTCAGTCTGGTTCCGGGTTCGATATTTGGAACTCAGGGAAGCGATGCGCAGTGCGCCGATGGTGCTCCGAACTGCCGCGCTGGTCAGAGTTCCACCTACTTCTTCAGCGGCACCGGAAACGCGACTCTGGATTTTGTCGTGTTCCAGAGTGGCTCGATTGATCAAGGATTGGACTTCGTCGGTACAGTGACGCCGGAGCCAAACTCGCTCTTGTTGTTGGGAACAGGTTTGCTTGGCTCTGCCGGCGCGCTTTTCCGTAAGATGCGGGGTTAGTTTTGCTTATCCGACTTCCCGGTAAGTGCAAACGGCGGCTTACCTGGGAAGGAGGAGATTTTGGGTTGTCAGAGATTCATTTTGACAACCTGTGAATTTCATGGGTACTTTTTTAGATTCGATTGTGCAAGGTATTGCAATTATCGGCTTTTTTGCAGGTCTAAGTACATGAATCACAATGAATTAAGTTTGGCACGAAAGCTGCACCCATATCACGTGGCGAACCTCTGCGAACGAGCGGCAATTCTTACGATTGATAGACACGGGCCCCGAAGTTTTAGAAACAAACGGTATGCACGCAACACCGTGGCAATGCATCCAAGAGACACCCGCCTAAGCGGATAATTGCAGGAGGAACTATATGAAGATTAGCTCGAGATTTTGTGCCCTGGGAGCGGTGTTAGTGCTTGCGACCGCTTTCGCGTCGGCTGACACAATCAATAGTGGTCCAACTACCACGAACTTCTTCGGTTCCATTATTTCGGCCACCACACCCCCAGCGGGACCGTATCCTACTCCAACAGGCTTCACGATAGGCAGTGGCACTGCGACAGCGGCGTTGACTCCCTTGACTACGTGGGATGCTGCTCTCGGGTCTTCAACGTGGGTAGGCGCAGCTGCCAGCTTTGGTCCTGGGCCGGGGGAAGTCAATCCCGCTTATGGATACTACCTGTATGGCTACACGTTCACCACTTCTGGAACTCTGACAAGCGTGGATCTTCTGGCAGACGATACTGCTGCCGTGTTCCTGGGCGCCAGCAATGAACTCATTAACCCTGGAAGTCTGGGAGCGGATACGCATTGCTCCGCCAGCGCTCCGAGCTGTACTGCTACTCTGGAGGGCGTGTTCACCGGATCGGTCGCTTTCACCGCCGGTGAAAGGTTGTGGTTCATCGTTGAGCAGGCCGGTACCGGGCCAGCTGGAGCTGCGCAGGGTGGCGATCCATCTGGTTTGGACTTCGTTATCACCACTGCCACTCCTACCCCGGAACCAAGTTCGCTTCTGCTGCTGGGAACCGGATTGGTCGGTGCTGCCGGTGCGTTGTTCCGCCGCAGACGCGCTTAGTCTGCTTGGTCTTCAGTGTCTGACGACCCCGCAAGCTGCCGGGAGCGGTTTTGTGGGTTCTTATGCACGAAATGCAGCATCGGCAGCTAGCAATACCGCACTATGCAGATAATTGCAGGAGGAACTATATGAAGGTAGGCTCGAGATTTTGTGCACTGGGAGCGGTGTTAGTGCTTGCGACCGCTTTCGCGTCGGCTGACGTAATCACCTTGGTCAGCGGTAGCGCTACAACGAATTTCCAGTCCTTTACTGGCAGCTCCGCTCCGGCCGGGGTCACCCCGTACAATGGCGGGTTCTTCCCTGGACCGAGCCAGCCTGGGCTTGGCGTTTCGGGACCTGCTACGGTTCTCACGACTCCCGTCACACCAACCTGGAATGGGGCGCTTAGCGGTTCTGCATGGGTATCCTACGCGCAGACCGGTCCCGGAAATTTCGCTCAGACGTCTCCGAATGGCAACTACTGGTTTGACGAAACGTTCACAACGCTGGCAAATGAAACCTACACGGGCAGTGTTAACGTTCAGGCTGACGATACGGTTGTTGTCTTCCTGAATGGACACCAGGAGAACACTCCGACCAATCCCGGCAGCTTCACGCATTGCTCGAACGGTGTACCCACCTGCATGGGTCCCACGTTAGTCACCTTCAATTCCGCGGATTTCATTATCGGCGGACTGAATACTCTGGAATTCCAGCTGATTCAGGGTGGCGTGCAGCAGCTTGGTCTGGACTATTCCGGAAGCGCGACCGGCGTTCCCAATGCTGTAACTCCTGAGCCAGGCTCTCTGATTCTGCTTGGCACCGGATTGCTTGGTTCTGCTGGAGCTCTTTTCCGCCGGCGTCGGGCATAACCGTTGAGATGATTCTTCAGGCGTTCGCCGGGAGCGACTCCTGAAAGATCGATTCGAATCGGGTAGCAAAGATTATGAGTCGCCGAGAAACTGGCGACTCATATTTTTTTGTGCGCTCGTCATGATTGGGTTTCGCCGGCCCGCGAAGCTGCGTGCGCGAATCGAGACGGCCACGGTCTAGCGCAGAACGCTGGCCGCCTGTTTTTTTTCTTTTTCTTCGAGGTACCAGGCTACGGTCTTTTGCAGGCCTTCGTGAAAGTGGGCTTTGGGCTGGTAGCCGAGTTCGCTGGTGGCTCGGGTTATGTCTGCGAGAGAATGCCGGATGTCGCCTTCGCGGGGTGGACCGTAGATTGGTTCGGCGGTGAAGCCTAGCTGGCTGGCGATGGCGGCGTAGACCTCGTTGAGAGTGTGGCTCTCTCCTGTGCCGATGTTGAAGACACGGCCCGTGGCGACTTCGCTGGGCGCGAGGCAGGCCAAGAGATTGGCGCTGACGGCGTTGTCGATGTAGTTGAAGTCGCGGCTAGTGAGGCCGTCGCCGAAGATGGTGGGGGTCTGGCCGGCCATCATCTTGTAGGTGAACTGCGCGATGACGCCCGAGTAGGGAGAGTCGGCGGCCTGACGGGGGCCGAAGATGTTGAAGTAGCGGAGGCAGACACCTTCGAGACCGTAGGCGCGATAGAAGGACTGGATGTAGTATTCGCAGGTGAGCTTCTGGACGGCGTAGGGAGACAGGGGACGAGGGAGCATGTCCTCTTGCTTGGGTTGGGTGGGCTGGTCTCCGTAGGCCGAAGAGGACGCTGCGTAGACGATGCGGCGGACTTTGGCGTCGCGGGCGGCGATGAGCAGATTTAATGTGCCGTTGATGTTCGACTCGTGAGACGTGAGGGGATCCTTCACTGATCGAGGGACGGAGGCGAGCGCTCCCTGATGGAGGATGTAATCGACTCCCTGGCAGGCGGCCTTGATGCCGTTGACGTCCTGCAGGTCCATCTCATGAAAATGAATTGCATTTCGGATGTCGGCGAGGTTGTCGAAATTTCCCGTGGAGAGATTGTCAATTCCGCGCACTTCGTGTCCCTGGTCTACGAGCGAATGCGCAAGGGACGAGCCGATGAAGCCTGCGATTCCTGTGATGAGATAACGGGCCATCTGTCCTCCACCCAGACGAGATCCCTGGGGCGGTTGCAAGGTGAGTCGTGCGGTGTCTCTTCTCCTATTATCAGGGCTCGCTGAGCGAAATCCCAAGGGAGAGTATGAAAGGTTAGTGTCGATGCACAAAGGGCGAGGGTCAATGCGACTTTTGTGCAGCAGGATGTGGAAACGCGAATGCGATAATCGTAACCATGTCGATGACAAACAGTATTGTTCTGCCAAAGATTGCTCAGGAGCGCATGAAGCGCATGGAAACCCGCACGGCCAGGATTGGCGTGATCGGGTTGGGGTATGTGGGGCTGCCGCTTTCTCTTCTTCTATCCGAAGCTGGCTTCAAGGTGACGGGTTTCGACATCGACAGCAAGAAGGTGACGGACCTGGAGGCGGGGCGGTCGTATATTTTTCGGATTCCGACGGAGGAGATTCAGAGTGCGCGGAAGCAGGGCTTTAGGGCCACGGCTGACTTCTCGGTATTGTCGGAACAGGACGCGATCATTATGTGCGTGCCGACTCCGCTGACTGAGCATCGCGAGCCGGACCTAAGCTATGTCGCGAATACGGCGAAGGCTGCCGCTCCGTGGTTGCAGGAGGGCCAGTTGGTTGTGCTGGAGAGCACGACGTATCCGGGGACGACGGAAGAGCTGATGATTCCGATTCTCGAGGAAGGGAATAAAAAGGGCCTGAAGGTGCAAGGCGCGGGAACGCCAGCAGAGCATGGTGTGTTTTATGTCGCGTTCTCGCCGGAGCGTGAGGATCCGGGCAATACGACGGTGGCGCGGCACAATATCCCGAAGGTCGTGGGCGGCCACGAAGAGATTGCGACGGAGCTTGCGGCTGTGCTGTATGAGGGCATCTTCACGCGGTCAATTCGTGTCTCGTCGACGCGTGTGGCAGAGATGACGAAGCTGCTGGAGAACATTTATCGGTGTGTAAATATTGCGCTGGTGAATGAGCTGAAGGTGTTGTCGTTGCGTATGGGCGTGGATATATGGGAGGTGATCGATGCGGCATCGACGAAGCCGTTCGGGTTTCATCCGTTCTATCCAGGCCCAGGGCTGGGTGGACACTGCATTCCGATCGATCCGTTTTATTTGAGCTGGAAGGCGAAGGAGTACGACTTCAATACGCGGTTTATCGAACTGGCCGGAGAAGTGAACGAGGCGATGCCGGCGCACGTTGTGCAGTATGTCGCGAAGGGCTTGAATAAGAATAAAAAGGCTGTGAACGGATCGCGGATATTGATGCTTGGGATGGCTTACAAGAAAGATATCGACGATCTGCGCGAGTCGCCTTCACTGACGGTGATCGAGCTGCTCCGCGCGGAGGGCGCCGAGGTTGTGTACAACGATCCTTACTTCCCGACGGTAGGCAGAGGGCGCCACTACAACCTGAACATGACTTGTACGCCGCTGGAGAATCTTGGGCAGTATGACTGCGTACTGATCATGACGGACCACTCGGACTACGACTACAAGACCATAGTGGACCAGTCGAAATTGGTGGTGGATTCGCGGAACGCGACGAAGGGGATCAAGTCAGAGAAGATCGTCCGCTGCTAGCTAGGCAAGAATATGCATTGTTCAACTGGGTTCGATGGTGTCAAACGAAGTCATTTCAAGAATTTGAATGATTAGCCATTCAATTGGGTGGGTTTGACGTCGTGTTTTCAACATCACCACAGTTTTGGATTTTCGCGGCGATCTGTTATGGTTGAAAAAATCCTTACTACGTAGCTGCAAAATTCTGCGCAGTTAGGATTGTTCGTTTGGGAGTTGGGGTGAAGGTTACCCGGCAACCTGGCGGTTTTTTTCAGAACGTTCGCCTCTCGCTCCCGGTAGCAACAGGCTGTTCTTTTCTTCTGCCTTTTCTGGTGATTTAGGAGATCCGCTCACTCGAGCTATCTTTCTCAGGCAGGCAGAACCAATTCGACTTAGATCATACTCCCCTGGATTCCCCAATCACGTGCACGAGGCGGGGCTCCCCCTGTTGACTGCCAAAGGCTGCAGCGACCTGCTCACAATCCACTCAGACGGGGCGCGGATCTCCGGTCCCACCGAAGTGGTATGGTCGAAAACCGAAAGACTACCGATACTGTTGAAGTGGGTTACTTTAGTAAGTCACGCTAGACCTAATTAACATCCTTGAACACTGATTCACTGCGCTTCTTCAGCGTATAGGTACAGCTGTGCCTGTAGTTGAGAGCTTATGCCTCGCTCACACGGAAGTGGGACCTGCAGCTCCCCGTATGGGTGACTGTAGTAACCACTTATTCACGGTAACCTTCAGCCGAGTGAATCAAGCAGACCTCCGAAACGGGGCTGTGGAGTTCTTCCGGTTGGCAAGTTTGATTCTCTCTGGGGTGTATTTTGGGCAAAGTCTTTAAGGCCATTGCAGCAAGCGCTAGTTTTTCTCTCTTTTTGAATATTCTTGGCTGCTCGTCCAGCGTGCAGCAAGCCTCGACAGCGCAACTGGCCGCAAATCCCAGCATTACACGTGTTCTTCCGCAGACGATCACAGCGGGCTCTCCGTCCATGACGTTGCAGGTCACGGGAACAAACTTTCCGACTCAGGCGGCTATTCTCTGGAATGGATCGGCGATTACCACGACAGCGGTCGACTCGAATACGCTGTCGGGTAAAGTCGATAGCAGTAGCCTAGCCACCCCCGGCACGGTTCAGTTGCAGGTACAGAATACGCAGACAATGCAGGCGTCGCAGGCGGTGCCTGTCGTTATTGCTCCTGCAGGTACGAATACTCCTTCTCCGCTGACGATCTCGACAACCCCGTTGCCTCAAGGTGTTGTTAGCACGCCCTATAGTGGCACTCTCGGCGTAAGTGGAGGAACCTCCCCCTACACGTGGAGCGTGACGACCGGACAGCTTCCCGCGGGGCTCAGCCTGGCGGCTAATACCGGGATCATCTCCGGCACTCCTACCGCCAGCGGCAACTACTCTTTCGGCGTAACGGTTGTCGACTCAGGCTCGTCGCCACAATCGGCGAGCAGCACTGTAAGCATCTCTGTTGGTGCAGCACCAGCAAACGTGACCGCCCTGATCGTAAATACGTCGTCGCTTCCATCCGGGACGATTGGGACAGGCTATTCGGCGTCGCTGCAGGCGAGCGGAGGCACGGCGCCCTACACCTGGTCCTTCGTTTCCGGTAATTTTCCGGGGGGGCTCAGCCTGAATCCATCGACCGGCACGATTTCCGGTACTCCTACCGCGATAGGCACGGTTAGCTTGACGGTTGCGGTTGCGGACTCGTCGAGCCCGGTCCAGACGAAGTCGGTAACTTTGTCGATTACGATTGCGCCTCAAGGTTTAGCAATCGCCACCTCGGCACTGCCCTCCGGTACGGTCGGCACGGCGTATTCGACGGTGCTGCAGGCAACTGGAGGCGCTTCGCCTTACACGTGGTCGGTTTCCGGTAGCCTACCCGCCGGACTAAGCCTCGCGTCGTCGACCGGAATTATTTCGGGAACTCCCACGGCTGCGGGCACGGCCAACCTGACCGCAACGGTTGCTGATGCTGAAAATCCAGCGCAGACAAAATCGGTCACTCTGTCGCTTGTCGTTGTGCCTTCGACTTTGACGATCACTTCTTCGGCACTTCCCGGGGGAACCCAGAACTCCACTTATTCAACCGCATTGCAGGCCACGGGCGGCACGGGGTCGTACACGTGGTCGATCAGTTCCGGCAGCCTTCCTGCTGGACTCAGCCTCGCGTCGTCGACCGGAGTTATCTCCGGAAAACCAACAGGGAACGGCAGCTTCTCCTTTGGTGTGACGGCCAAGGACGCGGGCTCACCTGCTCAGACGGCATCTGCCACGGTGACCCTCACCGTTGTGCAAGCAGGGGCAGCCCTGGCGATCGGGACGGCGTCACTTCCCGCGGGTGTTCCTAACCAGGCGTATAGCACCACTCTCAGCGCGACCGGAGGCACGAGCCCCTACACATGGTCTCTAACCTCTGGCACGCTTCCATCGGGACTCGGCCTCGCGGCGTCGACCGGAATTATCTCCGGAAATCCAACCGCGAGCAGCACTACCAGTTTGACTTTCAAGGTTGTCGATTCGTCCAGCCCGGCGCAGAGCAAGGCGGTCACTCTATCGCTTGTGGTTGCACCGACGGCCCTCTCGATTACTACGTCGTCGCTGCCTTCGGGCACTAACGGCACAACCTATTCGAACCTGATGCAGGCTATGGGAGGTACAACTCCGTACACCTGGTCCATCTCAGGGGGCAGCCTGCCAGCCGGACTCACGTTGTCCTCATCCACGGGCCTGATCTCGGGGACACCGACGACGACGGGGACCAGCAGCTTCACGGTATCTGTCAAAGATGCGGGAAGTCCGGCGACGCAAAGCACGTCGGTCAAACTGTCGATCGTCATCGCTGCTGCGCCTCCTGCGCCACTGACCATCTCAACCACCGGCCTGTCCTCGGGCACGAAAGGCTCGTCCTATGCGAGCTCGCTGCAGGCTGGCGGAGGCACCACTCCTTATGCGTGGTCGATTTCTGCCGGCAGCCTGCCAGCCGGACTCACTCTGTCTTCAACTACGGGACTGATCTCGGGCACTCCGACTGGGACAGGGACCAGCAGCTTTACGGCGACGGTGACGGACGCGGGAAGCCCGGCGCAGACACAGTCGGTCAAACTGTCGATTGTTGTTGCGGCGCCTACGCCAACCGCATTGACGGTCGGCACCACGCTGCCGTCGGGCACTGTCGGCACAGCATATTCAAGCTCCATAACGGCAAGCGGCGGCACTTCGCCTTATACCTGGTCTCTTGCGTCGGGTAATATTCCTGCCGGGCTGAGTATGAATACATCCACCGGCTTAGTCTCGGGCACTCCCACCACGAGTGGTACCAGCAGCTTTACGGTGACGGTCACAGACTCGGGGAGCCCGGCGCAGTCTCAGTCGCCCAAACTCTCGATAGTCGTTGCCCCCGCAGCATCTTCGGCATTGACGATAAGCGCTTCGCTACCCGCGGGAACCGTAGGTACGGCGTATTCGAACCCGATGACGGCAAGTGGCGGCACACCGGCTTACACGTGGTCGATATCGGCCGGCAGCTTGCCTCCGGGACTCACGCTGGCTGCGACCACCGGCATTATCTCCGGAACTCCGTCGACAACCGGCACATACAACTTCACGGCGGCGGTAAGCGACAACAGTTCTCCCGCCCAGACGCAGTCCGCTGCAACCTCCATCGTGGTTGGTTCAGCGCAGACGACAAACGGACCAGGGACAACGTGGTTCGTGCGTCCTGATGGGGGAACGAGGTACTCGTCGAACGTTCCCGCTGGCCAATGCGACGGTCTGGCAGACGTAGCCTATCCGGGCACGGGCACAAACCAACACTGCGCCTTTAATGATTTCCGCTATATGTGGGACGACGACTCCGGCATGGTCGGACAGGGAGCATGGATCATCGCCGGCGGGGATACGGTTGTTATCCGAGGCTGCACCGCTCTATCTACTCAGATGAACCCAGCCAACCCGACTTGCCGCATTGGATGGGACATCAACACCGGTGGTGGATCCAGCAATCAATGGTGCACCAACATCGGAAATAACACCTGCTATAACCCGCCGATTCCAGCAGGCACGGCCACCCAGCATACGCGGATACTTGGAGGGTGCGCCTATGGCGGTTATTCCTGTAGTCCGGTCAACACCTATCCGATCACGTCCAATAACCTGACGCAAATCTTCGGAGGGATGGGGCTAACGTTCACGTTCAATCTGCAAAACACACAGTACCTGGATATCGAAGGGCTCGAAATTACGACGCATAACGGAGTCTGCGTCAGTACGGGCAGTCCTGCCTACCCGAGGTACTGCTCTACCAGTGCGCCGGTCGATGACTTCTCAAACAATGGGGTCATGTTCAATAACAAGTCCTCAAACATTTTGCTTCAGGATGTCTACATACACGGGTTCAACCAATCGGGGTTATACGGACCCATCGGCGGCCCGATTGCGATGACACGGGTGTTCTCTGGCTTTGGCGGATTTGCGGGTTGGAACTTCCAGGACAACTCAAACACTCCGAATGCTGCGGGGTCGTCGATCACTGCCAGCTATGTGACCATGATCGGAAACGGCTGCTACGAGCAATACCCGATCAAAAACGCAGGATACCCAGCGCAAGCTTGCTACGACGACGTAAGCAACGGGTTTGGCGATTCTTGGAGTGGGCAAGACACGAACCTTGATTCGTTCACCTGCGACCATTGCGTCCAGATGTACAACACGAAGGACGGCTTCATTGGGCCGCACGCCGCAATCGCGACGCTGAGCATCACTAATTCAACGTCGATCGGGAACATGGGGCAGCAATGGAAGTGGGGTGGCCAGGTCAACGGAACCAGCCTGTTCCAGAACAACATCACGGTGGGTAATTGTGGGCGCATGATCTTCCAGTTACCTGGCGCATCACAAACCTTTGCTAAGTCTTCCGGTCTTCCGGGCGCGTATCTCTCTGACTTCTGCCGTGCTGCCGGGAACACGTTCGACATTCTTGTGCAGAACGGCTCGAAGAACTATTTCTACGGCAACACAACAGTCATGGCGGATCCTACCGGAATCGACTACGACTGTGGCCCGGCAGGAGGAGGCGCAACCAATTGCGGAGCGGTGGTGAATCTGTGGCAAGACAATCTCTTCCTTGGTTACACCGATCCTGGCCTGGGGTCCGCTCCAGGACTCTGGTACATCACTCCGGGCACAAACGTAGTCGTCACGTCAACCTATAACTACGAGTTCGGGATACGTGCCGGTGATCAGTGCGGGACCAATAACGTCACATGCTCCGATCCGCTAATGGTAAGTGAACCGGCTTCACCGTGGCCTGGAGCCCTGACCGATCTGGATGTGTTCAATCCCTTTGTTTCAGGGAACAGTTTCACTCCATCATCAGGCAGCCCGCTGATTGGAGCGGGGACAGCGGCAACTGGCTTGACAACCGACTACAACGGGAAGACGCGTCCAAATCCACCAAGCATTGGAGCCATTGAACCATAGTGTGTTGGATAACGCGCTGAACCCGGCTGGATGCATTCTATGAACGGGAGGGGACGGAAAGTGATTCCGGAAACAATCGGAAGAACGGCACGTTCCCCTTTTCTGCGTTCATCAGAGATTCCACGAATGAAAACGGAAAGTACGGAACGTACTGTGAAAACTGACACCGAGGGTGGTACTGAAGTGAATGGGCGGCTTGTATCAATCCAATGGGTCATCAGGGAAATCGTGGTCGCGATGTAATATGGACAAAATGCGACTTTCGACTGATTCAAGATGACGGGCAACGCCAATCATTTTCGGGACCTGTTAAAACCTGTGAGCCGGGCAAGGTACGTAGTTTGGCGGCTTCTGGGGGCAAAAAGCCCAATCACGTTGCAGTTAAGATCTGGACTCTCCATCAGGATTCGATCGGGTTCGACCACAGATTATGGTGTTGCATTCGATGTTTTTTGGAGAGGTTGCTATCAAAGCCCGGAGCCCGTCTCAAAGGTCAGGAACATTGTTGATCTGGGAGCGAATGTTGGCTATTCGTGTTTGTTCTGGTGCCAGGAATATCCCGAGGCACGCGTGACGGCGTTTGAACCGCATCCCAGGCATCTCAGTGCTATCGCCGGGCATCTTTCTGCAAATCACTACGCGGATCGGGTCAAGGTCGTGGAGGCCGCGGCGGGTGTGGCGTCGGCGTCGGCATATCTCACGGATGCCGGATCCAGTTCCGCACTTACTGGCAATACGGCTGGTTTCGCTGTTCCGGTAGTCGACGTCTTTGAGACGCTCGACGGCACGATCGATATTCTGAAGATCGATATTGAGGGCGGCGAGTATGGATTGCTGGGCGACGAGCGTTTTGGCTCAGTCCGTGCACGAACCGTTGTTGTGGAATGGCACAAAACCCCCGACCGTGCTGATGGCCGAGAGTGGTGCGAGGATAAGCTCCGGAAGTTTGGATACCGGACCAAAAGGGGAGTGGAGGATCTGCCTCTGGCGGGCTTGATCTGGGGATTCAAGGCAGACCAAGTGTCCCCAATGGAGCAAACACAAAGTGAAGCTTAGTCGCGGAATCTTATTGCTGCTTGCGGTGGTGCCGATTGCGCCGCATCTATTCGCTAGAACGTGGTATGTTCGCCCGGATGGGGGGACACGGTATTCCAACAATGTAAGAGGCGGCCAGTGCGATGGAAAGACAGATGCGGCGTACCCTGGATCGGGAGCAAATCGACATTGCGCGTTCAATGATTTTCGCTATATGTGGGACGACAAGAGCGGGCGGGTTGGTGCAGGGGAGTGGATCATCGCCGGTGGAGATACGGTCATTATCCGAGGCTGCGCCGCGGGCTCCGGCCAGTCGAGCCCGGATAATCCGCATTGTCGATTGGGCTGGGACGCCCCGACGGGCAATCCACCGAATACATGGTGTTATGGGGTTGGCTCCTACACTTGCTTCAACCCGCCTATCCCGGCAGGCACGGCGGCCCAACATACGCGCATTCTTGGGCAGAACTATGCCGCCTGTAATACGGATGGCGCTACGAACCCGAAGGTGTATGTCTCGAACCTGACACAACTCTTCGGCGGATTCAGCCAGCAGTATACGTTCAACCTGCAAAACACGAAGTATGTGGACATTCAGTGCATCGAACTTACGAACCACAACGGGCAATGCACACATGGTGTGAGCCCGGGATATCCCCGACCGTGTAATACGAATCAGCCGCTGGATGATTACGCGGACAATGGGTTTCTGACAAGCAACACGTCCTCGAATATCACGCTCGAGGATGTCTACGTCCATGGGTTTGCTGGATCCGGGCTGAAAGGGCCTATCGGTGGGCCAGTCACGATGACGAGAGTCAACGCGAGTTTCAACGCACATGCCGGCTGGGACTTCGACGATGGTCACAACACCCCCGATGCCGCGGGCTCCTCGATCATCGCCAAGTATGTGACCATGATCGGTAATGGGTGCTACGAAGAATTTCCGGTAAAACATGCTTTCCCGGCGCGCGCCTGTTACGACGATACAAGCGGCGGCTTTGGTGACGCATGGAGCGGACAGGACACCGATCTTGATACGTTTATCTGCGATCATTGTGAGATGGCATACAACACCAAGGATGCCTTCATCGGACCACATACCAACGTGCGTACGCTGACGATTACGAGCTCACAGTCGTACGGCAATATGGGTGCTCAGTGGAAGTGGAACAATACCCCGGGTGCAACAGTCACCTTTGAAAACAATCTAACCGTGGGTAGTTGTTTAAGATTTTCGGCTACCATTCCGGGGGCTTCGCAAACCTTTGCTTCTTCGTCCAAGCTTCCGGGCGCGTACCTTTCTGACTACTGTCGCGCCGGCGGAAATACGGTTGCGGTCAACACGCAGGAAAATTCGCACGTTTTATTTGCGAATAATACGTTCGTCGATTATATCGATACGGTCATTCTTATGAGTTGCGGACCGGCAAATGGCAACCATAGCGGTAAGTGCGGCTCGACGCCGGTTGTGTTCACGAACAATATTTTTCTCGGATACTCCCTCAAGGGCAACGAACCACCCGCGTTGTTTTTTATGGACGATCGCTCCCTCAAGGTGACCTCAAACCATAACATTGAATTCGGAAATCGGTCTGACTATGCTGACAGTTGCCGCGGCGATATCATCTGTTCCGACCCGCGACTCGTAAATCAACCTCCTCAGCAGGCATGGACCAATCAGACCTTCCTCGACAACTTTACGTTTTATCCAAAGAGCGATAGTCCAGCTATTGGGCGTGGAGCGCCGATCAATGGACTCGCAGTTGATTTTTATGGAAGTGCGAGACCTAACCCTCCTTCTATCGGCGGTGTTGAGCCACGCAAGTGAGTAAAATCGGGCACTTTGCCCTACTGCCTATACTGTAACCAGTTGTGGATTGCGGTTTTTTTAAAGCAAAAGTGAAGGTGAGAGCGAGACGAATGCCCAAACAAGAAGAGGCGACCGACCCCTCCCAAGTAGGTAAGGGGAACTGGGCGGGGTTCAACATTCCGCTTGAAAACATCTACAAAGCTGCTGCGGAGTGGCGTCAAGCGCTGACAGGGGTTACTCGTCCATGGCTGTGCTGGAACGTAAGCGATCGCTGGTGCAAACTTCAACAACGGCTGATTCAGGAGGTTGGCTGGACACCAGTAATTGGCTTCGATCCCAGATCTGGGCCGCCCACAGTGTTGCCAGGTTCCATCTTGATCGACTTCAATGCTCATTTCGGACTTGAAGTGATGTGGCCGCACTTCCCGCTCGAATTTGCTTTCCTCTTCACGGACCGTCTTGCATTCTGGCATGCGGATCTGTTGTGCCGTCTGGAAGTTATGCGAAAGTTGCGGGACACGTTTGAATCGTTGCCCGAGGGGGCGATCGCCGCAGTGCCTCAGGTAGGTGGTCGACGTCATATCTTCAGGTTTCGCGAACACAGATATTGGGAGCTGGCTGGTTGCACAACCAAGTCGGCAAGTGAGTCTCAATTTGAGACCGGCACCGGTTGGTGGCGGTATATGAAGTACCATCCCAAGTGTACCGATGAAAGGGAGCGCCGCCGCCGAGCACGGTATTACTGGGATTCTGGCGTTGGCATTATGTACTGGAAACGACGCTACCACGGGCAAGTGATAGACATACCCGAAAAGTTGGTTGCGGAAGGGCACTGCACTTCGATTAACAAGAAGAATTATCAACAAGTAAACCCAGGCGGGGCGCGCATTCTTGGGGCAGAAATAGACCTTAACTTCGATATTGAGGAGGTCGCCGCAAGGCTGGAGATTTCCCACCTGCTGTGACCGCGATGGAAGAAAAGCCTGGAGAGATATGCTGCGTGTCGGTATCGTGCTGGATTCTTACATTTCTAGCGCTTGGGTAGCCAAGGTTATAGAAGACATCCAGTCAAGCGGGTTCGCGCGGGTGGAACTTACCCTACTCAATGGCGATCGTGCAACCGACAAAACGGGACAAAAATCGAGGAATCGCGATTGGAGGTTCGCGCTCTTTCGCCTTTACGAGCGGTGGGACCATGAACGGAACAAAACCGGTAACGATGCCATGGCACCGACAGATGTTTCGGCGCTGCTTAATGGGGTTCCGTCGATCTCCTGCGGCCTCTCTGAAGAGCAACTGACCGAGTTAGGCAACCACAATCTGGATGTTGTCTTCCACTTTGGTTCCGGTGCCCCTTGTGGGGACATGCTTGGCGCGGCCCGGTATGGAGTCTGGTCATTCCAGCACGGCGGCGATTATGAGGATCGCAGCGATGCGCCTCTCTTTGGGGAGTTGGCGGAGGGGGATTCTGTCTCTGGATCGAGGTTACTGATATTTACCGACTCGCCTGACGACGGCCGCGTCGGGTATCAAAGCTACGCCTCTACAGACCAGATCTCGCTCTACGGCAACCGAAATCCCATCTACTGGAAGACCGCTGAGTTTGCGCTGCGAGGTCTGCGGGAACTTCATGCGGGCGGTATGGAGTACATCCAGTCTCTTCCCGCTAATCGTGAACGGGAAAGGGGGAAACGTCGTAGGAATTGGCCGATTAGCCTTCAGATGATCTTCTTCATGAGGCGATATTTGTCTCGCTGGCTACAGGCGCGAGGAGCGCCGCCGCCCTTGCAATCTGGGGCTCGCATGAAATGGTACATTGGCATCCGCCGGCGTAGCGCGGCTCATCCATTCGACGATCCCTCCAACTACCAGCTCCTACCATGCCCAGAAGATCGCTTCTACGCCGATCCCTTTCTGTTCGAAAAAGACGGAAAGACTTTTTTGTTTTTTGAAGATTTTCGTTACGAGGAGGGCCGGGCCGTCATCTCTTGTTGTGAACTCGGACTCGACGGTACGCCCGGCGAGCCCTTCGAGGTGTTACGTTGTCCCTTTCACCTTTCTTATCCATTCGTCTTTGAACATGAGGGGGAGATCTACATGATTCCCGAGACCAGAGGGAATCGGATGGTTGAGCTTTATCGTGCAGCGAACTTTCCGACAGCCTGGACTGCTGAAGCAGTGCTGCTTCGCGATGTTCATGTGGTGGACGCCACTATCCATAAGGTGAACGGAAAATTCTGGATGTTTGCCGGTGTTTCCAACGGAAACTACTCCAACTCCGACGAGCTCTGCCTATTCTTCGCCGATGCGCTTAAAGGTTCGTGGATTCCACACGTCGCAAACCCTGTAGTTTCAGACGTTCGGCGAGCACGCCCAGCCGGCAGGTTGTTTTATGATGAGGGGCGCCTGATCCGGCCTTCCCAGGATTGCGGCAAGGTCTATGGGTACGGGCTCGTCTTCTCGGAGGTTGTCACGCTTAGCGAGACCGAGTACGAGGAACGGCAGATCAGTCGGCTCGAACCGGGCGTGGTGGAGGGCTGCGTGGGGACCCATACCTACAATCGAACGGAACAGTTTGAAGTTGTCGACAGAACTCTGCCTGCAGGAGTTGGTAGTCTTGAATAGGAAAGAGCCTTCTGAGCGGCCACTGATTGGGTCTCGATTATGATCATTTTGCGGAGCCGACTGCTACGATCGATGCAGCTTCCGCGTTTCAGAGGCATGTTATGCTACACGGGCAGAGGCGAGGGATATCTCGAACCAAAGGGATCATTGATCGAACATGGTGGTTAATTCCGTTACGGTAGTAGTCCCTCATTACAATCGTCCGGATTTTGTTCGTGCTGCGCTGCTGTCGATCCACAACCAGACGGTGAGGCCTGCCGAGATCTTGTTGGTCGACGACAACTCCAGTCCAGAAAACCGCGCCAAGCTTAGCGACCTGTCGAGCCTGGCAACCATCATTTCCACCCCAAAAAATCTCGGTTTGGCAGGGGCGCGGAACTTCGGGGCACAGAATGCAAAAAGCGAGTGGCTCGCCTTTCTGGATGACGATGACCTCTTTGTGCAAGACAAACAGGAACGGCAGATTCGTTATCTTGAAGCTCATCCAAGTGTGAAGGCTTTGGGCGGCGGTTTGACGATGGTGACGCCTGATGGGCGAAGAGAGTATTGGGGCGGAAAGCCCACGCGCCAACTGACCCTGGCACACGCTCTTTGTTATACCGCGTCCATGGCGCAGGCGCTCATGATTCGTCGCGACGTTTTCCTGGAACTGGGAGGCTTTGATGGCCGCCTTCGTTACCTGGAGGATCTTGAGTTAGGAATTCGTCTGCTTGCTTCCGGCCACGAAACGCATTTTCTGGCGGAACCGTTGTTTATCTATCATCGTGGCGGCGGCCGGCAGCAACTAAGTTTTGAATGGCGCAAGATGTTCAAGGCAGAGATGAGGATCATCAACATGCACGCTGATCTTGCACGTAAGGAGTTCGGCCCATTCGGCGCGATTCGTCTGCGGGCACGATGCTGCAAGAAGCATGGGCTTTGGAAGGGACAGTTGGAGGGCCGGTCAGTGTGGGCATGGGGGTGCGCTTTGGAGACGGTCCTTGGCCGCATCCCGGAGAGTTCGTCGTTTGGCCAGCCGAGCCTAGACGCGCCGATGTAGGCATAATAGGAAGCGCGGGGGGCTTCGGTGAATGTCTGTTGATTCTCAGGTAGAACGCTATCCGTTTGAGGGTTTGTCCGAGGTGCTTGCGGCGGATGACGGTGAATCTCGACGGCCGCCCGCCGTAGTCGCATCAGTATTTCAGACTGGTCTAAATCTGATACGGGATCTGGAGCGGAAGGGCATCCGAGTGATTGGGATCGATTGCAACCCGGCGAATCCCGGGTTCCGATCCAAATATGGCAAGTCATTTCTCTGTCCTAACCCTGACAAAGACCCCGACGGATGGGCGGCATTTATGGTGTCACTTTCCGCTGCGATGGGAGAGAAGCCTGTGCTGATTGCGGCCTCGGATATATTCGTCTCCGCGATCGGACGTCATGCGCAGTTATTAAGAGATCATTTCATTTTTTCGGATAAGGGTTGCGCGTTGCAGGCGGAGCTTGCAACCAAAGAGAAACAATATGCTCTGGCGCGAGAGTTCGGTTTACCCTCTCCGCGTTCTGCTTACATTCGATCAGAAAAGGAATTGGAGGAGTTCTGCGAAGGCGCGCGATTTCCCGTGCTTCTGAAGCCTCGTCATCATCGCGAGTGGCAGGCGCTGCCGTTGGGCCATCCCTTTCGCGAGTCCAAGACAGTTTCTGCTAAAACTCGGGAAGAGTTGATCGCAAACTATGCGAGCGTCTGCACGATTGTGCCGGAGGCAGTCACTCAGGAAGAGATTGTCGGGCCTGACTCTGCGAAGTATTGCTATCTGTCAGTCTATGGAGCCGATGGAAGTCGTCTCGGATTCTGTGTTGTCCACGAATTGCGCGCATATCCCCTGATGTACGGATGCGCTACTTTGGTTGAGCCCGTGATCGACGAAGAGATTGAAAGAGTCTGCAACCATTTCTTGTCGTCGCTGGGGTACATCGGGCTTTGCGAGATTGAGGTAAAACGAGATATCCGCGACGGCAAACTGTTGCTGATTGAGGTGAATCCGCGGTTCAGCGGCACAGGGGACTGCGCAAGTTACACAGGCGTTGAGACCGGATTCATCCACTATCTTGATCTGATTGGGCAAACGCCTTCTCCCGTGGTCGCGACCAGGTATGGCTTTCGTCACATGATGTTAAATGCAGAGTTGGCGGCGTTTCCCAAGTATCTTCAAGAGGGTCTAATCGGTTGGAAAGAGTGGATTCGCTCGTTACGCTACCCGATGGAATACTTCGACTTCGATCTGTCGGATTTCTCTGTTGCGCGCGTCACGGCGGTGAAGAGCGCCCGAGCGCTAGTGGGGGGGCTGTTGCAAACGTGGAAGGTTCGTAAGTAAGGCATTCCCCGCGAAGCCTGGCTACTGGTTAGCTGGTGTGGCTTGCGGAGATCGATCAGATGGAATCGTGATGCCGTGGACTTTGATGAAGCTGGTCAGCGGCCTGGTTCGAGGACGCGCCCATAGTCAGTAAATTCTGATAACAGGCAGAGATTTTACTCATCATGGCCTTGGTCGTGAATTTTTCCATCACGAGATTTCTTCCTGCTTCGCCCATTGCTCTGGCTTGGGGAGGATTGGAAATTAGCCGAGTGATGGCCGCGGATAGCGCTGCAGGCTCGTCGGAGGAGACGATGTAGCCGGTGACACCATCTACGACTGCCTCGGTGTTGCCGCCTACGTTGGTCGCGACCACTGGAAGCGATGCGGCCATGGCCTCGACGATGGCGTTGGAGAAACCCTCGCTGCGCGAGGGAAGGACGAAAATGTCGGATGAAGATAGATGCTCGCGCAGATTGGCCACGCCACCGAGAAAATGGAAGTGGCTGGTGAGATCCAGATCACGGACGAGGCCCTGTAACTCCTGGAAATAATCCGGCTCCAGCACATCACCGGCGATGCTGAACGAGACGTTGGGAAAATTCTGAACGATCGTTGCGGCGGCCTTGATGAAGACGTCGTGTCCTTTCACGCGACGAATATTCCCTACCGTTGTGATGATGACTTTGTCTTCAGTCTTAGCGGGCCCAGAGAGGGTACTCCAGTCGGCGAGGTCGAGGCCGTTGTAGATAGTCTGTACTCGAGCGGGGTCGATTCGATCGGTATCGATGCAATGTCGACGGACTTGTTCGGAGACAGCGAACACAGCGTCAGGGAAACCGGACATGAGGCGATAGGCAATACGGTGCTTGCTGGACCTGAGAATCCCCATATCCCTGCGGCTCCAGACCAGCCTTGCTCTTGACATCGACTTTGTTACAAATCCAGCCCAGAGGTCGGAACTCTCGAAGAACGTCTGGACGATCTGGACTCTTTGCTGCCGGAGGAAGCGTCGCAAGTCCATGGCGGCTCGAAGGGCCTGGAAATCGTATGTACGCTGCAAGGGCAACAGATAGATTGGGCAAGGAGGAGAGTTGAGGGCCGGGCTTTCGGGATGCGCTGAAAAAGTCAGGATGGATGCGCGGTATCCAAATTGCGGCAGCAACGCCGCAATCTTGAGAACGATGCGTTCTCCCCCTCCCAGCGTTTTGGGGAGTTGATCAAGCACGAGCAGGACGTGGGGCAAATCGCCGTGTTCTGCGCTCGCATCGCTCGATTTCCCGATCGGTAACGCGTTGATCATAAGCCTTTGCCAACCTTCTCAAGTATTCCAGGTGGAGTCGCGAACATAATGACCGTAGCTTCAGGCTTGCAATCGGCGGCGCAACTTGAGCAGGGGTTTCTCAAGGAGAAAATAAGATGCCAATGCGGCGGCGATTGCAAAGATGAGATTCTGGGGGAACGTGTTGATCCATGCGCTCGACTCGCGGTTGAGAAAGAGTTGTTGCCACAGATAAAGGGAATAGCTGAGGACGCCGATGAACACGATTGGTTTCCAGTT
>Ga0206911_1087_pt1 | contig 22214 bp, 27 predicted proteins | sample Alteio_BWOrgHeat_74_FD_152956 | JGI IMG/M metagenome (GOLD analysis project Ga0206911, IMG submission 152956) | Enriched cells from forest soil in Barre Woods Harvard Forest LTER site, Petersham, Massachusetts, United States -... | ecosystem: Environmental > Terrestrial > Soil > Temperate forest >...
GGGTGACGCGGTTCACATTCACATCGGTGGACTGGGCGGAGAGGATGGTTGCGACCAGGAGTTCCCATGCACTGGAGTGGGTGAGGGCGCACTTGACGTCGGGATAGAGCTGGTCGAGGCGCTTCAGGATTTCGGTGATGCGGTCGGGAGCGACGGGATTGTAAGCGGCTTTGGATTTGGACGCCGATGATGTTTTGGCGCTGGCTCGACGGCCGGGGGCAGCCGTCCCCACATGAGCCTCTTTGCTTCCACGACGAGCCTTTTTTGCCGCGCTGCGTTTTCGGTGCTGCCTTCGCGGGCGAAGGTTGCCGCGCTGCATGCGCGCCTTCTTGGCGGCCGGTGCTGGCGGGTTGGCGAGGGGTCTGACCGCGGAGCATCAGGGCAACATCTTAGCAGAAGGGATGTCGTCGTCCGTTCCACTCTGGTGGACGCGACGAGGCGAGGCCCGGTTTCGCTTGACATATCAAGCCCGGGGAAGGGGTAGCCTACCGCGCAGGACAATCCGTTAGGAGAAGCCTCCCATGAGGAAACTGTGGGTGTGTATTTTGGTGCTAAGTGCAGGAACTGTTGTTCCCCAAAGCTCCCATGCATATGCCAAATGCGAGGCTGCCAGTGCATGCGGATCGTGCGCATACGTTGCGATATACACTTATTACGCTTCCGACGGCAACGCATACTATGTCACCGGAAGCTGCTGCGGATGTGCGTAGGTATCAGTCGATAGGTTAGGAAGACTTAAACGAGGAGGCAAGTCGTGAGACACATAGCGCTCTGTTTGATCGTCCCGGTGGCCATAGGTGCAGTCCTGTGTCATGCGCAGATCACTCCGGTCGTAGCGAATCAGCGCATCGCGCGGGACGTCTTTGACCCGAAAGGAAATCTCTTACGTCACTCCGAGACGCTTGGCAGATATTTGCGAAATTCGAGCGGCACAACGTTAACTCAGGAGTATTCCCTTCTCGATAATAGCCCTAGGATTCGGCTGGGCGAATTGGAGGATTATAGCCGCCATAAAATTTACCAATTGAATTACGACAAGCATGAAGCAGTGGAGTTGGCTGATTTGCCGGATGGACCACATCCCGAGTATCTGGCCAACACGAAGAACGCGCTGGGCGAAGAAGCCATCAGCGGGCTTCGCTGCCTTATCCATCCAATATTCATGGTTGTAGATGGGGAGAAGCGACTGATCGGCAAGAAATATGACTCGGCAGAATATTCTCTGAGCATAAAGGAAGACGCAATGATCGACCCCCCGGGAGGTCCCCGCACCCACCGGGTCGTGGAGCTATACGATATTCAGTTTGTTGAACCGGATCCGAAAGAATTTGAACTCGAGAGGTTTTCGTTCACCGGAAAAGGTGCTGCGGTCTGCACCAAGCCGAGCCCTTCAGCCTGGAAGGAGCCGCTTAAATAGACTGGCTTTTTCCGGAGGGTCGTCTCAAAGCAAACACACTATACACAACTCACTGCCCCTTGGTAACCTCGGCGTTAATTGACTCGGACCCACGCCATCGGTACTCTCTAGAGAAAGCCCCATAAGTCACAAGCGAACAACATGGCGGTTAGCTCTATCCAACTCGGGCAGGTCTGGCGCAGCGACGCCGATGGCCAGGATTATCTGGTCACCAAGGTTTACAGCGAAGTGTTTACGCAGTATGCCATGCTGAGGCCGGCGGGGATTACTGCGCCCGACGCACCCACTGTCCGCATTAAAGTCACAAAGACACCGCAAGGCGCGGCACTACCCGGTTACACCTTTACCCAGGAAGGTTCGTTCTAGCGCGACGGTCCGCCGCGGATTTCCGATACACTTAAAATTGCTTTCATGACTGAAAAACTTCTCGCTGTCATCTTTGTGTTCATTAATTCCGTGATCAGCACGACCGGCTATGCCGGCGTGATGCTGCTGATGGCGATTGAGTCTGCGTGCATTCCGCTGCCTTCGGAATTGATCATGCCGTTTGCCGGTTATTTGGCCTTCACCGGCAAATTCAAGCTACTGTGGCTGGCGACGGCAGGGGCGCTCGGCTGCAATCTGGGGTCGCTGGTGGCTTATGAGATTGGATGCTACGGCGGGCGTCCACTGGTGGAGCGCTACGGGCGCTGGATTCTGATGGGCAAGCGCGAGCTGGACTGGGCTGACCGGTTCTTTGCGCGCTGGGGATATCTGGCGGTGTTCCTCGGGCGGCTGCTGCCGGTGATTCGTACTTTCATTGCGCTGCCGGCGGCGCGCATGCCGCGGGGACGGTTTCATCTCTATACATTTTTGGGGTCGTGGCCGTGGTGTTTGGGGCTGGCGTATCTCGGGATGAAGCTGGGCGAGAACTGGCGCGGGTTGGGGAAGTATTTTCACAAGTTCGATGCGGTGATTGGAGTAGTACTGCTGGTGGGGGTGCTTTATTTTTTGTGGAGTCACTGGCAGAATCGGATGCAAGGCCAGGCGTCGTAGAAGACTCTGCCAGAATCCTCAACACAGGAGGGATGCGTGGTCCCGGCTGCGAGAGTTCTGCGCTTTGTTCAGCTCGCGTGCATCGTGCTGGTTCTGGCAAGCGCAGTGATTAGTATTCTCGGAAGGCAACTAACATCGAGTGCGCTAACGGGACGCCACTGGCTGGTCTTGGCGGCTGCCTGCTATTCGGCCGTCTCGGGATTCACGATGCAGCGGCGCATAGTTCGCAGGAAGTCGAATTCCGCGTCCTCAACTCCGTTAACGCGCTGGCGCGCCGGGCATCTTATACGGTTAATGAGTGCAACTACAGTAGGTATTTCCGGTCTGCTGTTTTTCGAACTGGCCGGCCCGATTCAGCTTGTCTATGTTCTCCTTGCGGCCGGATTGCTACTGTTGTTGTCGTGGACGCCTGGGTCGCCGCCTTCGCAAAACGTAACGATACCGTAAGTGCGATCTGGACTACTCACTGGATTTCGCTAACTGCGACCCCACGATCTGCCACCTGCCTTTGCGCTTCAAGACCACATCCATGTAGACGTAGGAGACGGGGAAGCGCTGGCCGCCTTGCTCAACGTCGTCTTCTTCAGAACCGTGGACGATGGCTACGTCTTCGCTAAGCAGGCGAACTCGGCGGCCGGTGGAGTTCATCGACAGGTAGCGGATCTTGCCGGACTTGAGATTCTGCAGCAGGTCTTGCCTGGTTGAGGCATCTCCTGATTCGTTGTATTGAATGTAGTCGTCGGCGTAGATGCGGGTGAGTTCGGCTTCGTCCGCGGCGATTAAGGCGCGGTCCCCGTCTTCGAAGAGTTTCAGGATTTCTTGTTCGTCACTTTCCCTCTGCATATCTCTCCTTTCGTCGATACTTTCGCTTCGCCGTTTTGTTAGTGTACAAGGTGAAATTTACGAGGAGGATTTGTGATACGCATATCTCGCATTTTCGCCGTCCTGTTGTTCTTCACAGTTACGCTATCGATCGTCTCGCACGCTCAGGCTGCGTCCGCATCTGCCGACAGACCCTTTGTCGTGGAGTATTACTACAAAGCTAAATGGGGGCATGCGGATGAGTTTCTGAAGCTGTTCAAGAAGAATCATTATCCGGTGCTGAAGAAAGAAATGGAGATGGGGCGGATCGCGAAGGTTTGGATGGATCAGCCGCGTTATCACGTGGCTGAAGACGGGCGCTGGGATTACCGCGTGACTATCATTTTCAAGAATGCAACAGTGGCAAATGAGCCGTTTGATGAGGCGGCGCTACAGAAGCAGATGTATCCCGATCAGGATACGTTTCAGCGAGAAGAGCAGCGGCGGTTTGAGATTCTGGACGGGCACTGGGATTTGCCGGTGAAGACGGTGGACTTGGACGCTAAACCCTGAAGGTGCAAAACCTTTAACCACAGGGGGCACAGAGGAACACAGGGTAAACCGGGTTACCCTGTGTTCCTCTGTGTCCCCTGTGGTTAAGATTTTTCAATCAATCTTCAAGAAATTCGCAACGATCTTCTCGTGCCACTTCCAGGGGAGGATGCGTTTCATGGCGAGTTGAATTTTGGCATCGTGGCCGACCAGGTAGCGCAGCTTTGGGTTGGGATCTTGCGCGACGGATGCGATCAGGCGCGCTACTTCGATGGGGTCGCGTTTGGGCAGGGCCTGGATCCGTCCCCGCATGCGGAGACTGCGCTCGATGTTTGGCGAAGTCGGCTTGGTGGCGTTCTCGCCCATGACGGCGCCGCGAGTCCAGATATCGGTTTGGAATGCGCCGGGTTCGATCAGTACAACTTTGATCCCGAGAGGATTCACTTCCAGGCGTAACGATTCACTCCAGCCTTCCAGCGCGTGCTTGGAGGCGGAATAGCTGCTGGCCGTGACCGTGCCATGCAGTCCGGCGATGGAAGAAATTTGGATAATGTGTCCCGAGTGCTGGCGGCGCATGGTGGGGAGCGCGGCTTTGGTCATGGCGACGGCGGCGAAGAAGTTAGTTTCGAACTGGCGGCGAAGTTCTTCAAGTTTGATGTCTTCGGCGAATCCTGCGACGGCGAATCCGGCGTTGTTGACCAGGACATCGAGACGTCCGTAGTCGTGGACCACAGAGTCGACGAAGGCGGGAAGGGTCTCGAAGCTAGTGACGTCGAGGGCGCGGATGTCGAGCAGAGCGGCGACTCCTGCCGCCGTGGCGGCTTCATCGAGACGGTCGCGGCGGGTGAGGTCGCGCATGGTGGCGACGACGCGGAATCCGGCCTTTGCGAGCTCGATGGAGGTGAGCAGGCCGAAGCCGCTGGAGGCCCCGGTAATGAGAGCGATCTTATCTGGCATGGGATTGAGCCCGCTAGGGTTGTAACACATCGGCGGGCTGACGACATCATCGATGCTGGAGCGGATCAAAAGATGTTAAAAGACGGTACCAATGGTGCGGAAAATTCCGCATCGCACTCATTGAAATTTGGAATTAGACAGCGGCCTGCGAAGGCCCATACTGTTAACTATGGATTCCTCAATATCATTAGAAGAGTTACAAGTTGATTTGCTGCATGAGATTGGCAACCGGCTGGCGACGGCCGATGGTTTTCACGATGTATTGACCCGAGTGGTCGAGTTTGCTACCGCGCTGGTGAAGTGCGACTCCTGCCTGGTTTACGTTCTGGAGGGCGAGGAGCTCGTGCTGCGCGCCTCGAAGAGTCCGCATCCGGAGGTGGTGGATCGCCTGAAACTGCGTGTAGGGCAGGGGATCACAGGCTGGGTGGCGGAGCATAAAGAGCCGGTGGCGGTCGCGGAAAAGGCAGCGCTGGATCCGCGCTTTCAGTTTTTTCACGAACTTCCCGAGGATAGTTACGAGGCGTTTCTGTCGGTGCCATTGATGTGCCGGGGGCGGGTTGTGGGAGTGATTAACCTGCAGCATCGGCAGCATCATGTGTACCGTCGGCGGGAGATCCGGTTGATTTCGACTGTCGGATTTCTGGTGGGGGCTGAGATCGAAATGGCTCGTCTGGAGGAAGCGAACTCCAGTTTGTCGGAGCAGTTGCAGACCCGCAAAGTGGTGGAACGCGCTAAAGGAATTTTGCAGCGCGAACTGGGGTTGAGCGAGGAACAGGCCTATCTGGCATTGCAACGGCAGAGCCGGCAAAAACGTAAGGCGATGAAGGAAATTGCTGAGGCAATTGTGTTAAGCGACGAAGTGAAAGGAAATTCAAGGACGTCTGGTCCGTCGTGAGAAAGCAATTGTTGTAAAAAATAGCTCGTGAGAGCTTCTGCCTGGACTTCCACGCATAAATCATCGGCTTTAAATCATCCTAATTTTCATTGACATAAAAAAACCGGGAGCAGATTGATGGCAGTCTGCTCCCGGTTGCGCCGAGCGGCTATCGGGCGGAGCTTGCGGCTGAAGCGGAGTGCATCTCTGCCACTTCTTTCCCTGAGCTTGCGGGCGCTGCGAAGTGCAGCGTAACTTCAAACTGGGGAAGGTCCATAGCGCTGACGTAACTGGTGCCGAATTTCGAATCGATGATGAGACGTCCTGTCTCAGAACCGGTGTTCTCTTCGGTCTCATTGGCGAACAGCATGAATGAGGCTGGTTTGCCCGACATTTTGACGAGCGTCAGTATTTCCGAGGGGCCCATGGGCTGCAGTGTGAATCTGTACTCCCCTGCCGGAACAACGACATTCTGCCAGTGAACTTCGTGAGGAAGGGTGAAGGTTCCACCCTCGTCCTGGGCGGAAGCCAGGCTCGGTGCGAAGTTGAGGGCGCTCAAAGTCAAAACGGCGGCGTAGGTGAACTTGCGAATCGATTTCATTGGAATCTCCTGTTTGTGGCATTTCCGAGATCGCATACACCCGGCGGTTACCGGGTAAGGCAGGCTCAGATCGAGCGGAGAAACAACGAGGTCAGGAGAATTGCAATTACCGACATCGGGGCCGGCATGCAAACATCAGCTTCGCGGCACCGGCTGCTGAGCTGGTCTGCGAAGTGAGATCAGTGTGAGGGAAGTTGGTGGTAGAGTCCAACGCAAAATATTTATGGAGCGCATCGGATGAGCGCGCGGACTGTGGCAAGCACCGCTCGGCTTCGCCTTCGCGGGACAGCCGAGGCGGCTGTCTCCACAAGGGTCTCGCGTCTCCGCTGGATGAAGCATCTGCGCCGTTGAATTGATTTTCTGTGCGTTTGGCCGCACCCGTTTGCCAAACGCCCGCCGGATACGAGAACATACAAGGTTTGCATATCCATATAAGTTCTTACTGAGGAAGCGGCCAAAATATGGCGACACGGAATAAATCTGCAAAAACAGAAACGAAGACGGCAGCGAAGACTCCCCGCATGGAAGTGAAGTCCGAGGGGAGGGCCCACAGCGGTTCGAAGCACAGTGGCACGATCCAGCCCGCGAAAGGGAAGTTGGGAGTGATGATCCCGGGCATGGGAGCGGTCGCGACGACGTTTGTCGCGGGAGTAGAGGCGATTCGCAAAGGGCTGGCAAAGCCGATCGGATCGCTGACGCAGATGGGCACGGTGCGGCTGGGCAAGCGCACGGACGGGCGTTCGCCGAAGATCAAGGAGTTTGTGCCCCTGGCCGGACTCGACGACCTGGTCTTCACCGGTTGGGATATTTTCGAAGACAACATGTACGAAGCGGCGTCGCATGCGGGCGTGCTGGACCAGAGGCTGCTCGACCAGTTGAAGCCGTTTCTTTCGACGGTGACGCCGCGGGCAGCCGTGTTCGATCACAATTATGTGAAGAAGATCGACGGGCCGAACGTGAAGAAGGGCAAGACCAAGATGGATCTCGCCGAACAGTTGCGCGACGATATCCGCGATTTCAAGAAAACGAGCGGTGCGAGCCGGCTGGTGACCATGTGGTGCGGATCAACGGAATCTTATATCGCGGCGACGGAGGCACATCAGTCAGTGAAGTCGTTTGAAAAAGCGCTGCGCGAAAACGATGAGATGATTGCCCCCTCGATGGTGTATGCCTACGCGTCGCTGATGGAAGGCGTGCCATTCGCCAACGGAGCGCCGAATCTGACGGTGGATTTGCCGGTGATGCTCGAACTCTCGCGGCAGAATGAAGCGCCGATATGCGGCAAAGATTTCAAGACCGGGCAGACTTTGATGAAGACGATCCTTGCGCCTGGCTTCAAGGCGCGCATGCTCGGATTGAATGGATGGTTCTCGACCAACATCCTGGGCAACCGCGACGGGGAAGTGCTGGACGATCCCGGGTCATTCAAGACCAAGGAAGAGTCGAAGCTTTCGGTGTTGGAGCACATTCTGCAGCCCGAGCTTTATCCTGAACTCTACGGAGATATGTATCATAAAGTTAGGATTAACTATTATCCGCCCCGTGGTGATAACAAAGAGGGTTGGGACAATATCGACATCTTCGGATGGCTGGGATATCCGATGCAGATCAAAGTCGATTTCCTGTGCCGCGACTCGATTCTGGCGGCACCGATCGTGCTGGACCTCGTCCTGCTGATGGACCTGGCGAAGCGAACCTCGGAACTGCGCGGGCTAGGAATTCAGGAATGGTTAAGCTTTTACTTTAAGTCTCCGATGACGGTGCCGGGGCTGTATCCCGAGCACGATCTGTTTATTCAGTTAATGAAGTTGAAGAACACCCTGCGGCACTTGAAGGGCGAGGAGTTGATTACGCATTTGGGGCTGGAGTACTACGACTGAGGGTTAATCATCGAGGTTCTTGCTAGTGATGTCCGCCGCCATCGAAGCCGCCGTGTCCCCCGTCGAAACCGTGGCCGCCGACCTCGCACCCACCGTGATGGGAGTCTGTGCAGCTCAGGTCGCCGTGGTGGGTTGAGTGGGCGGGGGGTGCGCCTGGCGAACTGAAGTCCCCGAGAGGTTCCAAGGGCGCCGAGTCCAGGGACAGAGAACGGCTCGCATTGGATAGGTTCTTCCCTAGCTCGATTTCATAACTCTTCCACGCGCGAACGGCCAGGCCGAGTAGGATGCCGACAAGTATTGCGAGTAGAAGGATATCCATTGGCCACCTTCCTGAGCGCATTATAACCTGCTGTTCTTCACCACACCGTCCTGAGCAGCGGGCTTCTTCGGATTTTCTCGTCGCGAGTGACCAGAGTTAGCCCCTCGGCGCGGGCGGTGCCTCCGATGATGCGATCGGCGGGGTCGCCGGAGTATTCGCGCGGGAACTGGGTGGCCAGGGTCGCGATCTCGGGCGTGATCGGCAACACGGTGACTCCCTCGATCAGCAGGTTGAGCGAGGATTCTGGCGTGCCGTAACGGCGGATGCGTCCGCGCGCCAGCATGGACGCGAGTTCCCAAACGCTGATTGCTGAAATTGCGATCCCGCCTTCCCGCCGGGCGCGGCGGATGGCGGAAGCGGCGGGGCGGGAAAGAGACTTCGAATTGTCTACCGCCCAAAACAGGACATGCGTGTCCAGCAGAATCAAAACGCGGACTCCCACGCCTCGGGCGGATCGGCATCGAGATCGCCAACCACTTCAAACACACCCTTCAGCCTGCCGATGAAGTCGTCTTTCGGTTCATCGACGGGTACCAGTTTCGCAACCGGCTTGCCGCGCTTCGTGATTACCAACGGACGCTTCGTGGAGCGCACGTCCTCCATCAGCGTGAGGCACTGAGCTTTGAAGATAGCTGCGGAAATCTCCTTCATGGGCACATTGTAGCATACATGGTCATGTCGAGATGACCAGCACGAGATCACGGCAGCTTCTTCTCCCGCTTGTACTCGTCAAACTTCTCCAGAAATCGATCAATATCCTTCTTCTGCAAATAGTACGGCGTCGAGAGCCGCAGTTTGTTGGGCTCGCCGCCGCGGATGCGGATCTTGTGCGTCTTCCACATCCAGTTTTCCAGGTCCATGCGCGGAACGGGCGGAACGTTGACGGTCACGATGGCGCAGCGCAGGGCGGGATCGGGCGAGGTCCAGGATTCCGCGCCGCGCTTTTTCATTTCATCGAGCATGTAGTCGGCTAGATGACGATGGCGGCGTTCGATGCGGTCGAGGCCGATATCGTCGGCGAGTTTGATCGAAGCGCGTAGTCCCCACAATGCCGGAACGTTCGAACTGCCGATGCGCTGAAAGCGTTCTGCGCGGAGTTTGGGCTCGTCCCATCCTTCAGTGACAATGGTGTTCCACAACCGGTCGATGACCTCGTCGCGTACATAGAGGAAGCCGGTGCCTTTTGTCGCCTGCAGCCACTTATGCGGGCTCGCGGAGTACATGTCGCAACCAATTTCCTGAATGTTAAAGCGCATCATGCCGGGCACGTGTGCACCGTCGACTGCAGAAAGAATGCCTTTCGACCGGGCCAGCGCACAAAGTTCTTTCGCCGGCAGCACGACGCCGGAGAACGTTGTGATGTGGCTGAAGAAGATGACGCGCGTGCGAGGCGTGATGGCGTCGTTGAAAAGATTGAGGACCTGAGCGGCGTCTTTCACCGGGAGGGGTAGTGTGACTTTCTTCACTACGACTCCATAGCGCTTGGCCTTGAGGTTCCAGGGATGTACGCCCCCCGGATGCTCCTGATCGGTCATCAGGACTTCATCGCCTGGTTTAAGGTCGATGCCGTTAGCGATGTAGCTATTAGCTTCCGTGGCATTCCGCAGGAGTGCGATTTCATCGCGATGGCAACCGACGAAGCCGGCGAGCGGATCGCGGAATTCGTTCCAGGCCCCGTATCCCCAGATGGGGTAGTCTTCCGGATCATGCTGGTCCATTTTCTCGGTGGTGGTGTAGCCCTCAAAAATAGCGCGGAGGACGGGCGCGGGGCTGGATCCGACGGTGCCATTGTTGAGATAGATTTCATCAGCGGGGATGAGGAATTGTTTGCGCATCTCGGCCCAATAGGCGTCTTCGTTCCTGGCGAAGAGGGCAGAATCCGGAAGTGCGGAGGGGGCATTGGCGAGCTGGGCGACGAGGTTACTGCGAAGGGCGGTGGCGGCTGCAATGCCGGTAGCGGCGGTGGAGAGAAAGTGGCGGCGATCAATCATGGGACCCTCCTGGAAGCGAAAGAACAGTGAGAGTGAAGATGAAGCGAAAGACGACGGGCCATAGGACGACGGGCCATAGTACGACTGCGATGGGAATCGGGCAAGGGCCGTTAGAGATATGGCGCTCAGTCTGGATAGGCATACTTTCCAGCAATGGATAACCCCAAAGGCCAACGGGGCCTCTAACCCTTTAAGGGAAAGTTCCGCTCGGCTGTAGGCAAAGCGGGCGTATAATCCGGAGAAGAGTGGCGCAAAAGGAGTTCCTATGAAGTCGCGTAGGTTGGCAATTGGCGTAGCGTTGGCGGCGTTCAGTGCAGTGCCCTGGATGCAGGCGCAGACACAGGATCCGAGTCAAACTCAGACTCAACCGCAAACTCAAACCCAGCCGCAAACTCAGACTCAGCAGCAGGGCCAGCCCCCGAGCCAAGTCCCAACCCAAGATCCGGACAAGGGCCAGCCGAAAGCGGGCGACGTCCAAAACGCGCCGAAACAGCCTCCGGCGAATTTGCCGACGCAAGATGACAGCCAGATCAAGCATGATGGTACGAAGACCGATGTGGACGCAGTGGGAAATCGCAACGTGGGATGCGGCCGCGGCGTGGGCAACTGGTATAGCATCGAACGGCAAGTGGCGATGGGGCGCTCCTACGCGCAGCAGGTTGAATCGCAGATCAAGCTGGTCAACGATCCCGTGGTGACGGAGTACGTGAACCGGATCGGGCAGAACCTGGTGCGGAACTCGGACGCGCAAGTGCCCTTCACCATTAAGGTCATCGATTCCGATGTGGTGAATGCGATGGCGCTGCCGGGCGGATTCTTCTACGTGAACTCCGGATTGATTTTGGCGGCGGATGAAGAAGCCGAAATGGCGGGCGTGATGGCGCACGAGATTGCGCACGTGGCGGCCTGCCACCTGGCCCGCGAGCAGACTCGGGGCACGCTGATGCAGCTGGCCACGATTCCTCTGATTTTTGTGGGGGGCGGGATTGGCTACGGAGCTTACGAAGCGGCGGGGCCTCTGGCTATGCTGGGGTTCTTGAAGTTCTCACGGGGTTTCGAAGCGGAAGCGGACTACCTTGGAGTCGAGTACATGTATCGCGCGGGGTACGATCCTTCGGCGTTTGTTTCGTTCTTCGAAAAAATCCAGGCGATGGAAAAGAAGAAGCCCGGGACGTTGGCGAAAACTTTCGATACGCACCCGCAGACTCCGGACCGCATCGAGAAAACCCAGGAAGAAATCCGCAAGATTCTGCCGGCCAAACCGCAATATGTTGTGACCACGTCGGAGTTCGACGACGTGAAGTCGCGGCTGGCCTCGATTGAAAATCGCCACAAGGTGCTGGATCAGCGCGACGAGAACAAGCCGAGTTTGCGGCGGACCTCGACCACCGGTGGCGACAATACAGGGGACAGCAAGACTGACGACGATCGTCCGACCTTGAAGCGCCGGGATGATTCGTCCTCGAACTAGAGGCAGCGAAGGAATGGAACCGGCGGCCCTCGGCTGCCGGTTTTTTTATTGCGCGCGAAAATGCGAATTAGAAGGCCAGAAAGCGCGGGTCCGACCCTGTACACCGTATTGTGTGATATTCGTCACATCAGTTTGTTCTGGAAGCGATTAAGGTAATCTAGCCGTATAGCGTAACCCCGTATTACCGAGGAGCAGCACTTCCATGCCAGAGGAAACACTCACCATCACCGATAATCGAACGGGACAGACCTATAGCGTGCCGATCGAGAATGGCACAATCCGGGCTATGAGTCTGCGGCAGATCAAGACCGGTCCGGAAGATTTCGGGCTGATGACGTACGATCCGGCATTCATGAACACGGCGTCGTGCCGCAGCGCCATTACTTTTATTGACGGCGACAAGGGAATCCTGCGCTATCGTGGATATCCCATCGAAGTCCTGGCGGAGCGCTGCACCTACCTCGAGGTCGCGTATCTGCTGCTGTTCGGTGAACTTCCCACGGAAGCCGAACTCAAGAAATGGGTGTACGACATTACGCACCATACCATGCTGCACGAGAGCACGAAGAAGTTTATGGAAGGCTTTCGCTACGACGGGCACCCCATGGGAATGTTTGTAAGCACGGTGGCGGCGCTTTCGACGGTGTATCCGGATGCCCGGCATGTGCACGACCCGGCGAACCGTCTACTGCAGATCAAACGGCTGATCGGGAAGGTGCCATCGATCGCAGCGATGTCGTACCGGCACAATGTGGGATTTCCCTACGTTTATCCGGACAACGATTTGAGCTACCCGGAAAATTTCATGAATATGTTGTGGAAGATGGTGGAGCCCAAATACGTGGCGCAGCCTGCCATTGCGCGGGCGCTCGACATCCTCTTCATATTGCATGCGGATCACGAGCAGAACTGCGGTACAAATGCGATGCGCTCGGTGAGCAGCGCGCAAACCGATCCATATTTATCGATGGCATCGGCGGCGGCCGCTCTCGCGGGACCATTGCACGGCGGGGCCAACGAGGAAGTGCTGAAGATGCTGGACGAAATCGGCTCGAAGGACAAAGTTCCCGCCTACATCAAGAAGGTAAAAGACGGCGGCGAAAAGCTGATGGGATTTGGACATCGCATTTACAAGAACTACGATCCGCGGGCGAAGATCATTCGATGGTGCGCCGAGCAGGTATTCGAGGTAACGGGGCGCAACCCGAAACTGGAGATTGCACTCGAGTTGGAGCGCATCGCTCTTGAAGACGAGTATTTCGTGAAGCGCAAGCTTTATCCGAATGTGGATTTTTATTCTGGAATCATGTACCAGGCTATGGGATTCCGTCCGGAGATGTTTACCGTGCTGTTCGCGATCCCGCGCACGGCGGGGTGGCTGGCGCAGTGGCAGGAATTAATTACCGATCCCGAACAAAAAATCGCTCGACCGCGGCAGATTTATACCGGGCATGAGGAGCGAGAGTTTGTTGCGATGGAGAAGAGGGCCGCGTCGGCTGTTCCCGCGCGCTAGTCGGACTGTGCAGCGTGGACTAACTCTAGTTGCAACAGCTCCCGCGAGGTAACTGGTTAGGCCGCTTGTTTGCTGGCAATCGCAGCTGTGTATTGACGTCTCTCGGCGGGGGAAGTGATGACCTTCATCTCCTGCCAATCGTAGGGAAACTCCTTACCACAATCCAGGCACGCCACGTATGTTCCGGTCAAGGCTCCGGCTTGAGGCCGTCGCCCCTTTCCGCGGATGGTCACCGGGAAGCTGTAGCGAGAGTGCCTGCAACCGAATACCGCGTCGAACAATCTTGCCATCATGGAGCACCTTCCGCCCGACTACGTTCTTTGGGAGATTCTAAAGTCCAGTCTACAGCGATGCTTCAACAGACCTACACTCGTTACTTTAGATTCAGGTCGCGGCAAAATGGTTTCGCCTTCTTGGGCGCGATGCCGTTTCGTGCGGACCCATGAAACGCCAAGTGGTTGCTCTATAATGGCTTACAGTGGATCTCGGAAGACGAAATTTCTCGCCGTCGAAGAAGTATTGAGGATTGTGAGTTATCCGCAGCGGGCAGTGTCACCGCTCCTAGGACAGGTTTAACGCCTTCCGGATGGTTCCGCGTTCCTTCTGAATTTTTTCCTGCAGCAAAGTTATCGCGTAGATGAGCTGTTCGGGGCGCGGTGGACATCCTGGAACGTAGATGTCGACGGGAATGACCTGGTTGACGCTTTGCACCAGCGCGTAATTGTTGAAGACGCCGCCAGAGGTGGCGCAGGCACCCATCGAGATGACCCACTTCGGCTCGGGCATCTGCTCCCACAGCTGGCGGATCACAGGCGCCATCTTGTTCGACACTCGGCCGGCAATGATCATCAGATCGCTCTGACGCGGGGATGGACGAAAGACCTCGGCGCCGAAGCGCGCAATATCGAAACGAGCGGCGCCCATCGACATCATTTCAATTGCGCAGCAAGCCAAGCCAAACGTCATGGGCCAGATAGAGCCTTTGCGCATCCAGTTCACGGCAGAATCAAGCGTGGTCAGAACCAGTCCTTCCGGCGTCGGATTGCCGAAGGTCAAATCCTTAACGACTCTCTTGCCGTTTTCAAGATCGACGTAAGGGCCGAAATTTAGTTCGGGAGCCATGCATCTATTTTAGAACAAGCGAGGTTATCCCGCCGAAGAACCTTGCGATTTCTCAATCGCAGCGGCAAAGTCCGTCCATGCCATCCACCCAAGCTTCATTGGTTCAGCGCCGTGTTTGGCGTAAAACCGAATCGCGGCGATGTTGGTGCGGGCTACATTCACGCAGACTCGCGCGGCGTTCTGCTGCTTGCACCACGCAGCCAGGCAGGGCATCAGCCGCGATGCCACTGCGCACCGCCGGCGTTCCTGAATTACACAGAGCCACTGGAGTTCGCCATCACACCCGAAGCGGCGTGTGAGATGCCCGGCGATGTAGCCGATGAGCGCCTCGCCTTCGCATGCCACGTAAGTGACGCGAGGCGGCAGCGCTTGCCGGGGATGGAGCTGGCCATCGAAGTAGGCCGTCATACGTTCTTCTGTCGTGCCGCCTTCTCCTTTTTCGATGGCCCAGATGGCGGCCATGCGTGGGACGTCAGAGCGTTGCGCTTGGCGGTATTGGATTGAAACTGTCAACTGGACTTGAAAACTTCTGGCCCGCTCTCAGGAGTCAGCCGCGCGGCCATTCTCATTCGCCTACTGCGTGGGCCTGATACGAATGCACTTCAGCATACTGCATCTCCGTTTTCCGAATCATTTCCGGCCACAAGGCTTCCGGATCGGTATTGAAAACCGTGCCAGTCTCCGCCGGGAAAATGAACCAGGCGCCCAATTCTACTTCCTGCCGAAGTTGAGCTTGAGTCCATCCGGCGTAGCCCAGATAAACATGAAAAACGTCAGGCTTCGGTTGAGCCGACATGGTTTGTTCGAACAGGGGCTTGGAGTTAATCAGGTAGACGCCGCCGAAGACATGCTCCGCCCCTTCGGGCTTGGCCGGCGACTGCAACAGCCCAAACACGGCTGCGGTTTCGAGTGGACCTCCGAGATAGACCGGGTCGGAACGGTCTTTCGCCGCCTTGAGAGTGTCAAGCGCCCGCGAGAGCGGGACATCCGTGCGGTGGTTGAGAACGAGTCCGAGTACGCCTAGGGCGTCGTAGTGAACCAGCAGGATCACGGTTTTGGCGAAGTGCGGATCGCCGAGATTCCGGCTCGCCACCAGCACCTTTCCGGCAGCCAGACTCTTGCCATTCGTTGATTGGACGGGAAGAAAACCGCTTGGCAGCGCCTGGATTCCGACAGGGAAGTCGGTGGTGAGTGTTGAAGCGCTCGGCCAGGTGTTCGTCTCTTGAACACCAGTCTCCGGCACGCCAGATTTCTTAATGTAACGGTTTAATCCTTCGGCCGCTGCAAAAGCCAATGCCGTGGCCAGCATCGCGTAGAGGCATAGTTTGCGCCGAGACATGACTGCTTTCCGCCTGCATTCCGTTGGAGTGAGTTTAACTGATTCGGTAACGAGTGCAAAATCGGTCGCGCGTCATGGGGGATGGGGGCGATGGCCTGATTACGCCATCTATCACGGCGACAGCTTGGTGTGTCGGTAAGATTATCAATGCCTATTCGCCGAACTTGAAGGTGTCCAGCACCTGTTTCAGCCGGTGATGGACCATCTCAAGATCGAAGTTCTTCATCATCCCCGGATCGGCATTGGCAGGATTGGAGAAGGCGATTCTGACGTCCAGTTCATAACACTTATTCCTGTGAAAGTTGCGGTAGACGTAGCCGTCCATCAGGTTGCCAGTGGCGACGCCGTCCGTCTCTACAACTGTGAAGGTGACTCCGTTAACGGTTTCCGTATTCGCCCTTCCAACATGTGGGGGTGGCTCTTCCACATTCAGACATTCCGTCTGCGTGGTTGCCGCCTTTATCTCATTCACGGAGAAGGCTGCTGCCTGAAAGTTCGTGCCCTTCATTTCCGCAGCAGGATATGCAATGCACGTAACTGTTCCGTCAGACTGACCGGAGAAATCAGAGCAAACGGGAGTGAAGGCTTCACACGATTCGTCCGGTCCCCATCGATCAGGTTGTGTCGGATTTCGTCGACACCGCACAAGAGAGGCAGGATATTCAAAATGAAATGTTCCATCCGCACTGGTGAAGCCGTTGTTTTCGCCTTTGTCTGCTGAGTCCGCTTGCGCCGTCAGAATGACGATGGAGGTCAGAATAATACCGAGCAAACGGGTGCAATGGGTGCGGTTCATAGACTACATCTTAACCGCCAGTGCAAACTTGACTCGATGATTCACGCAATATCGCGATAGCACTCATTGAGTGTGGGCCGAGGTGCCGCCGCAAAAGCCAAATGCCGTGGTCAGCATCGCATAGAGCAATAGTTTGCGGCCGAGACATGACTGCTTTCCGCCTGCATTCGTTTGCGTGAGTTTAACTGATTCGGTAACGAGTGCAAAATCGGCGTGGTGCTCTTGGGGGCCAATTGCAATAATTGACGTACATTGGCAGTTCGTTCAAGAATGACTTGTCGCACCACTCATGAAAATTGAAGAACTCAAACGCTTGCCGAACTGGCTGGCTACTGCTGTCGACAACGAAACGGGCCATGCGATAGCCATCGTTCGAGCGGCAGATGGCGGATACCTCCTCAACGACGGCAACTCGATGACTACGCCGTACAGCACCCAAATCGAGCATCCGCAAGGCACATCGTCTTACTCGATTGGCGAGATGAGGCAAATGTTCGCCACGCGAAAACTCTCAGGATTGGAAGGTTACTTAGAGCGGTGCCCGGTGAACGAGCATCATCGCCCGATTTCGTCGGCAGTCATTCAAAACTTACTGTCCTGAGCGGAAGCCAGGCTATTGAATGCCCTACGGGTTCACCACAATCTTCCCAAACATCTGGCTCTTCTCTAGATACTCATGCGCGGCGCGCAATTCGCTGAGCGGGAACGTGCGGTCAACCACCGGCTTCAGGCGTCCTGCGAAAACATGTTTTAGCACTTCAAGCAGTTCGCCCATGGTTCCCATGTAGGATCCGAGCAGCGTCAACTGCCGCGCAAACAGGTGCCGTAGATCGATACCAACTTGGGGCCCGGTGGTCGCTCCGCAGGTCACCAGCGTGCCACTGCTCTTGAGAGACTTCAGGCTCTCGTCCCAGGTTGCCGCACCCACGTGCTCAACTACAATGTCGACCCCCTCTTTGTTTGTGATCTTGCGAACTTCTTCGGAAATTTTCTGCTTATAGTGATCGATGCCGTAGTCCGCTCCCAGTTCGCGGCCCTTGGCCAGTTTCGCTTCGTCGCCAGCGGTGGTGATCACGCGGCAGTGAAAGAGCTTGGCAATCTGAATGGCGGCGATGCCCACGCCAGAACTCGCGCCCAGCACCAGCACCGTCTGTCCCGGGCGAACGCCGGCTCGTCCCACGAGCATGTGCCAGGCCGTGACAAATACCAGCGGCACGCTGGCCGCCTGGTTGAAGTCGAGCGAGGCCGGAATCGGGATCACGTTGGCGGGGGGCACGGCGATCAATTCGCAATTGCCGCCATCAACGGCGTTGCCCAGGACGGTAAATTCCCGGCATTGATTCTGCACGCCGGCGACGCATTTGGCGCAGTGTCCGCAGAAATGCATGGGAGCGATCAATACGCGCTGACCAGTTTTGAATCCGCTGACGTACTCGCCGACCTCGGCCACTTCGCCGGCAACATCACTGCCAAGAATGTGCGGCAGCTTAACTCCCGGCAGTCCCTTGCGCACCCACACATCGAGATGATTCAGTGAGCAAGCCCGCACCCGCACCAATACCTGATCCTTGCGCGGCTGCGGATCGGCGACGTCTTCATAAGTCAACACTTCGGGACCGCCGAATTGATGGATGCGGACTGCTTTCATGGAGCCCCTCCCAAGGCCTGAAATTAACACAAAACGATTGACGTTTGACTCCACCTGTTAACCGAATGATAATCAAAATGTAGGCAGTTCGCGTTCATGGACATCTACGAGCAAATCGTGCAGCTCCGCCGCGAAGGACGCCGTGGCGCGGTGGCCACCATCGTCAGTGTGCGCGGATCGATTCCTTCGTTTAAGACCGCGAAGATGCTGGTGCGCGACGATGGCTCTATCGTAGGTACGATCGGCGGCGGATGCGTTGAGGCCGACGTCTGGCAGGCAGCCCGCGAAGTGATGGAATCCGAGAAGCCGCGGACCATGACCTTCGACTTGAATCAGGACCCGAAGTACGATACGGGGCTGGTTTGTGGCGGGACACTGGAAGTATTCATAGAACCTGTCCTACCTCCAGCCTTACTTTATGTTTTTGGCGCAGGTCACGTTGCTGTAAATCTTTGCCAGGTTGCCGCCAATGCTGGATTTGATCTGGTGGTGACCGATGACCGGACGTCATATGCCACGAAGGAACGGTTTCCTGCCGCTCGCGAAGTGCATGCGCTGGAGTTCGACGAAGCCATCCAGAAGCTTGAGCCTAACGAAACTTCCTATATCGTCATCGTTACGCGAGGGCATCGCGATGACATGCGCATCCTGCGCTGGGCGGTGCAGACTCGGGCGCGATACGTGGGGATGATCGGATCCAAGCGCAAAGTCATCGAGATTTTCAAGACGCTGCAGAACGAAGGCGTGCCTGAACATCTGTTCAACCGTGTTCATGCGCCCATAGGACTCGACATCGGCGCCATTACTCCAGAGGAGATTGCGGTTGCCATCACTGCGGAGTTGATAGCGATTCGGCGGCACGCCAGTGCTGCATTGCCCCACATGACTTGGTTCCGCTCGAAGGCGGAGCCGGATTCTGCGGCCTCCCCTTCGGTCGTTGAACCGTCCGATTCACCCCTCCCGCGCTAGTTCACGAAAGCTATTCGAGTCTGCTGGCTGCATTCTGCTTACCCATCCTGGTGCTTCATAGGCCGATGGGAAACTATTCGGCGCCGGCGTCGAAACGATTAGCTGCGATCCCTCACTATGTCATTGAACAGTGCTGAGGCCTATGCAGTCTCAACAGGCCCAGGATGTGCGAAATCTTCGCGCAGCTCATTACGTACACTTTCAGGAGGTTACATGGCTCACCCTACTCTACCGCCGTATCTTGGCACCTGGGACGAACTCGTCCAGGCGCTTCTGCACAACCCTTTTCTGGGCAGCGGTCGCGCACCGCTTACCCACTTACTTCAATCCCATACCGAGCGCGCGAACCCGGAGCCTTCGCCCTGGGCGCCCGCTTCCGCTCTTTTTGTAGTAGCTGCGGGGCTCAAGGACATCGTATCTCGTCTGCCCGAAGGGCCGAAAAGCCAAGTCGGTTCGGCAATCATTCAAGCGGCTGATGACTGGGAGGACTGGTTTTGCGGCAACGGGCCCAGGCCTGGCCCGCATGTGATGCAGACGGCCGGGGAGCTACTGGCTTTTGCGGGCACGCTCGAAGCCGGTGCGCTGCGCACCAACATCGTGCGAGAGGCCGGAATTCTGTTGGAAAAATCCTTCGGAGCGGCAGCCGAGCAGTCGGCGCAAGTCACATCCATCGCAAGCTAGATGGTGATAGTGGCGGAGAAGGTCCGTAAGGAAGCGGAGGCTAGAGCTCAGCACTAATCGGTGCGAGACTGCTCCGCTTCCTGTTCTTTTGTTGCGTTTATCAAAACTGACGATCTCGCTGGTACACAGGCCGCTCGCTTCTGCTATCTTCGCAGCATGGCACGCGCCTCCAGCTTCGCCGGAGTAATTCTTGCCGCCGGGGATTCTTCGCGCATGGGGAGGGATAAAGCGCTGCTGCCGTGGCCTCCACCGGCCGCCGGGAATTTCCTTGCGAGTGAGACGTTCCTCTCTGCGGCGATTCGTTCGCTTTCGCCAGCAACTGATTTTGTCGTGGTCGTTGTGGGGAAGAATGAGGCTGCGCTGGCGCCAATTATCTATGCGCACGGGGCATCGCTCGTCAGCAATCCGGATACAGATCGCGGGCAGTTCAGTTCGCTGCAGGTTGGTTTGCGGGAGGTTCTGAACCATGGACGCGACGCCGCTATGGTCACGTTGGTGGACCGCCCGCCGGTCACCGCCGCCACCATAGAGATTCTGCGAGAAGCATTCGAAAATGCGGATGCGAGTATCTGGGCGGTGGTACCTGAGTTTTCCGGCAAGCATGGCCATCCTTATCTGGCAGGCCGCGAAATGATTGAAGCTTTTCTACGGGTTTCGCCAACATCGACCGCCCGCGACATTGAACATCAGCATCAGGCACACATTGAATATCTCCGGGTGAACGATCCGCTGATTGCTTTCAATATCAACACGCCCGAAGACTACGCTGGACTGCTGGGCCGCACTCCCTGATCGGCACTTCCTGATCGAGGTGCGCGTTTGCACGCTGGGCCTAAGGCACGTTATCGTCGAGAGATGAACGCCGCAGAGGCCCAAGTATTTCTTCCGGCTACCACTCAGTTCCTCGATTCAATCCTCCGCTTGGAGGCACGAGTCGCGGCGTTCGATTGTGATGGCACGCTATGGTCTGGCGATGTGGGGGAGCGCTTCTTTGATTGGGAGTTGCGGGAAGGCAACGTAGTTTCTACCGCGCTGGATCTTCCCATGCGCGAACGATACGCCGCGTACAAGCGTGGCGAGGTCGATGAAACCACGATGTGCGGCGAAATGGTCACGATGCATCAGGGCATCTCTGAGCAGAACCTGATGGAGGCTGCGGCTCGCTTTTTTGAGAAGTTTTTCTTGACGCAGATTTTTTCCGAGATGCGTGAACTGGTGAGGCGCTTGCAGGAAAACGGCTGCGAGGTGTGGGCGGTTTCGTCCTCGAACGAGTGGGTAATCCGCGCCGGGATGAAATATTTCGGCATACCGGAAAGCCGCATCCTCGCTGCTAAGGTTGAGTACGATGAAGGCAGAGCCAGCGATCGCCTCATACGAGTCCCCTCCGGCGCTGGCAAGCCCGAGGCGCTTCGCGAAGTCGTGAAAAAAGAAATCGACGTGGCCTTCGGCAACGCGCGCTGGGATACGGAAATGCTGGCTATGGCAAAGCATGCGGTTGCAGTGAATCCGAATCCGGATCTCGAAGCCACCGCAAAGGAGCGCGGCTGGCATATTTACTTTCCCGAAGGCACTCGTCCACGCGGTTAGGAGCGCGGCCTTCTCCGTTTACAATTGAACGAATGTATTCCGCGCAGTTACTCGACCATTTTCAGAATCCGCGCAATACCGGGGAGGTCGTCGATGCGGATGCCGCCGCGGAAATTGAAAATCCCGCATGTGGAGATGTTTTGCGGCTGACGCTGAAGGTAAGTGAAGGCCGTATCACGCAAGCACAATTCAAGGCGAAGGGGTGCGTTAACCGAGCTGATAGTGGGCAAGGCGCTGATTGAAGTTAGGAATCTTCCGCGCGATGAGGTTACTGCCGCCGTCGGCGGCTTGCCCCAGGCTTCCACTCACGCCGCGCAACTGGCGATCGACACCCTCACCGCCGCGCTGCTTGTCATTAAAGATTGATTCGGACTCATGCCGGACCATTCTCGGCTGTACTGCATCTGAGATGAGTACTTGAACACCCGCGTCCAGGCTTCTCCACGGATTGCAGGCGCTCGCCTTTGCCATTCATCCCGAACTGTTTGAGCATACGGAAGGAATCCGTCAAATTACCGGCGTTTCATCTTCCACAACCGTGAATTTCACGCCCTGAGTTAAGATGCTCCTCATGCCCGTCCAAACCAGAATGGAAGAGGTTCGCAAGGAAGTCACGACGCTCGCGGAAACTGCTCCCACCGCGAAAGCTCTCATGGAAGGT